>Ga0315280_10000492_pt1 | contig 73513 bp, 43 predicted proteins | sample YL17G06_40_MG_FD_203697 | JGI IMG/M metagenome (GOLD analysis project Ga0315280, IMG submission 203697) | Sediment microbial communities from Yellowstone Lake, YNP, Wyoming, USA - YL17G06_40 | ecosystem: Environmental > Aquatic > Freshwater > Lake > Sediment | place: USA: Wyoming | collected... | reverse complement strand
CTCGCGAGGCTTCGCCCGACGGATTGCTCCGCCGCACGCTCGCTTGGCTACCTGCTGAACGGGCAATTGTCAGGGTAAGCTCCTTTCAGCTTACGAGATCGGCCAGGCTTGGCCTGGCGCACCAGATCAACGCAGAATGGAAATGCGGATTGTGGCGCTGGAGAGCCTGCCGGAGATCGTGCCCGGCGACGACCTGGCGCGGCTGATCGCGGAAGCGGCGGAGCGGGAACAGCGCCGCTTCGAAGACGGTTGCGTGGTGGTCGTGGGACAGAAGATCGTCTCGAAAGCGGAAGGCCGCATCGTGGACCTGGCTGAAGTGCGTCCGTCGCCGCTGGCCGAAGCCTTTGCCCGCCAACACGGCCGGGACGCCCGCCAGATTGAGGTCGTCCTGGGACAGGCGCGGCGGGTGGTGAAAATGGACCGCGGCGTTTTGCTGGTCGAGACGCTGCAGGGACAGGTGTGCGCCAACGCCGGCGTCGATGCTTCCAACGTCCCGGCGGCTGGCGGCAGCGAGCGCGTCACGCTGCTTCCCCGCGACGCCGACGTTTCGGCCCAGGCCCTCCGCGAGCGGCTTCGCTTGGTGACCGGCCGCGATTGCGCGGTGATCATAAGCGATACATTCGGGCGTCCGTGGCGCGACGGGCTGGTGGATGTAGCCATCGGCTGCGCCGGGCTGCGCCCCCTGGCGGACTATCGCGGCCGGCGCGACCGGCAGGGCCGCCTGCTGCGCGGCACCGTGATTGCCGTGGCTGACGAGCTGGCCGCCGCAGCGGGCCTGGTTATGGGCAAGACCGCCGGCCGCCCCGCGGTTCTCATTTATGGGGCCCCGATCGAGCTTGGGGAAGGCTCGGCGCAGGAAATGCTTCGCCCGCCCGAGCGCGACCTGTTTCGGTAGTCGGCTGGCGATCAGACTTCGTGCACCAGGTCCTGCAGGCTGCGGCGCGGCGTCGATTCCGGTTTTTCTCCGGCGTAGCCGATGGGGAGAATCGCGACCGGCAAGAGATTCCTGGGCGCGCCGATAGCGCGGCCCACGGCGTTGTCGTCGAAGGCCCCGATCCAAACCGTGGCCAGGCCCAGCGCGGTGGCGGCCAGCATCGCCAAGGCGCAGGCGATGGTGGCATCCTGGACGCTGTACAGCCGGATGCCGCGCTCCCGGTACCGCGGAGCCGCGCGGTCCGGGTGGGCGCAAAAGACCAGCGCCAGCGGGGCTTGCGCTATGAAGCCCTGTCCCAGCGAGGCGGCCGCCAGCGCCGCCCGGACTTCCTGGTTTTTCACCAGGTAAATCTCGTAGGCCTGGAGATTGCCCGCCGAGGGTGCGCCGTTGGCGGCCTCCAGGATGGCGCGCAGGTCCTGCGGTTGGACCGTGGCTCGGGTGAACGCGCGGATGGAGTGGCGTCGTTTCAGCACTTCAAAGAAATCCATTGGTCCCTGGCCTCCTCATCGGAATCCCGCAGCAGCCGAGTATAATACCGGCCGGGGGCGGGCGATGAAGTTCGAGAGTTTTTCGTTCGGAACGATCTGCATCGATGGCGTGGAGTACGACCACGACGTGGTCATTGACCGCGGCCGGGTCCGCAAACGGAAGAAAAAGCCCTCCAAGGAGTTCCGCGAGGAGTACGGGCACACGCCGCTCTCGGCCCGAGAGGAGTTGCCCTGGAAGTGCTGGCGGCTGGTGATCGGCACGGGCGCGCACGGGGCTTTGCCCGTCCTGGCAGAAGTGAAGCGCGAGGCGGCCTCACGGAAGGTGGAGCTGGTCATTCTCCCCACCGTCCAGGCGATTGAGGCGTTCCAGAAGGATCCCAAGCACACCAACGCGGTCTTGCATATCACCTGCTGATTCCGGCCCGCAGGCGCGAGGGGGAGGACAACCGTGCAACCGGTCCGCGACGGACAGAGGTGCGCTCTGTGCGGGCGCTACTCGAAGTTGACGAGCGCAACCCTGGCGGTGTGCCTGGACTGCATCCGGGGGCGTCCGGGAGAGGCCGGGCGCGTGGCGCAGCAAGCCCACGGCCGGACCCGGCGCCCCTTCGGCTTGCCGGCTGCGCCGCCACGAAAGCCCGGCGGCCTGCCCTGCGTTCTTTGTGCCCGGGAATGCTCGATGGCCGAAGGCGACCGCGGCTACTGCGGTCTGCGCACGGTGCGGGGCGGGCGGCTGGTGCACTTGGCCGGCACCCGCCGGCGCGGCCTGCTGGCCTGGTACCGCGACCCGCTGCCCACCAACTGCGTGGCCGACTGGGTGTGCGCGGGCAGCAGCCGTATCGGCTTCCATAACCTGGCCGTCTTCTACGCCAGTTGCACCCTCAATTGCCTCTTCTGCCAGAACTGGCACTTCCGCGAAACCTCGCCCACCCAATTCCCCGGCGTCAGCGCAGAGGAGTTAGCTCAGACTGCGAACGCGCAGACGTATTGCGTGTGCTTCTTCGGTGGTGATCCCGCCTCGCAGATGCCGCACGCGCTGGTGGCGGGCCGCGAGCTGGCGCGCAAGGGCGTGGTGGTGTGCTGGGAGACGGCGGGCACCTCCAGCCCCAGGCTGCTGGACCAGGCGCTGCAGTTGTCGATGGAAACCGGCGGATGCGTGAAGTTTGACCTGAAGGCTTACGACGAGACGCTGCACCTGGCGCTGACCGGCTGCTCGAACCGGCGCGCGCTGGAGAATTTCGCGCGCGCCGCGGCCCGCTTTGATGAGCGCCCCGACCCGCCGCCGGTGGTGGCCAGCACTCTGCTGGTGCCGGGCTATGTGGATGCCGAGGAAGTGGGCCGCCTGGCCCGCTTTATCGCCGGCCTGGATCGGCGCATTCCCTATGCGCTGCTGGCCTTCGCCCCGCAGTTCCACATGGACGATCTTCCCCGCACCTCGGCGCACCACGCCCTGGAAGCGGAATCGGCGGCGCGCGACGCTGGTTTGACCAACGTGCGCATCGGCAACCGCCACCTGCTATCGCATGCCTACTGAGCTGGCGCCCATGCCGGCCTGCCGACACCGGGAAACCGTGAAAAAACGCGGGCCTGTACTGCCGGCGGCTCGCCCGCCCCTGGGACGCCCCGGCACAACGTAGTATTGAGAAATCTAAACCAACACTTTATAATTCCTATATGCGTTTCGTGCCGCGCTGTATCGGCCGGGTTGCTGTGGAGGCGGCGCGCCATTTTCCGGCGGTGGTGTTGACCGGCCCACGGCGCGCCGGCAAGACGACCCTGTTGCGTCACCTGTTTCCCAAGGCCCGCTATGTACTTCTGGAGGACCCCGACCTGCAAGCCCGGGCGCGGGCCGACCCCCGGGCCCTCCTCGACGAGCTTTCTCCGCCGGTGTTGTTCGACGAGGTGCAGAACGTTCCGGAACTGCTGGCGTACGTTCGCACGCGGATTGATTTGAGACCGCGGCGGATGGGCCAATGGTTGTTCACCGGCTCGCAGGAAACGCCGCTGATGCAGGGAGTGAGCGAGTCGATGGCCGGCCGCGCCGCCATCCTGCAGCTCCTGCCCTTCAGCGTGGCCGAGAGCAGCCGGGTGAGCCTCCTTTTGGGCGGCTACCCGGAGGTGTTGGCGAGGCCCAAGGCGCGCGATCTGTGGTTCAGTTCCTACGTGCAGACTTATTTGGAGCGGGACGTGCGGGCCATCACCAACGTGCGCGACCTGGCCACCTTCCGCCGCTTCCTGGCCCTGCTTGCCAGCCGTCATGGCCGGGTTCTGAATAAGACGGACTTGGCGGCGCCGCTCGGCGTTTCCGTCCCGACGGTCGGCGACTGGCTTCACATCCTTGAGGTGACGGGACAGATTATTCTGGTCCCCCCTTACTTTGCGAGTTTCGGCAAACGGCTGATCAAGTCCCCCAAAATATATCTGGGCGACTCGGGGTTGGCCTGTCATCTTCTGGGGATTCATTCCCAGGCCGAACTCGAGCGGTCGCCGTTTCTGGGAGTGTTATTCGAAGGCTTTGTCGCTACGGAGATAGTTAAGAGCCAGGCCAATGCCGGCGGGCGGAAGGAACTCTACTATTTCCGCGATCAGCAGGGGCTGGAGGTGGATTTCCTGTTCCCGGGCGGGGCCGGGGGGCTTTGGTTGCTGGAGTGCAAAGCGGCCAAGACGGTACACCCGGCCATGGCGGGTCCGCTGCTGTCTCTCAAGCGGGCGATGCGCCGGCCGCCCGGCCGGCTGCTGCTCGTCCATCGGGCGTCGGAAGCCGCGCCACCAACCCATGCGCTGGCGCCGGGCGTGGAGGCGGTAGAGGTCAGCGGTCTTGTGGATCTGCTGGCGGTTTCCGCCCCCAGCCAGCGCTCCCGCCGGCCACCGGAGCCAGAATAATCCGCAGATCGCGCAGGTTATGCAGATTAACGCTGGGGTGAATCGGCGCAGTCTGCGGATGGTTCTTTTCAGTGTATAATCCCGCGCAACGATGTCCCTGCCTGCGCAGACCCGGGTCGGGCCCTACGAGATCATCTCGCTGCTGGGCGCCGGCGGCATGGGCGAGGTGTACCGCGCCCGCGATACACGCCCCAGCCTGGATCGTGAAGTAGCGATCAAAGTTCTTCCCTCCTCTTTCTCCAGCGATCCGGAGCGGCTGCGGCGCTTCGAGCAGGAAGCGCGCGCAGCCGGCATGCTGAACCACCCCAACATCGTGGCGATCTATGACGTGGGTACTCACGAGGGCGCGCCGTATGTTGTCACGGAACTGCTGGAAGGTGAAACGGTGCGGTCGAGGATGGCCGGCGGCGCGCTGCCGCAGCGCAAGGCCATCGAGTACGCGCTCCAGACTGCGCGCGGTCTGGCCGCCGCCCATGAAAAGGGCATCGTCCACCGGGACCTGAAACCGGGAAACCTGTTCATCACGAAAGACGCCAGAGTAAAAATTCTGGATTTCGGCCTGGCGAAGCTGGCGCGTGGCACAGGCATCTCTGCCTGTGCACCCGGAGCACAGGCAGGGATGCCTGTGCCACCAGGGGATGAAACCGAAGTCGCCGGCACGCAGCCGGGCGCGGTGCTGGGCACGGTCGGCTATATGTCACCGGAGCAGGTGCGCGGCAAAGCGACCGATCTCCGCTCCGACATTTTCAGCTTCGGCGCGATTCTCTACGAAATGCTGGCGGGCCACCGCGCCTTCCAACGCGATACCGCAGCAGAAACCATGACGGCCATCCTCAAGGACGATCCGCCCGAACTGCCGGCCACCACCCAGATCCCGCCGGCTCTGGAGCGCCTTGTCCGCCACTGCCTGGAAAAGAATCCCGAGGAACGCTTCCGCTCGGCGCACGATCTGGCCTTCGCGCTGGAGAACGTGTCGGGTGTTTCAAGTTCCACACTGGCGGCAGCCGGTGTTGCGCCGCGCCCGTTATTGAGGCGCCTGTCATTGGCTTGGGCGCTGGTCGCGCTTCTGTCGGTTGCTCTCGCGGTGGGGGCCGGGCTGTGGCTGCGCTCGGGGCGCGGCGCCTCGCCTGGTTGGACTGGCGCCCGGCTGGGTGGTCCAGAGTATGCCTATGGCCCGCGCATCTCGCCTGACGGCGAGACGCTGGCCTTCACCGCCATCATTGATCGCCAATCGCAGGTGGCGATCATGAAGCCCGACTCAGGCAACTGGAACGTTCTGACCAAAGAGAGGCATCGCGGCTACGCCCACAACCTATCCTGGTCTCGCGACGGCTCTAGAATCTACTTCGACCGGTTCCTCGGCGGGTTGGGCGCGATCTACAGTGTTTCCGCCGTCGGCGGCGGTCCCGAGCGCCTCATTCTTGAGGATGCCGTGGGCCCGGAATCGCTTCCTGACGGCAGCCTTCTGGTCGCCCGGCGAAACGCTGCGCGTGAGCTTCAGCTCTACCGCTACTGGCCGGAGACCGGACGCACGCAGGAGTTGCCGGCGCAGGTCAGCCAGGTTTTTGTGCGCGCCTGGCCGGACGGACGCGAGGCTTTGTTCTATGGCAAGGCGCTGGATCAGCCGAACGCACAGGCTCCTGCACACCTGTACGCGCTGGATCTCGTTTCGCCCCGCACGCGCAGACTAGCGCCTCGACTTGCAGGCTACTCGATCCACGAAGTGGCGTTCGCCGCACACCCGCAAGGCCGGTCCGCGATTGTCACGCTGATCGCAGGGAACCTCTTTACCATTGAGGCTGTTCCGCGCGATGGAGGCAGCTTGCTCCAGCCGCTTCTCACGCTCACGAACTACCCGTATTTCCTGGATGCGGCTCCGGACGGCAGCCTGTACGCGGATGAGTTCGAGAGGCCCAGCGAGATACTCCGGTTCGAAACGTCCGGAAAAAACGCGGAGCGAGTGGCGATCGGCAACGTTCGTCGTGAGTTGCGGGAGCAAGCGGCTCAGTTGCCGGATGGCCGGGTTCTGTTCCCGTCGCAGGTGTCCGGGCGCACCCGGCTTCTGGTCACCGAACCGAAGGCGAATCCGATCTCCTTCGCGGAAACAGGTGAGGAGACATGGGCGCCGATTGCGTTGTTGGACCAGCGCCAGGTTGCATTTCTTCTCGGGCCGGCCGGCGATCGCTGCATTGCCATCGCCTCAATCGCCGACGGCCGCATCGTTCGCCGGTTGCAAGGCGGCAAGGGGGCAGACATCCAGGGGCTGGCTTGCTCCCCCGATGCAAAGACGGTGTACTACACCGCAGGAGGAGGCGTGTGGGCGGTTCCGGCAACAGATGGCACGCCCAGAAAGGTGGGCGAAGGAGACTGGGTGGCGGTCGATCCGCGCCAAGGCGACTTGATTGTACTATTCGGCGAAAACATGCCCCGGCTGATGCGCCTGCCGGCCTCCGGCGGCGCGCCCCAGGAGATTCCGTTCAAGAGCGAGTTGCACCTGAGCCGAGGGGCCCTGGCCTACAACGCGGTAGGGCCAGATGGACGCATTTTAGTGGTTGTATTCAGCGACGACGACTGGTTCCGAGGGCCCGCGGTTCTCGATTCGCGCACTGGTCGGGTCGAGCAAGTCCCGCTTACCTATCCTGTCGACTTCCGCTCGCCCGGATGGACGCCGGACGGCCGCATTGTATCGATGGGTTCTACGCTGCGCGCCGCGCTGTGGCGCTTCCGGCCCGTCAAGTAGGGGCGGCCCCGCGTGGCCGCCCTTCCGGCAAGGACAATTCGCAGCGCGCCTTTTCAAAGCAGTCCGCCACGCGGCTCTGCGCTGGGAGCGCGGCCGTCCCGGCCAATGTCACTTACTTAAGAACCAGAACATGATGATTCTAAAATGTTTAGCTTCAAATTGAGTTTTCTCGGCGCCTCTGGGGGGCCGGCATCGCCTTCGTGGTCGCGCGGGTGTGGTTAAGCCTAGAATGTTCATTGCGTTACCCGCGCCCCGGAAACTGCCAAGTCGCCCGTAAGTGCCGGGCACACCGATGGTTGCGGGCCTTAAGTAAGTGACATTGGCCGTCCCGGCCGCCCTGCGGCAGCTTCATTAGAAGGTGGCCGGGCGGGCGAGACGCCCGCGCTCCCAGGGCTTTTCAGCGTAGCGGGTCGTCCGTCTTCTTCATCCAGTCCTTCAGCAGCGCCGTCATTTGCTTGACCCGCTCGGCCTGGGCCGGATTGCCGGCCAGGTTTTTCATCTCCCACGGGTCTTCCTGGATGTTGAACAACTGCGTGGTTTCCTTGCACTCGACCGTGTAATGGATCAGCTTCCAACTGTCGGTGCGGACGGCGCGCTGGAGATTGCGGTAAGCGAAAAAAACGGAATCGCGCACCTTGGCCTTGGGATCGCGCAGCAGCGGCGCCAGGCTCTGGCCCTCGACGGTGCCCGGCGCCGGCTGCCCGGCCAGCTCGCACAGGGTCGGGAACAAGTCCAGCAGGTAGACAAGCGCATCGCTGGTTTTCCCCTGCGGTATCCCCGGGCCGCCAATGATCAGCGGGACGCGAACGCTGTGGTCGTAGACGTTCTGCTTGCCGAACAGCCCATGCCGGCCCAGCGCCAGCCCATTGTCCCCGGCAAAGACGATGATAGTGTTGCCGGCCCGCCCGGTTTCTTCCAGCGCCTTCAACACCCGGCCGAGCTGGGCATCCATGTGGGTGATCATGCCGTAGTACTCGGCGATGTGTTTGCGGACCACTTCCGGCGTCCGCGGCCAGGGCGCCAGTTGCTCGTCCCGCACCTTCAGTTCGCCGTTGTCGAACGGGTGCGCGGGCATGAAGTTCGGTGGCAGCGTGAGTTTCTCCGGCGGGTACATGTCGGCGTACTGCTGGGGCGGCATCCGCGGATCATGCGGCGCCGTGTAGGCGATGTACAGCAGGAACGGATCGCCTGCCTTTTGCTCCTTCAGGAACCGGACGGCGGAGTCGCTGAACAGCTCGCTGGAAAATTTCTCCCCGGTCCGCTGGCGCTCCTTCGGGTACCGGCCGGTAGGGTCGAAATCCTGGATGGGTACCTTGAGGTGGTCGGACATGCCGCCGAACATGATCGGCCCGCCCTGGCCGAAGCATCGCGCGTACAGCGCCGGCCCGTTGTGCCACTTGCCCACGCCGAACGTCGTGTAGCCGGCCTTGCGGAACAGTTCCGGAAACAGATCGAACGGCCGGCGCGAGCCTTCCGGGGCCTTCTCGGGGGCGATGATGTTGTTGTGAACGTGGAACAACGTTTGGCCGCTCATCAGCATGCCGCGGCTGGGTATGCAGACCGCCCCCACGGTCCCGCCCATGATGCAGGCGTGCGTAAAGGCCACGCCCCGCCGCGCCAGCCAGTCCAGGTTTGGCGTCCGGATCTCGGGGTTGCCCAGGGCGTGGATGGTGTCGAAGCGCTGGTCGTCGGAAAAAATGAAAAGAATGTTCGGGCGCTGCTTCGGGCCCTTGGCGCTCGGGCCCTGGCTCCAGCCGGGCATGGTCAGGCCGGCCGCCCCCAGGCTGGCTGCTTTCAGTAACTCACGCCGTTTGATTGCGTTTGCCACGGTCATCCTCCTGTCGGCCTAAGCAATTGCGGATTTCGGATTTCGGATTGCGGATTTCGAACCCGGGGGAAATCCCCAATCCGAAATCCGCAATCCGAAATTACGAGGTTTCTTTCAGCAGCCGCTGCAGCTCGTCCTTCATCTGGCTGAGCGCCCGGGCGGCGGCCGGGTCGTTGATCAGGTTCTTCATCTCGTAGGGATCGGTCTGGAGATCGTACAGCTCGTCCATGCCCTGCAGGTCGGGATAGTGCGTGAACTTCCAGCGCGGCGTACGCACTCCCTGCCAGGTGGGCGCGCGCTGGAACTGCTGCTCCTCGAAGTACTCGATCAGGAAAGATTTCCGCCAATCCTTCACTCCGCCTTTCAGCAGCGGCAGCAGCGAGCGCCCCTGCATCTGCCTCGGCGGCCTGACGCCGCCCAGTTCCAGGAAGGTCGGCGCCAGATCGATGTTCAGCGCGTCCTGCTCGATCTTCGTGCCCGCCTTGATCAGCTTGGGATAGCGGATCAGCAGCGGGTCGCGGATGGATTCCTCATACGCCCACCGCTTGTCGCCCAGCTTGTGTTCGCCCCAGAAGTAGCCGTTGTCGCTGGAGAAAACCAGCATGGTGTTATCGAGCTGGCCGGTTTCCTCCAGGGCCTTGAAGATCATGCCCACGCCGTCCTCCACAGCCATCAGGGTGCGAAGCTGGTTGCGGATCAACTGCTCGCCACTGGGCGCGGCCTGCTGCTTCTTTGCGGCCTGCTTCTTCGCCGCCTGCTTCTTGGCGGCTTCGGCCGGGACTTCGCGGGTCAGCGCCGGCTTGCCTTCCAGCGTGTCGTCGCAGTTGGGGCGGCGGGGAATCGGGTCGTTCGCATACCAATTCTGGTGCCGCTCGGCGGAGGTAAACGGCCCGTGGACCGCCTTGTGCGCCAGGTAAAGTGCGAACGGCTTCTGGCGCGCGCGCTTCACGAAGTCCAGCGCGTGCTGGTTCAGGATATCGGTCATGTACCCGGTCACGCGCCCGGACTTGCCGTCCACGTTGATCTCGGGGTCCACGTAGACGCCCTGGCCGCGGAAGCTGACCCAGCGGTCGAAGCCGGGGCGCGGCATGTCGTCGTTGCCCATATGCCATTTGCCCACGTAGGCGGTCTCGTAGCCGCCGTCGTGCAGCAGGCGCGGGAAGGTCACCAGCTTGTGGCTCAGCTCGTTGTTGTTGCCATTGCCGGTGACGCCGTGCGCGTGCACATACCGGCCGGTCAGAATGCTGGCGCGGCTGGGCGAGCAGAGCGGCGTGGTGACGAAGTAATTGGCGAACAGCGCGCCCTCGCGCGCGATGCGGTCGATATTCGGCGTCTTGACGAAGGGGTGGCCCATCGAGCCCAGCGCATCCCACCGCAGGTCGTCCACCAGAATGAAGACAATGTTCGGGCGGGCGGGCGGCGCGGCGGCCGCCAGCCGCCCCGCGCACAGCGCCGATCCCGCCAGCAGGCGCGTCGCTTCGCGCCGGTTCATTCGTGATGAATCAGGCATAGTCACCTCAGGGAGTTGTCAGTTCTCAGTTGTCAGTTTTCAGTTTTGCGCCGCCGGCCGCACTGAGAACTGACAACTGATAACTGAAAACGGAAGGATATTACACTACCGGTCGATCAACTGCACGGGAATCGGCACGGTGGCCGGAACCGGCTCGCCACGCAGGTGGGCGGCCACGGTCTGGACGGTCTTGCGGCCGATCTCGCCGGGCTGCTGCGCGATGTCGCCCTTGAGTTCCGTGCCGCGGCGAATGGCCTCGCGGGCCTCCGGTGTGGCGTCAAAGCCGACCACCACCAGCCCCTTGCGGCCGGCGCTTTCGATGGCCGCCACGGCGCCCAACGCGCTGTCGTCGTTGATGCCGAAGAAGCCGGCCAGGTCGGGGAAGGCCTGCAAGACGTCTTCGGCGGCGCGCATGGCGCGGTCCCGCACCCCGTCTCCATTGGGTGCGGCCACAACCTTCACGTTCGGAAACGCGGCAATCGCTTCCTGGAAGCCGGCCACGCGCTCCAGGGCCGTTTGGGTGACCGGCTGGTGGATGATGGCGATTTTGGCTTCCTTGCGGCCGGCCAGCAACTGCCCCATGAACCTCCCCGCCAGGCGGCCGCCCTCAAGGTTGTCGGAGGCGATGTGGGAGACAACCGGCGCGTTGAGCGCCCGAATGTCGGCGGTGAACACGGGAATGCCGGCCTGCCGCGCCTCGGTAATGGCCGGCCCCACCCCGGAGGAATTCACCGGGCAAACCACGATGGCGCTCACGCGGCGGGTGATGAAGTCCTTGATCTGGTTCTGCTGGCGGGCCAGGTCCCAGTCGCCGGAGGCGACCACCAGGCGGAAGCCTTGTTTCTGCGCCTCCTCGCGCATGCCCCGTTCCAGCTCGTTGTAGAACACATGCTCCTTGGTCAGCAGCGTCACCCCGATCACCGGCTCCGACGCTTTCCTGGAACAGCCGCCGGATGACAGCACCAACAGCAATAGAAGAGGAGTGAGGTGAACTTGACGTTTGAGAAGAGACATAAGCGACCTGGAAATGGGACCGGAGATTCACCACAGAGCCACCGAGAACGCAGAGAAACCGGCGATTGGATCGCGGAGTTATTAACGGGTGAACGGCACGCGCCAGTCGTCCGTGAATGAGTCAACAAGCCGTCAGTCTCTCTGTGTCCTCTGTGGCTCTGTGGTGAACGCTCCCGGCCCCCTTCGGCAAACGTACCAATGTATATCGAAATCCGGACCGGCGGTGGGGCAGTTCTTGACCGCCGGCGCTACAACGTTTTTCACGGCAGCGTTGGGGTCAGCCCGCTCCCGTGACGGCTGGGGGGCCCAGGTTTGGGCGGGCTTTTCGCTTTCCCCGAAACTTTTCTGTCCTGCCTGGGTAAGTCATAAGTGGAGGGAATTAAGAACATGAAACGGCTATTGTGTCTGGGATTACTCACTTTCGTGATCTCCGGCTTGGGGGTGGCGCAGGATCAGCCACAGGCCAAGAAACCGGCGCAACAGCCGGAAGCCCGCAAAGCGCTGCCGCAGCAGCCGGCGCCCGGGCCCGTCCCCGGGCCGGTGCCAGGACCTGGCGGCGTAATGATGTGCCCGTGTCCCGGCGTGATGCAGGGCCCGGGGCCGATGGGACCGGGCATGATGGGGCCCGGCAGGGGAATGATGGGCGGCGGCCAGGGCGCGATGCGGCCCTGGATGGGTAACGCTCAGCGCCGGAGGTTCGGGCTGCGCCGCTTTGCTCCCGGCCAGGGGTTGGGGCCAGCGCCGCAAGGCGTCCCCGGCGGCCCTGGAGTCCGCAGGCAGCGCGGCGTCGGGCCGGCTGGCGAGCCGCAGGGCGGACCTAACCCGCCGATGTTTAACCAGCGCCTGGGACCCGACCTGAACCTGACCGAGCAGCAGCGCAACAAGCTGCGCGAGATGGGCGTCGAGCAGCAGAAAAAGGCCATCCGGCTGCACGCCGACATCCAAACCAAGGAAATCGAGCTGCACGAACTAATGCGCGCCGCCAATCCTGACCGCGCGGTCATCAATGCCAAAATCGACGAGATCGGGGCCCTGAAGGCGCAAACGGAGAAGGACTCCGTCGCCCAGCGCTTGGCCTTCGAGCAGTTGCTGACGCCGGAGCAGAGGCAGAAGCTGCGGCAGCCGCGCGAGCGCGGCCCGGTCCCCGGGGTTGGCGCGAGGCAGCCCGGCACGGGTGAGCGTCAGCGCCCGGCGACGCCCCAGCGCCAGGGCCAGAAGCCGGCGCCTCCCCAGACCCAGTGAGCCCGGCTTTCACCACAAAGGCACAAAGTCACGAAGTCACAAAGAAAAAGAAACGAAGGGGTGCCCATCCGGGATTCTTCGTGTTTTTCCTTTGTGTCTTTGTGCCTTTGTGTTCTTTGTGTTGAAATGGCAGCGTGATCGTTGACCTTGAAGAGCTCGAGCGGGCTCGCGATTTCACTTTTCGGCGCACGCCCGCGCGCCGCGTGCGCGGCGAAACCTCCGCTCTCCGCTTCATCAACCAATCCGGCTTCTGCACCGCGTTTTCCAGGCGCGTGAATCTGCCCTGCCTGTGGGTGGCCATCTGTGGCCGGCGCAATCCCCGCATGCCGGTGCACACGCACCACGATTACGGCATCGGCCTTACCTGGAACCTCAAAGACAGCCTGCCGGAAAAGAAGCTGGTGTTCTATGGCCGGGTGTTTCGGCGGCTGCCCGGCTTCGTTTCGCTGGAGTACCTGCCCTTTTTCTATCGCCTATTTGCCCCGGAATTATCTCTGTCCGGGGAATTGACGCATGCGGCCCGGGGCATTCTTGACCGGCTGCGCACCCACCCGCGGCAAACCACCGCCCAGCTTCGCTTATACGGCGCGCTGTATGGCGCCCGCCGCCTGCGCAAGGCGGTCTTCGAGAAGGCCATCGCCGGGCTTCAGCAGCGGTTCCTGGTGGTTCGGACCGAAGCTCTATACGACCCGAAATTCACCTACGTTTGGGACCTGTTTGAGCGGCAGTACCCGGCAGCCGTGAAGGCAGGGCGTAAGCTGAGCCGACAGCAGGCCATCGACGCCATTCTGAGGAAGTACTTCGAGGTGGTCTTCTGTGCCAGCCTCGCGGATGTGCGATCTTTGTTTGGCCTGCATCCCGAGGAGGCCCGGGAGGCGCTGGCCCGCCTGGCCGCCGCCGGTTGCGTCACCGGCCCCGTTCGCCTGCCTTCGCGTCCCGGCCTGTGGTGGACGTATGGAATTGACGATTGACCCATTCACGGTTAGCGATTGCCGCAATGTGAATCGCCACTGACTCAGTCATTCAATCGTCAATCTACCGGCCAAAACCGGCTCGCCGATGGCCGTGCAATGTTGGCAGGTTGTTACTCCAGCACCCAGCGGCCATGGGCCAGAATCTCGTCGTACATCGCATCGGGTGCCAGATCAATCTCTCCAGGCCAAGTGACCGCCCCATAGTCGAGATAGACCTGAGCGAAGAGTGACGGATCGCGCAACTTGTTGAAAACGCCGGCCTTGGGGCTGGCAACCCGGCGTGAAAGGTCCACCTCGCCCGCCGTTCCGTCCGTGAACCGGACCGCCAGGCGATAGCCTGGCAGAGCCTGCACGCTCGACACTCGCCAGGGAGCCTTTGGTACTATTCCAGGGGCGACACGTTCTTCGGGGGTTGCATCTTTTCGCATAGGTTCCAGTTTTCCATCAGCTCACTCTGGTGCAGGGCGGCCCATTCCTTGACCATGGCCAGCGCACGGCGGGGGAACGAGCCGCCGGTGACAGCGAGCGTGCGTATATCGACGATCACCTCGTACTCGGCGTACAGCGCGTGAATGTGGGGCGGTGCGTGTTCGTCCCAATACATGTGGATCACGATACCGTAAAAGGCGCTGATAGTGGGCACGCTCGTCTCCAGAGTATCCCATCGCTTGCCCGGCAGCCAAGCCCTTCGTGGCAGAGTGTTCGAACTGCCAGTGGCTACCCGGGGATTTGCGAATCACACGAAAGCCCATCCGCCCAAGCGCGCGTACCATTTGTTGCGGCTTGAGAACCGGCAGGCGAGGCGACATCAAGCGCGAACCTCGACACGCTGGATGCCGATGATCTCGGGAGGGCTCGGAATCCTCTTGTGCCTCGCCTTGAAGTCTGCCAGGCAGAGCCGGATAACGTCCTTGATATTCTCGATGGCCTCTTCGTACGTCCTGCCCTGCGTATAGCAGGCTTTCAGAGCGGGGCACTCGGCAACGAAGTAGCCCGCTTCATCCTGCTCGACGATCACCTGGAAAGACCTGGGGCGCGGCACAATTCTGCTTACCTCTGGCCCGTTGCGTTTCGCCATGCTCATTATGATACCTGAACGTCCGGCCCTGGAGCGAGTCTGTCCGTTGGTCACCGCGCCCCCCGGGTCTTGGCGTAGGGACAGGTCCGATCCGCAGCTAGGCAGATTAGACAGGCGGCGCGGTTTCCGGGATGTGCGGTTCGGCCCTTCTGCAGCGCTTGCCTCCGCCGGTCGGCTGCTGTATAAACGAACACCAGAAGAACGAAAATGACAGAACTCATTTGGGATGGAAAGTACAAGGACGGGAAGAAGCAGGGACCGGTGCGGGTGGCGCTGCCCTTTCAAACCGTCGAGACCGTAAACGAAAGCGCGCAGGACCGTCGGCGCACGCCTTCCCTGTCCCGTACTGGTGGCTTTGGGGGTGTCACATCTGCATCAAGAGTGCGGAAGAGCCCAAATCAAGTTGCCAAAGCGACAGGTCCGACCGTACGATAGTTTAGGATCTTTGAGTCCTCGCAGGTGTGCGTTTCTGATCAGGGTGGTCCGCTAGAGAAGGCACCGAAAGGAAAAAGAGCCATGCGATGGAGAATCCCGCCCGGCCCGTTGGTTGCGGTTGTGTCCTTTTTGCTTCCTGTCTCAGCCGTGGGCCAAGGGCAAGTGATTGAATTGAAGCCCCCCAGTACGGAGGTCATCGAGGGCAGCATCAAGCAGATTGACAAAGCGGCCGGGTTCATCGTCATTACACCGAACAAAGCGGACAAGGACCTCGCCGAGCTGAAAGTCTTCATGAAGCACCCGTTTCTCCGGCGGAATCCCCCGAAGGTTTTCAGCAACACGCAAGAAGGCTTGACGGTCGACGGCCTGAGGGTCGGTCAAAAGGTGAGAGTGACTTGCAGTGCCGACGAAGTTGTTCCGATTGTGCAAAGCGTTCCGAGGGACAAGAGGGAGGTCATCCGAGTTGCTCTTGAGATCGAGGTGCGTGCCCAAGACGAAAGCGAGCAGACCATCCAACCCAGGTCTGCGAACGACGATCTCAGCGACTATCTGACGCTGACACTGTGCTTGCTGAACCGGGGCCAGGTTCGGTCCGCTGAATTGCGGACCGTTGCCTTGGCTCTGCTGCAAAAGCACGGACTGAGCGATGCAAGACTGACCTCGGCGTGGGAAGTGCCTGAAGAGTGGAGAGCACAGGGGTTCGAGTCGATCCTGACAAGTTTCGGAATGGCTCTGCACTTTGGGGCCACGTGGATCGACGTACTGCCGTTACTGATCGACCAGCGCGGCGACTTTCCAGCAATCAGCATCCGGAGCGGTTCGGTGTCGCTTCGCGAGCGTCCCTCGGTTGGAATCCAAATCCGTGAGGGAACGGAGGCGCAGGTAGCCGGTGCGGCTTATGTTTACCGCAAAGGTGAATGGATAATGCCGTGAATATGCGAGCCAAGTGAAGAATGGCAATCCCCGAGAGCAGGGCTGGCGTGAAGAGACGATTATTCTTCCGAAAGGGCGTCATCACATTGTCGGCAGTCTGTTTGAGTCCAGGTGCTCTTCAACCCGTAACCGCGCAGACGATGCTTGGACAGGGCTGGAAGATTGAGGTCACTGCCCAGGAGATGAAGAGGTCTCTAGCGACGAGTTTTGTGGTCGGCGGTAGTGAGCAGGGCCTGATCTACCGCGGAGGTGAGACGGTCACGATCGAGGTAATGCGAAGGCGGGGAGCTTTCCTCGTCGTCCACCTCGGGCTGACGAGGCCAGGAGAGCCTGAGACCGCGACCGCGGAACGGGACCCTTGGAAGCGCGCGGCTGACGCCCTACGCCGCTATGCAGATTCTCCCGAGCTGAAGTTCTCGCCCGACCGTACCTATGTGGACGGCGAGAACGGCCGTCGGTATCCCTACTATGGGGGGCCAGCACAGACGAGCGTCAGCGTGCGCGGCCCGGGGAAAGTGGTGCTCTACTTCCCGGTCCCAAGCGACGCCCGGCGGCTCAGGTTGAGAGCGTCGGATGGCTTTGACCCTACGGAACTGCCTCCAGTGGCGCAGCCGGAACCACTGCCTCCTGCACCCAAACAGCTACGAACGAAGGGCACAGTGACCTCGGCCGATGCCATACGCGGCGAGATTCTAGTGCTGGCAGAAGATGGGCGGAAGGTGACGATCTGTGATCTTGACCGCTATGTTCCGGGCTACGGCCGGTTCTTCCCTGGTCTCGGCGAGGAGATGCGACTAAAGAAGGTCGGGGCCGATTTCACGAGTCGGTCGAAAACGTTGCCCAATGTCAAGTCCGGTGACCCGGTAGAACTACTGTACGAAGAGGGTGATCCAGAGATCACTGACCTCCGTGTAGTGGCAAACAAGCCGACAGCGCAGCCGCCGAAACCAACACGAAAACCACAGCCGCCCCCAAACGCGCCCTCAAAAAACCCGGCTAGGCGCGGCTAGGCGGGTAGTCCGGAGAGGAGAAGGTTCAAGGATGATACAGAGAATCGCGAGCGTTCTATTGGCAGCCGCTCTGGTGCTGCCATCTGCTTCCAGCGCCCCCCAGAGAAAGAAGGAGAAGCCAAAACAGGAAGACGGCGACGAGATAGTTCTCAGGTTCCGGGAGAAAAACCCCGTCACTGGTGAAGTTATGTGGATGACGCCTCAACTGACGTTTCAGACAGTCGTCGACCTGCCTTGCAGGTTCTTCTTCCGCGTGACCCACAAAGGCACCGTGGTCACGGTGCCGACGATCAGGGTAGTAGATCCAGCCAAGTTGGAGGCCTCGGCGGACGACGAGGGTCTGGTCACCCTTCGAATTCTGAAGGAGGGCGAATCATCGGTGGCAGTTTCTTACGGAAAAGCCGAGAAGAAACTCGAAACCAACGCCATCCGCTCCGACGGCAAATGCCAATGCACCGTCTCGGTACAGTGACAGGGGCGAACCACAGCGGGATCTGAAAGTAGAAACGCCCGGCCGAACGAAATACGCTGCCGAAAGAAAGGAGTCGACGATGCTCAGAAATAGCCTGAGCCAGCAACACTGGCCACGCCTGATGGCAGTTCTCACTCTCTCGGCTATCGTCCTCACGCCTGCGCTGCATTGCCAGACAATCCACGAGGCGGTGAAGAGCTGGGACCTGGACAAAGTGAGGGCTTGCCTCAACGAAGGCGCGGACGTGAATCATAAGGACAGGGACGGCTATACACCGCTTCATTACGCTGCGGGACACTGCAAACTGAAGCTCAAGGAAGTGCCCGGTAAAGAAACAACCGTGGGAGGGACGACGTACAAGGCCTATTCACCGGTGACCGTGTGCTCCCTTGAGATAATGAGCTTGCTGCTGAGCAAAGGAGCCAATATAGACGGCGTGGACGCAGAGGGTAAGACTGCGCTGCACCTAGCTGCTTCCCTGGGCGAGCTCGACGCAGTTGACCTGCTGGTTAGCCGGGGCGCGAATGTAGGGATTCGAGATCAGTTTGGGAATACCGCACTCGATTACGCAACACTGCTCCGCAAAGGCGATGTCGCTGAGCGTCTCAAGAAGGCCGAGCAAGCCAAGGCAGAAGGCGCTGAAGTGCCCGCTGAAGTGCCTGCGCCAACGTCACAACCATCGCTGGCGAAGAAGGAGAAGGCCGGGGCAAAGCGAGGGACGGCGACTCGGAGCAGCCAGGGCACCTCGACGACGAAGAAGAAGCCGCAGTGATGCCATACGACGTTCCGGCCAGCGGCTGTTCGCGGTGCTGGAGGAAGCTGCGAACTGGCGTCTTCTTGGCGCCACGCCGGACAGTCGGCTGTGACGATATCACTTGATCCGACGGCACACATAAGTTGCCGCAGGAACAGTTATCGTCAGGGCACCGTTGACCTTCTGGCACTGCAGCGGCTGGTCGCTAACCCCGAAGGTCCGGGAATTGAGCGTCGGGCAATGCTCGAGCTCCCGGTCTCGGAATCGCTCGTTCGGCCCGCCCCAAGGCCGGATTTCGCCGATTGAGCGGACTCGCGGATTGCCTGTCCGAACTTTATTTCGTTTGTTTTCAACGGCGACCTACCCCAAAACGGCCCAAACCCTTGACACATATGTCATAATGAAATCATGGAAGTGAATAGGTGATTTCAGATATCGAGGACTTCTCCCCTTGTTCTTCACCTGTGGTCTACAGGTCAGGGGCGGCGCGGGGATGCCGGTTCCTGTCTTTGACAATTGAATACGAGGCTGTAGGCTGTGGGCTGTAGGCTGCGCGCGCGGAAGCGTTGCGGTGCATTCTCCGCAGTAGGGCGGTCAAAAGACCCGGGCATAGACGCGGACGCTTGTGGCGTTTAATCCTGCTTTTCACCTCTATTAACAGGTGCGCACTGGAACACGCTTCAATCTGTTGATAATAAATAGGTTATTCGCCGAAAAATGCGCTGCTGCCGGTTGGCGGGCGGCAGGCAATCGGCTGTAATGCGCTGAAAACGGGGCGGTTCCTTCAGGCAAACCGTGTGCCTGATAGAAGAAGCCTCATTGGTGCTTTTTGGGGTCGGGTGCGCCACCCACAGCCTACAGCCCACAGCCGCACTGACTGAGAACCGAAAACTGACGACTGAAAACTGTTGGCCTGCGGTAAACTGCGCGGATGAATCGGCGAGCGCTTCTGAAGGTCCTATCGGCGGGAGGTATCGGCGCGGCGGCGCAATTGCCGGCGCGGGCGCAGGCGGCGCTGCGCGGCCTGCCGCCCGTGACCATCCGCGACGTGCGGGTGATCCTGACGGCCCCCAACGGAATCCGGCTGGTGGTCGTGAAGGTGGAAACCAGCGAGCCGGGCCTCTACGGCCTGGGCTGCGCCACCTTCACGCAGCGCGCCTTCGCCGTGGCCACGGCTGTGCAGGAATACTTGCGCCCCTTCCTCATCGGCAAGGACGCCGGGCGGATCGAGGACATCTGGCAGTCCTCCTTCGTCAGCTCTTACTGGCGAAACGGCCCGGTCCTGAACAACGCCATGAGCGGCGTGGATATGGCGCTGTGGGACATCCAGGGCAAGCGGGCCAACATGCCCGTCTACCAGTTGCTGGGCGGCAAGTGCCGCGAATCGGCCGACGTCTACCACCATGCCTCGGGGCGCGATTTCCAGGAGGTGGCCGACAACGTTCGCAAGGCAATGGAGCAGGGCTATCGCTACGTGCGGGCGCAGGTGGCGGTGCCCGGGCAATCCACCTATGGCGCGCGCGGCGCCGGTGCGGCTCCCGTCCAACCGGGCCAGAGCGCGCGGCCGCGGGCGGCCTGGGAGCCGACCGCCTATGTGCGCCTGGCGCCCAAGCTGTTTGAATTCCTGCGCGCCAAGCTGGGAGAGGAAGTGGAACTGCTCCACGACGTGCACGAGCGGGTGACGCTGCCGCAGGCCGTCCGGCTCTGCAAGGACCTGGAACCGCACCGGCTTTTCTTTCTCGAAGACCCGCTGCCGCCCGAGGAGATCGATCATTTCCGGATTATTCGCCAGCAGTGCAGCACGCCGCTGGCCATGGGCGAGCTGTTCAACAACCCGCACGAGTTTGTTCCCCTGATCTCGAACCGTCTGATCGATTTCATCCGCATCCACCTTTCGCAGATCGGCGGGCTGAGCCCGGCCCGCAAGGTGGCGGCGCTCGGCGAGTATTTCGGGGTGCGCACAGCCTGGCACGGTCCGGGCGACGTTTCGCCGGTGGGGCATGCCGCCAACCTGGCGCTCGACCTGGCCTGCTACAACTTCGGCATCCAGGAATGCACCGGGTTCGGCGCCAACACCCGCGAGGTGTTCCCTGGCTGCCCGGAAATCCGCGAAGGAGCGATGTGGGCCGGCGAGGCCCCCGGCCTGGGCGTGGATCTGGACGAGAAGCTGGCGGCGAAATTTCCGGCGCCGCCGGTGCGCGGCGATGACGGCTGGGGCTCCACCCGCCGCCGCGACGGCGCCGTGATCCGCCCGTGAAGCCAGTGGGCAGTAGGCAGTCAGCAGTCAGCACTAGCCTGATCATCAAGAATGAAACAGCGGAGATGCCACCGACCGGTCGGTACGCTATAATCGGTTGTACCCGGCTTTCTCTCCCATACTCGGGCAATGGATTTCAGACTCGTCAGCGACTACCGGCCACGGGGCGACCAGGGCCAGGCCATCGAGCAGCTTGTGCGGGGCGTGGCGGACGGCGAGCAGCACCAGGTGCTGTTGGGCGTGACCGGCTCCGGCAAAACCTACACCATGGCCCGGGTCGTCGAGCAGGCCAACCGGCCCACGCTGGTGATGGCCCACAACAAGACCCTGGCCGCGCAGCTCTACCACGAGTTCAGGGCCTTTTTCCCGCACAACGCCGTCGAGTACTTCGTCAGCTATTACGATTATTACCAGCCGGAAGCTTACCTGCCCGCCAGCGACACCTACATCGAAAAGGAAGCGACCATCAACGACGAGTTGGACAAGCTGCGCCTTTCGGCTACCCGCTCGCTGTTCGAGCGGCGCGATTGCCTGATCGTGGCCAGCGTCTCCTGCATCTACGGCCTGGGTTCCCCGGAGGCCTACTACGGCATGCTGGTGATGCTGGAGAAGGGCCAGAAGATCGCGCGCTCCGAGATCCTGAAGCGGCTGGTCGAGGTCCAGTACGAGCGGAACGACGCGGACTTCCAGCGGGGCACGTTCCGGGTCCGCGGCGACGTGATCGAGGTTTACCCCACCTACGACGATTACGCCTACCGCATCGAGTTGTGGGGCGACGAGATCGAGAGCCTGTCGCAGATCGACCCGCTGCTGGGGCAGGTGCGCCAGACCTACCTGCGCCTGCCCATCTATCCCAAGACCCACTACGTGATGGACGCCGCAACGCGCAACAAGGCGCTCACGAGCATCGAGGCCGAGCTGGAGTGGTGGAAGCCGGAGCTGGAGAAGGCCGGCAAGGCGGTCGAGGCCCAGCGCGTCTATCAGCGGACCATGTTCGACGTGGAGATGATCCGCGAGATCGGCTACTGCCACGGCATCGAGAACTACTCGCGGCACTTCTCCGGCCGGCTGCCGGGCGAGGCCCCGCCCACCCTGCTCGATTACCTGCCGCGCGACTCGCTGATGTTCATCGACGAGAGCCACCAGACCGTGCCCCAGCTTCACGGCATGTACCACGGCGACCGCTCGCGCAAAGAAGTGCTGGTCAACTTCGGCTTCCGGCTGCCGTCGGCGCTGGACAACCGCCCGCTGACCTTCGAGGAATTCGAGCACCGCGTCAACCAGGTGATCTACGTCTCGGCCACGCCCGGACCTTATGAGCTGACGCGCAGCGCCGGAGTGGTGGTGGAGCAGGTCATCCGCCCCACCGGGCTGATCGATCCGGAAGTGGAGGTGCGGCCGGTCAAGGGTCAGGTGGACGACCTGCTGGGCGAGATCCGGGCGCGCGTCGAGTGCGGCCAGCGCGTGCTGGTCACCACCCTGACCAAGCGCATGGCCGAGGACCTGGCCGAATACTACTCCGAGCTGGGGGTGCGCTGCCGCTACCTGCACTCGGAGATCGAGACCCTGGAGCGCGTGAAGCTGCTGCGCGACTTGCGCCGCGGCGAGTTCGACGTGCTGATCGGCATCAACCTGCTGCGCGAGGGCTTGGACCTGCCGGAGGTTTCGCTGGTGGCCATCCTGGATGCCGACAAGGAAGGGTTTCTGCGCTCGCAGGGCTCGCTGATCCAAACCATCGGCCGCGCCGCCCGCCACCTGGACGGCAAGGCCCTGCTGTACGCCGACGTCATGACCGACTCCATGCGCAGGGCCATCGACGAAACCGAGCGCCGCCGCGCCAAGCAGACGGCCTACAACCTGGAAAACAACATCATCCCGCAGTCCATCATCAAGCCCATTGACATGAGCCTGGTGGCCACGGTCGAAGCCGATTACGTGACCGTGCCGCTGGAGCCGGCCGAGGAAGAAGTCACCACCCTGGAGCAGCGCGACGCGCTCATCGCCGACCTGGAAGCCCGCATGAAGGAGGCGGCGCGCAACTTCGAATTCGAAAAGGCCGCCCAGTTCCGCGACCGCATCCGCGCCGTCAAGAACAAGGAGCTGTTCGCCGTCACCGAATAGACGGGTTCACCACGAAGGCGCAAGGACACAAAGGCACGAAGGAAAGGTTTCTTTGTCTCTTTGTGCCTCCGCGCCTTTGTGTTAAATTCCACGCTCAAATGAAAAAATATCTGCCGTTATTGGTTGTCTGCTTGCTTTTGGCTTTCTGCCTTCCGGGGCAGGAGCGCGAGGACCGCACGCTGCTGAGCTGGGAGCAGATGCGGGCCGTCATCAACGAGGCGTCGGGCGAGCGCGCCATGCACCACGTGCTGGAGCTGGTGCCGTACCCGCGCGTGCGGCCGCGCTCGGAGTGGGAGTCGCGCTTTCGCGAGAGCGAAGTGATGGTGCGGTTTGCCAAAGAGTACGGCTTCAGCAGCGTCGAGGTGGAGACGTTTCCTTCAGGGCAGTCCTGGCTGGCCACCCAGGGCGAGCTGTGGATAGTGAAGCCGGAAACGAGCAAGCTGTACGACATCTACGATGTCGCCGTTTCGCTCTGCTCGGGCAGCCAGTCGGGCGACGTCACCGCGGAACTGGTCGATGTCGGCGCCGGCGCCGCCGCCGCCGATTACGCCGGAAAGGACGTGAAGGGCAAGATCGTGCTTGGCTCCGCGTCCGCCTCCCAACTGCAGCGCCTGGCGGTGGCCGAACGGGGCGCGGTGGGCGTGGTCAGCTACTGGAACATGGGCAACCGCGAAAGCTTCCCCGACGAGATTCTGACCCAGGGCTACGGCGGCCGCGGCGGCCCCGGCCCACAGGAGACGCGCGGCTTCGGCTGGTCGATTTCCCCGCGGCAGGGCAGGGACCTGGCCGCCCGACTGGCGCGCGGCGACAAGATCACGCTTCGCTCCATCGTTAAGGCGGAGACCGCGCCGGGGCGCATGGAAGTGGTGCACGCCACCATTCCCGGCGACGGCTCCACCACCCAGGAAGTAATGGTGTCGGCCCACCTCTACGAGGGCTACATCAAGCAGGGCGCCAACGACGACAGTTCCGGCTGCGCCGTCACGCTGGAGATGGGCCGGACGCTGCTGCGGCTGGTGAAGGAAGGCAAGCTGCCGCCGGTGAAGCGCACTATTCATTTCCTGTGGGTGCCGGAAATCAGCGGCACTATGGCCTGGCTGCGCGCCCACGAGGACGTGAGGAAACGGCTGATCGCCGACCTCAACTTCGACATGGAAGGGCTGGGGCTGCGCATGGGCTTCAGCTCCTGGGTGCTGCACCGCACGCCCGATACCGTTCCCACGTTCCTGAATGACCTGTGCGCCAGCATCCTGGAGTTCGTCGCCAACACCAACCGCGAGCGCGTCAACTACCGGCATCACGGCTATGCGTTCACGCTGCCGGTGCTGGCGCCCAACGGCAGCCGGGACCCGTTCTACGTCAACATCGTCAAGTACTACGGCGCCAGCGACCATGCCGTGTACCTGCGCCAGGGTATCCCCGCGGCCATGTTCGTCACTTGGCCGGACCCGTGGTATCACTCGTCGCAGGACACGCCCGACAAGCTCGACTCCACGCAGTTCAAGCGGGCGGCGGTGGTTGGCACGGCGGCGATGAGCGTGCTGGCCTCGGCCGGTGACGAAATGGGCGCGCGGGTGGCGGCGGAATCGCTTGCCCGGGGAACCGAGCGGATGGGCCAGGCGCAGCGGAAAGGCCTCGGCTACCTGGCCGACATCGCGGAGGCGGCCGGCCTGCGCGACGCCTGGCGCGAAGCCCAGGTGGCCATCCGCCACCAGGCCGGCGTCGAGAAGGGCGTGGTGCGCTCCGCCGCCGTGCTGTTCGCCAACCCCGAAGAGGCAGGGAAGAAGCTGGTTGCGTTCGAGACGCTCATCGACCAGCGCGCCGCGGCGCTCGAAAACGAAGCGGCGGCCTTCTACCGGTTGCGCGCCGAGCAGCAGAAGGCGCAACCGGCGGAGCTGGCGCTCAACGATGCCGAGAAGCAGGCCGCGCGCACGCTGGTCGAGCAGGCCGGGGACCAGGCTGCGGGCGGCGGCTTCGGCCGCTTCCGCGCCGCGGAGCAGGCGCTGGAGAAGCTCTCGCCCGACGACCGTAAGTTCGTGCAGGCGGCCCGCTCCAAGCTGCCGCCTCACATGTCCGAGGAACTCGGCGTGCTGATCGGACAGAAGAAGACCGTGCTCCAGATCCGCGATTTCCTTTCGGGCGAATACGAGCCGCTGCCGCTGGCCGATTTCACCGAGTACCTGCGCGGCCAAGAAAAGCTCGGCCAACTCAAGCTGGCAGTCCAACCGGAGCGGTAAAACAGGTGCCAGGTGTCAAGTCTCAGGTGTCAGGTCTCGGCTCTGTTGCTTAGGAGTGGAGGAGAAACGGATGAACAGACGCGAATTCCTGCGAACTACTGGATTGGGTGTTGCCGGGCTATATGCCGGAGGCTTGTCGTCCTTGCGGGCGGCGGCCCAGGCGAAGAGCTGGAACATCCTTGTGATTACTTCCGACGAGCACAACCCGAAGATCCTGGGATGCGCCGGGCACCCGGTGATCAAGACACCGGCAATCGACCGCCTGGCTGGCGAAGGCACGATGTTCACGCGGGCCTACGCCGCCGACCCGATCTGCGCGCCCACCCGCCAAAGCCTCATGACGGGCAACTACCCGCAGGAACATGGGCAGTTCACCAATGCCCACATCTTCAACGAGAAGATTCGCGCCTGGGGCCATCACTTCAAGGAGCACGGCTACACCACCGCCTGCATTGGCAAGACGCATACCAACAACGAAGGGCCTGGGTTTTTTGGCTTCGACTACCGGGGTCTGGCGCAGCGCGGCGGCGCGCGCAAGTCCTGGGACCCGGAAGACAAGAAGTTCTACGATGCCTCGCCCGACACCCGCTTCAGCGGCATGATCCTGGAAAACCCCGAGAGGGAATTCGACGGCGCCGTAGCCGTGGATTCGGTCCGCTGGCTGAAGGAGAACGCGAGCCAGAAGTTCTTCCTGCACGCCTCGTTTGTGAAGCCGCACTGGCCGTGGGACGCGCCCCGCGACTTCTATGGCATGTACGACCCGGCCAGGATCGATTTCCCGCGCCAGGTGGCCGGCGATCTGGATGACGACTGGATGCCGCGCACCATCTACCAGAGGGCGACCTGGGACAAAGTCACCGAGCAGATGCACCGGGTCTACCGGGCGCGCTATTACGGCAGCCTCTCCTGGCTCGACAGCAACGTAGGCAAGCTGCTGGCCACGCTGGATGAGCTGAAACTCGCCGGCCGAACGCTGGTGGTCTACACCACCGACCACGGCGACATGGCCGCCGAGAAGGGGATGTGGCTGAAGAGCGTGATGTTCGACGCTTCCGTGCGCATCCCGCTGCTGTTCCGGATGCCGGGCGTGATCGGCGCCGGCCGCAAGTGCCAGGGATTGATCAATCACGTCGATCTGTTCCCCACCATCGCCGGGCTGGCAGGCGCCGAGAAGGGCCTGCCGGCGAACCAGACCGGCAGGAACTTCGCGCCGGCCGTGCTGGGCAAGGGCAGAGGGCGCGACATCAGCTTCAGCGTGCACGGCGTGCGCGCCTGGAACCAGCCGCCGCAGGAGGTCATGGCCCGCTCCGAGCGCTGGAAATTCATCTGGTACCCGCACGCGCCCCAGCAGCGCGACCAGTCCGTGTTGTACGACATGGAGAACGACCCGGACGAGATCACCAACGTCGCCTTTCGCGGCCAGTACAAGGATGTAGTGGCCGACCACCAGGCGGCCGTCGAGAAATTCCTGGCCGGGTTGAAGAAGCATGAGTACGAACCGAAACTGAGCCAGGAGAGGATCGAAAACAAGCAGAACTTCCAGCGGGGCGGGAAGGAGGACGACCAGCGGCCGGCCCGCGCCAAGCGCCGCGCCCGCGGCGGCTTCTGACCGTCGAGCAGGGGCCGGCGCGCACCAAAGCCGCGCCTTACACCTGCTGATGGAGACGAAACTGTTAGTGGGGAGTGGGGTTCTTTCTGACAGGAGCACTTCTATGGGGCGTCGAACCGCATCTGCTTTCCGGGCCGCCGCCGGTGTGGCGGTCCTGGCGGCCTGCGCCTTGACGGCCTCGGCGGCCGAATCCGCCGACATCCCGGCGGGCACTCACGTTCTGCTGCGCATGTCGAACTCCATCACCAGCAGGACCGCGCAGAATGGCGATTACGTTTACCTGCGGACGGCCAGCCCGATCAGCGTCAGCGGGCGCACGGTGGTGCCGGTGGGCAGTTATGTGCAGGGGATCGTCTCCCATGTCAGGCGCAGCGGGCGCGTGTCCGGCAGGGCCGAACTGGGCATCCGGCTGGAGACGGTGACCCTGCCGCGCGGTGAAGTCCTGAAATTCTCTCCGCGCCTCAGCTCGGTGGACTCGAACCGGACCGACCAGAAGCTGGATCGCAGCGAAAGCGCTGTCAAGCAGGGTGGAAGCAAAGGCCACGATACCGGCCAGGTGGTGATTTACGCGGGGCGCGGCGCGGCCGTTGGCGGCATTGCCGACCGAAGCTGGAGGGGCGCCGGCATCGGGGCCGGAATTGGCAGCGCCGTGGGCTTGGCCACCGTGCTCGCTACGCGGGGCAGGGAAGTGGAGTTGCACCAGGGTAGCGGCCTGGACGTGGTTTTCGACCGCCCGCTGCTGCTGCAGTAGCCGGCGGTACAACTCCGCGCTCTACGCTTCTTTTGCTTCCTGCAGCAGGCCGGGCAGATCTTTGATCCCCAGGCCGGGGCCGCTCGGCACCGTCATCTTGCCGTCCTTTACCGTGATCGGCGGATCGAACCAGTTGCCGTACTTCTCCGTGCCCAGCTTGTATTCTTGGTAGCGCCCGATGTCGGGCACGCAGGAGGCGAAGTGCAGCATGTAGACGAAGCCGAGGCCGCCGGAGATGTGGACGGTGGTGGGCATCCTGGCAAGCTGCGCCATCCGCGCCACGCGGATGGACCGGATCATCCCGCCGTAGTAGTGCAGGTCCGGCTGCACAATATCGACGCCGCGGTTGGCGACCATCCACCGGAAGCGCCAGTCGCTGTACTCCTGCTCGCCGCCCGCCACCGGAATGGTCAACGCGTCGGCCACCGCCTTGGTGTCCTCCAGGTGGTCGAAGGGACACGGCTCCTCGAAGTAGACGGCCTTGACCTCTTCCAGCATGCGCCCCACCTTGATGGCCTGCGGCGGATCGTAGGAGCTGTTGGAGTCGGCGTGGATATCGATGGCATCGCCGAATGTCTTGCGGACCAGCGGAATCAGCGTTTCGGTGCGCCCGGGCATGGCATCGGCGTTGCGGCTCATGCGTCCGCCCACGCGGAACTTCAGCGCCCTGGCCCCCGACTGCTGCACCAGCTTCTGCAGGTGCTCGACTTCCTGCTGGGGAGTGGTGTCGCGCCGGCCGCTGGCCACGTAGATGGCGACCTCTCGCCGCACGATGCCGCCCAGCAGCGCCCCCAGGGGCTGGCGCGCGATCCGCCCCAGCAGGTCCAGGATGGCGAACTCCACCCAGGCCTGCGGACTCCACAGCGCCAGCCCATACAGCTTGTAGTTGTCATGAAAGCGGTACAGCTCCCACAGCAGGTTCTCCAGGTCGCGCGCATCCTTGCCGATGAAGAAGGGGATGACGAGCCGCTGGAGGATTTTGTCCAAGTAGTCAGCCCGCGGCGGGTTGGGGAACGAAAGGCCCTCGGCCCCGTCACGGGAGCGCACGTGGACCAGGTAGTCCTTGTCCTTTCTCAGGAGCTTGATGGACTCGATGATGACCGGCGACTTGAGGGCGTCGAGCTTGAGCACCGGCGCCGCCGCCGCCCGGTCCAGGTCCTGCGGGCTTGGGCCGCCGGGCGCGGCCGTGCTCGCTTTTCGCTGTGCCGCGCCCGCCGGCGCCAGCCCGATGCTTCCCGCGCCAATTCCGCCCGCCAGCAGACTCCGCCGGTTGATTCGCATCGTTCTCTCCTTTCGCCAGCCGTTTACTGTACACCAGGAACGGCAAGAACGGGCTTCCCGCGGATGTAGAATTGTACGTTTGCACCACAGAGCCACAGAGAACACGGAGGATGGTCTCTGGGTCCTCCGTGCCGCTGTGGTGAAATGGCGGCCAATCGGGTTTTTTATGCCTGAAACATGGGTGATTTCGCTGGGCGGAAACGTCATTACCCGCGAGGATGAGCCCGGCCGCATCTCGGACCAGTTCACGCACACGGCGGAGATCCTCGATGGCTTCACCGACGCCTTTCGGCAGAACTACCGCCTGGTGCTGACGCACGGCAACGGCCCGCAAATGGGGAACATCCTGATTCGCGTCGAAGAGGGGGAGCGGCGCGTGCCGCCGCTGCCGCTGGACACCTGCGTGGCCGATTCGCAGGGCGGCATGGGCTACATGATGCAGCGCCTGGCCGATCAGCTCTTCCGGCGCGAGGGGATCAAGCGCCACATCGCCACGCTGATCACCCAGGTGATCGTGGACGAGACCGACCCTGACTTCCGCAATCCCACCAAGCCCATCGGTTCGTTCTACAGCGCCGCCGACGTGGAAATGATCCGGCGCGAAAAGCCGCACTGGATCCTGAAAGAAATCGAGCCCGGCCGGTTTCGGCGCGTGGTGCCCTCGCCGCGGCCGCTCGAGGTGGTCGAGAAGGACGCCATCGCCTGCCTGCTCGACGCCGGGTTCGTAGTCATCGCCTGCGGAGGAGGCGGCATCGCCGTGGCCTGGGAGCACAGCCACCTGGCCGGGCTGGAAGCCGTGGTGGACAAGGACCTGGCTTCGGGCCTTCTGGCGCGGCAACTCAAGGCCCAGCGGCTGATCATCATCACTACCGTTCACCAAGTGGCGCTGAGTTACAGGAAGCCGGGCCAGCGCTGGCTGAGTTCTGTGAGCACCGGCGACGCTCGCCGCTACCTTGCGGCGGGCGAGTTTCCGCCGGGGTCGATGGGGCCGAAGATTACGGCGGGCATCGAGTTCGTGGAAGCCGGCGGCGCCGAGTGCCTGATTACTTCGCCCGACCGGGTGCGGGAGGCGCTGGCCGGCCGCGACGGAACCCGCATCATTGCAGGTTGAGAATCGCGAATTCCTGCCATCGCCGGCGTCCCGCCGTTACAAGGGGAGCCGCCCGGCTTCCGCCTCGGGCTCGGGACCCAGGACCAGCTCCAGACGGCCGTTGCCCCAGGCCGCGTGTTTCCCCACGTGGAGGTACTGGCCCAGCCAGAGCAGCGGCAGGAACTCGGCCAGCTCGCCGGCGAAGGCGCACTCGCCCAGCAAGCCGCCGATCGGATGGCGCATCCCGGTGTGCGAGGAGCGCCGCTCGCGCTCTTCCCAGCGCAGGTCGCGGCGGACGCACGCCACCTTCTCGGCGCGCTGGCCCAGCCCCTTGAAATCAAGCGGCAGCGGCGCGCCGCAATAGAAAGTGCTGAGGGCGTTCAACCGGTCGCGGAGCCGCCTGAACAGGTGATGAAATTCCGGCTCGCGCACCGTTTGCCCGCCGAAAACCAGGTGCGTGGGGGTCAGGAAGCGGACAGCGATTTGGCCTGGCCGCGGGGGCGCTGCCGGTCCTGCCCCGGCATATTCTGGGCGCGCAATTTCCACGCGCTCGGCACTTTCCAGCGCGCAGCGGGCGCGGTTCAGGCCGAATCCGCGCTCCGCCAGCCGCTCGAACGACCGCTGGAACCAGGGCAGCAATTCCACAATCCGGCCCGCCAGGACCAGCTCGAAATCCAGCGGTTCGCCCGCCTTGTAGCGCGTTTTCTCTTCCAGCGGCGGCCGGATGACGAATGGACGGGGGATGGCTACGTAATTGGACAGGGCCGGCGCGCCGGGCGGCGGAGCCGGCTCGAACACCTGCGCGTAGGGACACGTGGCGCGGCGCTGGCAGCGCGCCGCGCCGGGACACGCCGGGTCGCAGGAAAGCTCCCGCAGCATGGCGCCCAGGGCGCCCCGCAGCACGTTGCCCTTGTTACGCGCCGGCAGGAACAGCGTCTCGCGGGCCGCCAGCCGGAAGCGGTACAGCGCAAACTCCATCGCCCCCAGTTTCGAGTTTTGGCTTCCGGATTACAAGCTGCAAGTCGGAGGCAGGAGGCTGTGGGCTGTAGGCTGTAGGCTGTGGGCTGTAGACTGCAGGCTGACACCTGACACCTAACACCTGACACCTGACACCTGGAACCCGACACCTGACTTCAGCCGCCGGAGGATATACAATTAGGCTGTGAGGTTGATAAGGAGCTTTTTGGGGGTTGCCGGCCTGATAATGCTGGCGGCGCTGCCGCAGGCGGCGATGGCTCAGCGCCCGCCCGCCCCGCCGGCACCGGAGGAGGTCCCCATCTTTCGTGGCGGCGTCACGGTGGTGACCGCCCCGGTGACGGTTCGTTACGAGAGCGGTAATTTCGTCACTGACCTGAAGCCCAGCGAGTTCCGGGTCTTTGACAACGGCATGTCGCAGACCTTCACCGTGGAGCTGGCCGAGACGCCGCTGTCGCTGGTGATCCTGGTCTGCAACAGTTCCCGGATCTCCACCTTCCTGCCGGAAATCCGCAAGGTGGGCAGCCTGTTCGACGCCCAGGTGGTGGGCGAGCGGGGTGAAGCGGCCGTGGTCACCTTCGACCACGAGGTCCGCGTGGCCCAGGAATTCACCAACGACGCCGACAAGCTGATCAGGGCCTTCCGAACCTTGAAGGAAGGCAGCTCGCAATCGAAGTTGAACGATGCCATGGTGCGCGCCTTGACGATGCTGCGCGACCGGCCGTCGTCGCGCCGCAAGGTGATTGTGGTGATCAGCGAGGGCCGCGACTTCGGCAGCAGGACCGACGCCGGCTACGTGCTGCGTGAGGCGCAGATCGGCGGCATTGCCATCTACTCGGTGATGCTGAGCGCCACCAGGGCGGAGCTGACGCGGCAGCCGCCACCGCCGCCTCCCTCCCCGTTCCCGCCCGGCGCCACCGGCACCTATCCCGGCCAGCCGCCCACGCCCACCGCCGAGATGCAGAACCGCGGCAGCGCCAATTTCATACCGCTGATTGTGGACCTGGTGAAAGGCGTGAAGGGTATCTTCGTGGATAATCCGCTGGAGGTGTACGCCAAGGGCACCGGCGGCGCGGACCTGCACAGCTTCAAGATCAGCGCCATTCAGACGGCCATCGGCAAGATCGGCAGTGAGCTGCACAATCAGTACCTGGTCACCTACCGGCCCAATAACCTGAGTGAGCTGGGTTACCATCGCATTGACGTGGTTGTTGATCGGCCGGGCACCAAGGCCATCACGCGGCCCGGCTATTTCCTTGCCGGCCCGGTCCTCCCCGGCGATGCGCAGTCGCCGTCCAGCCAAGCACGCCGGTGAGGCAGGTGCCAGGTGTCAGCCCACAGCCTACGGCCCACAGCCTACAGCCCACAGCTTACAGCCCACAGCCTAATGTAAGATGAAAGCGTGAAGGACGGCGAGATCATCATCCTGGCCGTGGACACCACCAGCGCGCACGGCAGCTTGGCGCTGTTGCGAGGCCGGCAACTGCTGGAATGCCTCGAGGTGCAGGCGCCGCAGTCGTTTTCCCGCGTCCTGTTTGGAGAGATTGAATCGCTGCTCCCCCGCCACGAGGTGGCCCTGCCGGAAATTGATCTCTACGCAGCCGCGGCCGGGCCGGGTTCGTTTACCGGCGTGCGCGTGGGTTTGACCGCGGCCAAGGGGCTTGCCGTGGCGCACGGCAAGCGTGTGGCGCCGGTATCGAACCTGGCGGCCACTGCCTTGCTGGCGTGTGATCTGGCGGAGGCTTCGTTGCCGCGGCTGCTCATCCCGGTGCTGGACGCGCGGCGCGGCGAGCTGTATGCCGGCGTCTATGAACGGGTTTCCGATGCCCCGCCCGCCATGCCATTGAGGCTGGTCATGCAGGAAGTGGTGGGTCCGGCCGCCGCGCTCCAGGAGCGCCTGGCCGGGTTGCGCCTGCCGATGGACGGCGCTGCCCTCTGCGGTCCCGACGTCGAACGCTTGCCGCTGGCTCATTTCCGGCGGCTGACGACCGGGCGGGCGCTGGCCGGCGCGGTCGCCCTCCTGGCCTGGCACGCGCACCAGGCCGGGGCGTCGCTGGCGCCGGAAGAGGCCGACGCCAATTATGTCCGCCGCTCCGACGCCGAGATTTTCAGTTCCCATCCGTAATGCTCTATCTCGCACAGCGGGAATGGTTATTCGACTTCTGAATCCGGGCGAAGGGGCGCTGGCGGCCCGGCTGGCCAGCCTCGCTCCGGGCGCCGCCAACTGGCCCGCCCACGAGTACGAGCGAGTCGCTGCGGACCGCTCGGGCTCAGCGTTTTGCTTGGTTGCCGAGGAGCCGGCGGGCGAAATTGCCGGGTTCTTGGCCGCCACCTTGGCAGCCGGCGAAGCCGAGGTGCAGAACCTGGCGGTGGCGCCCGAGAAGCGGCGCCGCGGCCTGGCCAGTAGCCTGCTCACCGCCGCCCTCGAGCGGTTGTCCGCCGCCGGCGCCCAATCGGTCTGGCTGGAGGTGCGCGAGTCCAACCAGGGGGCTCTTGCTTTCTACGAGCGCCACGGCTTCCGCCGCGCCGGCCGCCGCCCCGGCTACTACTCATCCCCGCCCGAGGCCGCCCTCGTCCTCACGCTTCAGAACCCGTGAAGAACCGGGCGGGTACGAGACCCGCCACTGCAACCGCGTTGTAGGCCGAATAATTCGCAAGGCGCGAACAGGTTGCGCTTGACGGCAGCGCTGAAGCGGGCTCAGATCAGCAAGACTACTCCTCACATCTGTGTCGCGCCCCCGCCGCTGCTTCTTCGAACGCCGGGTTGGCTTATTTACTGTACAATGCGGCAAGACAAGGTTAGTCAGGTTATGATGGCAATGCTTAAGTCGCTTTTCCTCTGTTCCGTTTGCACTCTGCTGTCTTTTCCCCTTGCCGCCAACGCGCAGGGCGTCATCACCACCGTAGCGGGAAGCACGTGGATCTTCCGGGCCGCCGGCCAAGCAAGAGCGGCGCCGCTGGGTTACATTGCGGGCGTGGCCGCCGACTCGGCCGGCAACGTCTATGCGGCCGATTCCAGCAACGACCTGGTTGTCCGGATCGCGCCGGACGGAACGCTCACCATAGTCGCCGGCAACGGCATCAGCGGCTTTTCGGGCGACAACGGTTTCGGCTCGAGTGCCTCGCTGTTTTTTCCCTCGGCCGTGGCCGTCGATGCCGCCGGCAACGTCTACATCGCCGACACGCTCAACCAGCGCGTCCGCAAAGTCAGCGGGAAGATCATCACCACCCTGGCGGGCACGGGGAATGCCGGTTTTACGGGCGAGGGGGGACCGGCGGCGTCGGCCCGCCTGAACTCACCGGGCGGTTTGGCCGTAGACAGCACCGGCAACGTTTACGTAGCCGATACACTGAACGATCGCGTGCGCAGAATCGCGCTCGATGGAACCATTACAACCGTTGCCGGCGCCGGGGTGCGGGGCTTCTCCGGCGATAACGGTCCGGCCACGCGGGCCGCGCTAAACACCCCGCGCGGCCTGGCCGTTGATAAGGCTGGGAACCTGCTGATTGCCGACTGGGGCAATCACCGCATCCGGCAGGTGTCAGCGGCAGGCACGATTACCACCCTGGCGGGCACCGGCAGCCAGGGCTTCTCCGGCGACAACGGGACGGCAACCGCTGCCACGTTGAACTTCCCGTACTCCGTGGCGGTGGACGTGGCGGGCGCCGTCTACATTGCCGACAGCGTCAACCAGCGCATCCGCAAGGTGGCCGGCGGCATCATCTACCCGGTTGCCGGCAACGGAACACGCGCGCTGGCCGGCGACGGCGGGCCGGCCTCCAGCGCCTCCTTCAACCAGCCGCAAGGCGTGGCTATCGATGCGAACGGCAATGTCTTCGTCGGCGACACCTTCAACAACCGTGTGCGGAGGGTCGCTCCCGGCGGAACCGTCAGCACGGTTGCCGGAAGCGGCTTCTACAAGTTCTCGGGCGACGGCGGCGCGGCCATTGGCGCTTCGCTCAACGGCCCGCAGGGGCTGGCCGCCGACAGCGCCGGCCGGTTCTACCTTGCCGATCTGCGGAATCACCGAGTGCGCCGCGTCAACGCCGGCGGCGTCATCGCCACGGTGGCGGGCAGCGGCACGCAGGGGTTCGCGGGCGATGGCGGCCCGGCGACCGCCGCCGCGCTCAATTCGCCCGCGGCCGTGGCGCTCGACGCCGTCGGGAACATCTACGTCGCTGACACGAGCAACAACCGGGTGCGCAAGATCGACGTCAATGGGATCATCACTACCCTGGCCGGCGCCGGCGTGGCCGGTTACTCCGGCGACAGCGGCCCCGCCAATATCGCTACGCTGAACCGGCCCGGCGGCGTGGCCGCCGACACGGCCGGCAACGTCTACATCGCCGATTCAGGCAACCACGCCATCCGCAAGGTGAATGCCGCGGGTTCGATCAGCACGCTGGCCGGCAACGGGGTGCCCGGCTCCTCGGGTGACAATGGTCCGGCCGCGGTGGCGCTGCTCAACTCGCCGGGCGGCCTAGCGGTGGATAGCGCCGGCAATCTATACGTTGCTGACACGGCCAACCACCGCGTCCGCCGCATTACCCCCGGCGGCACGATCTCGACCGTTGCCGGCAACGGCACAGCCGGCAATACGGGCGACGGCGGCGCGGCCACCGCCGCGTCGCTGAACATGCCCGGCGCCGTCGCATTGGACAGTAACGGCGCCCTGCTGATTGCCGATACGTTCAACCACCGCGTTCGCCGCGTGGCGGGCGGCATCATCAGTGCGCTGGCGGGCAACGGCACGGCGGGGTTTGCCGGCGATGGCGGGCCGGCCGCCGCCGCCGCGCTGAACCAGCCGCTGGGCGTGGCCGTGGACAGCTTGGGAAACGTCCTGATCGCCGACACGCTCAATGACCGCGTGCGGGAGGTGTTCGCCACCACGCCGTCGTTCTCCGTTTCGCCGGCAAGCTTGAGCTTCAGCGTCGCAGCCGGCACGCCGGCCGTTGGCGCGCGTTTTGTGGATGTTTCGAGCAGCGCGACGGGGCTGGCCTGGATCGCCGCCGCCACCACCGAGAGCGGCGGCGCCTGGCTGGTGGTCTCGCCCGCGAGCGGCGCGGCGCCGGCCAGCATCGGCGTCAGCGTGAACGTCGCCGGCCTCGCGCCCGGCAAGTACCGCGGCTCCGTGCTGGTGGCGGCCTCCGCGGCCATGCCGCCGTTCCTCAGCGTGTTTGTGGACCTAGCGGTGGAGGCGGCCTCCGCGCCCACGCTTACCGTCGAGCCGGCGGAGTTGACCATCGAGGCGCCGGCGGGCTCAAACGCGCCGATCAGCCGCTCGATTCGCGTGAGCAATTCGGGCGGCGGCACTCTGAACTGGACGGCAGAGTGGCATAGCCTTCAGGCTGTGCAATGGCTGAGCGTTTCGCCCGCTTCGGGCACGGCCTCGGTCGGCAGTCCCGCTTCGCTGCAACTTAGTGTGGCGCCCGGCAGCCTGCCGGCCGGAGTCTACACCGGCACGGTGCGCATTTCGGCCAGTGGCACAGGCTTCCAGCCTGTGGGTGGCACAGGCTTCCAGCCTGTGTCGTCTGACATGGCTATCACGCTGCTCGTCGCGCAGCCCGCGCAAACCATCTTGCTGAGCCAGACCGGGCTGCTCTTCACCGGCGTCGAAGGCGGCACGACCATCCCCGCGCAGAGCTTCGGCGTCTTGAACACGGGCCAGGGGTTGATGAACTGGATGGCGGAAACCAGCACGCTCACCGGCGGCTCCTGGTTGGGCGTCACGCCCGCGAGCGGCAGCACCCAGGCGGACGCGCTGGAAATCCCCATGGTGGACGTGAGCGGCAGCCCGGGTTCGCTCCGCACGGGGCGCTACAGCGGGCTGGTCCGCGTTCGCGCTCAGACGGCCAACAACTCGCCGCAGCTCGTCACCGTGGATATGAACGTGCTGCCGGCGGGCGCAAACCCCGGCGTGCTGGTGCGCCCGACGGGATTGATCTTTGTTGCTCGCGAAGGCTCGTCCTCACCCGGCTCGCAGACCATTCGGCTGGCAACCGCCGGAACGCGCGCGGTCGGCGTGCGCGGCGGCTTCTTTACGTTCGATGGCGCGAGCTGGCTGGAGGCGCGCCCGCGCAACCTGACGCTGCTGCCCGGGGAATCGGCTGCCGTCACCGTTCAGCCGACGCTCGGCTCGCTGGCGCGCGGCGAATATCGCGGCTCGCTCACGCTGCTGTTCGACGATGGCAGCCCCTCGCAGGTGGTGAACGTGCTGTTCGTCGTCGCCCCAGTAGCACAGGCTTCCAGCCTGTGGCAGGTGGCACAGGCTTCCAGCCTGTGGTCCAGCGATGCCGACGCCGACACCGCCACCTGCGCGCCCAAAAAGCTCTACGCCATGCTGCGCACCACCGTCGGCGGCTTTTCATCGCCCGCGGGCTGGCCCACACCCATGGAAGTCCAGGTGGTAGATGACTGTGGCACTTCGGTTTCCAACGCGACCGTCGTGGCTGCCTTTTCGACCGGAGAGCCGGTGCTGGTTCTCACCAGCCTGCGCAACGGCATCTACACCGGCACCTGGCGGCCGATCAAGGCAGGGGCCGACGTGACCATCACCGTGCGCGCCGAGCTCGCGCCGCTGGCGGCGGTCGAAATCCGTGCTCGCGGCGGCGTGCCGGAGAACGCCCGCGCCCCGGCGCTTTACTCCGGCGGCATCGTTCACGCCGCCAGCTTCGCGCCTGGCAGCCCACTGGCCCCGGGCAGCATTGTTTCGGTGTTCGGGCGTAACCTGGCGACCAGCGCTTTGGGCGCGGCCAACCTGCCGCTACCCACTTCGCTGGCCGGCGCTACGCTGACGGTCGCGGGCATCGATGTGCCTTTGTTCTACTCCAGCGCTGATCAAATCAACGCGCAACTGCCCTTCGAGCTCGCTCCGAACAGCCGTCACCAGGCGGTAGTCAGGATCTCCGACGCCATCACCGTGCCGGAAACAATCACGGTGGCCACGGCGCGGCCCGGCATCTTCACCACCACGCAAGATGGCAAGGGCCAGGGCGTGATTATGGACGTGGGCAATCGGCTGGTGGATGCCTCGAACCCGGCGCAGGCGGGCGATGTGGTCATCGTGTATTGCACGGGGCTCGGCGCAACGAACCCGGCGGTGCGCTCAGGGGAAGCCGCGCCAGCCTCGCCGCTTGCGAAAGTGACGACGCCGGTCTCAGTCACAATCGGCGGCCAGCCGGCCGTGGTTCAGTTCGCCGGCCTCACCCCCGGCCTTGTCGGCCTGTACCAGGTAAATGTGCAGATCCCCTCGGGCCTCGCCTCGGGATCCTCGGTCCCGCTGGTCATTTCCCAGGACGGCGTGCCCAGCAACACCGTTACCCTCGGAGTTCGGTAGGAGGCAGTTATGCGGTCCCTGAGAGTCCTTGCCTTGCTGCTGGTGCTTTCCCCAGCACTGAGCACTCAGCACCCAGCACTTCTGTGCGCCCAGGTCATAACCACCGTGGCCGGCAGCCAATGGGTCTTTCGCGGCGACGGAGGTCCGGCCACCAGCGTGTCGCACGGATACCTCGGCGCAGTCATGGTTGACTCGCTGGGCAATGTGTACGCGCCCGACGACGGCAACCATGTAGTGGTGAAGATCTCCCCGAGCGGTGTCCTGAGGGTCGTAGCGGGGAACGGAGTCAGGGGCTTCTCGGGAGATGGCGGACCAGCGACTTCGGCGTCGCTTAACCGACCCCAGGCGATAGCGATGGATGGTGCCGGAAGCCTTTACATCTCTGACGCGGGCAATGCTCGCATCCGCAAGGTCAGTCCGGGCGGAATTATCAGCACCATTGCCGGCAGCGGCCAGTCACGCTTCTCAGGTGATGGCGGCCCGGCCACCGCCGCTTCGCTCTACTTCCCCGAACACCTGGCAACCGACGTGGCCGGCAACTTGTATATCGCTGACTACCACAACGAGCGCGTGCGGAAGGTCACCCCCGACGGGGTGATCACCACGATCGCCGGCAACGGGGAGCGGGGATTCTCCGGCGATGGCGGGCCAGCCACGGCCGCCTCGCTGAGCTCACCGCTTGGCTTGGTCCTGGATGCGGCCGGGAATCTGTACATCTCCGACAGCAACAACTTTCGCGTGCGAAAGGTAAGCGCGCGCGGGATCATTGTCACGGTGGCCGGCACTGGCGTCAGCGGGTTTTCCGGCGATGGCGGGCCGGCAACCCGCGCTTTGCTGGGATCCCTTCACGGGGTCGCCCTGGATTCATCCGGGAGTCTGTACGTTGCCGTTCCGTCCCATGATCGCGTTCGCCGGATCGGCCCTGACGGCATCATCACTACCGTGGCGGGCTCGGGGACCAGAGGGTTCTCGGGCGACGGCGGACCGGCCACTGCCGCCTCGCTGTATCGGCCCGGTGGGCTGGCATTCGATCAAGCTGGCAATCTATACGTTTCCGAAGAAGGTAACGGACGCGTTCGCAAAATCAGTTCCAGCGGAGTCATCACTACCGTCACGGGCAACGGACTATTCAAGTTTTCGGGCGACGGCGGGCCGGCCGTCACCGCCGCCTTGAACCAGCCCAGCGGTGTGGCCTTGGATGCGTCGGGCAACTTGTTCATTGCCGACTCGTACAACTACCGGGTACGCAAAGTCAGTCCATCGGGGGTCATTTCCACGCTCGCCGGCATCGGCATCATTGCCTATTCTGGAGACGGCGGCCCGGCGACCAGCGCCTCTTTCAACCGGCCGGAATCAGTGGCCGTGGATGGGAGCGGCAATCTGTATATTGCCGATTCCAACAATCAGCGGGTTCGCAAGGTTAGCCCGTCCGGTGTTGTCTCCACAATCGCGGGAAACGGGACCGTGGGCTTTTCCGGAGATGGTGGTCCAGCTACCGCCGCTTCGTTCCGATGGCCCCTTGCCGTGGCCGTAGATCGGGCCGGGAGCCTATACATCGCAGATGACCTCAACCACCGTGTTCGCAAGGTTGGCCCCACTGGAATTATCACCACGCTGGCTGGCAATGGTGTTCAAGGCTCGTCCGGCGATGGCGGGCCGGCCACCGGGGCCTCTCTGTATTCCCCCGTGGCTCTGGCGGTGGACGCGGCTGGCAACGTCTTTATAGCCGACTGGGGAAACAACCGCATTCGCAAGGTCGATCCCGGCGGCATTATAACAACGGTGGCGGGCAGCGGAGCCCGAGGCTTCTCCGGAGACGGCGGGCCTGCCACCAGCGCTGCGCTGATTGGACCGGAGGCGGTGGCCACAGACACGTTCGGAAACGTTTACATCGGCGACACCGGAAACACGCGTGTTCGCAAAGTGAATCCTGCCGGGATCATCACCACGGTGGCGGGCAATGGACTCGAGGGCTATGCCGGCGATGGCGGGCCGGCTACTAGCGCCTCTCTCGATACTCCTTTGGGTCTGGCGGCGGATGCGGCTGGCAACATCTATATCGCTGACTACTACAATGGCCGCATCCGCAAGGTGCTGGCAACGCCGCCGGCGTTCTCTGTGGCGCCGACCAAGGTAAGCTTGACGGCGATTTCGGGGATGCCGGGCGGCGGCGGGCAGCAGATCATTGTTTCAAGCGCAATCGCGGGGCTGGAGTGGAACGCACAGGCATCGACAGCCAGTAGCGGCAACTGGCTGTTGGTCTCGCCCGCGACCGGCGTTATTCCTGGGACCGCTTCCGTCACCGTCGATGCCAGCAAGCTGGCGGCAGGCAGCTATCGCGGCACGGTCACCCTCCAGGCCCCGCTGGCCGTTCCGGCGCTGCAAACCATCACCGTGGAACTAAGCGTTGCGCCGGCGCCGGCGCTGGAACTGGCGCTGGAGCGCGGCTCCCTAACATTTGAAGCAATCGCCGGGGAGGACAACCCGCCGGCACAAGCCGTGCGCGTCACCAATGCCGGCGGCGGCACGCTCAACTGGGCCGCCGTGGCAAGCACCGGTTCCGGCGGCAACTGGCTTCGGTTGTCGCCGGCCTCGGGGACGGCCTCGGCCGCTGCCCCGGCTTCCGTCCAGATTAGCGCGAACATCACCGGTCTGCTTCCGGGCGTTTATTCGGGTTCCATACGAGTAGAAAGCGCGACCACCCAACAGGCCAAGACCATACCGGTGAGTTTGCTGGTGCTGCGGCCGACGCAGACCATCCTGGCGAGCCAGAGCGGGCTGTTGTTCACCGGGGTGGAGGGCGGCGAGATGGTGCCGCCGCAGAGCTTCGGCATCGTGAACACGGGCCAGGGGGTGATGAGCTGGGCGGTGGGGGCCACGACGCTATCGGGCGGGATCTGGCTGCGGGTCTCGCCGGGGAACGGCAGCAGCGATGCCCGCTCGCTGCAGATACCAGAGGTTGAGGTGTCAGTGGGGCTGGCGGGGCTGCGAGCGGGTCAGTACAGCGGCCTGGTGCGCATCGAGTCGCCGGGGGCCAGCAACTCGCCACAGTACGTGACGGTGGAGTTGAATATCTTGCCGCGGGGGAGCAATCCCGGGGTGCTGGTGCGGCCGACGGGGCTGATTTTTGCGGCGCGGGCCGGGACCTCCTCGCCCGGCTCGCAGACGGTGCGGCTGGCGACGGCCGCGCCGGGGACACTGGATTTTGTAAGCGGCTTGCTGACGTTTGACGGCGGCAACTGGCTGGAAGTGCTGCCGCGCAACGGGTCGCTGGCGGCCGCCGAGGTACGCAAGGTGGTGGTGCAGCCGGCCCTGGGCGCCATAGCGCCGGGCATCTATCGCGGGACGCTCACGCTGCTGTTCGCCGACGGAAGCTGCCACACGGTGAACATTCTGTTTGTGGTGGTGGGGCGAGGGGTGGCGCCGGCCGGCGTCCGTGCCTTCGATTCGGCGGCCTGCGTGGCTTCCCGGCTGTTTGCGGTGCAGCGAACGCTGGGCAACAATTTCGTTTTGCAAGCCGGCTGGCCGGGCGAGATCGAGGTGCAGGTCACCGACGACTGTGGCGGTGTCGTGGCCAATGCCGCGGCGGTTGCCTACTTTACGAACGGGGACGCCCCGTTGCCGCTGGCCAGCCTGCGCAACGGCATTTACACGGGCACGTGGCGGCCGATGAGGGCGGCGGCGGGAGTCAGCGTGGAGGTGCGGGTCATGCTGCCGCCGCTGGATGCGGCGCAGGTACGGACCGAGGGCCAGGTGCAAAGCAATCCCGCGGCTGCCATGCTATTTCCGGGCGGGGTGGTGAACGCGGCCAGTTTCGCAGCCGGAGAGCCGCTGGCGCCGGGCAGCATCATCTCGGTGTTCGGCGCCAATCTCGCTGCGACGAGCGCCGGGGCTCCATCGCTGCCGCTGCCCAAGACGCTGGCCGGGGCAAGCTTGCAGGTGGGCGGCTATGACGTTCCGCTGTTCTACTCCAGCGGCGGGCAGATCAATGCCCAGTTGCCCTTCGAGCTTACGTTGAACACTCGGCCGCAACTGATTGTAAAAGGGGCAGATTTTGTGACCGTGCCCGAGACAATCACGGTGGCGGCGGCGCGACCCGGCATCTTTACCACCACGCAGGATGGCAAGGGCCAGGGCGTAATCATGGATGTGGCAAACCGCTTGGTCGATGCCAGCAATCCAGCGAAGGCTGGCGATGTGGTGGTGGTGTATTGCACGGGGCTGGGTGCGACAAACCCGGCGGCACGCTCGGGCGAAGCCGCGCCGACGTCGCCGCTGGCGAAAGTGGTGACGCCGGTCACGGTAACCATTGGCGGCCAGCCTGCCGCGGTGCAATTTGCCGGCCTCACGCCCGGCCTCGTCGGCTTGTATCAGGTGAACGTGCAAATCCTCAGCGGCGTCACCCCCGGCGCCTCGGTCCCCTTGGTTATCTCCCAGGACGGCGTCCCCAGCAACACAGTCACCCTCGGAATTCGATAGGAGGCGGTTTCGTGCGTCGCCTTGCGTTTTTTGCCTTTCTGCTCGTTCTTCACTCGTCACTCGTCACTCATCACTCGTCACTCCTGCGCGCCCAGGTGATCACGACGGTGGCGGGGAGCCAGTGGTTTTTTGTGGGCGACGGCGGCCTGGGCACCAACGCTGCGCTGGGAAAGCTTCGTGGCGTCGCGGTTGACTCCGCCGGCAATGTGTTCGCCTGTGACTCTGAGAACAACATTGTGGTGAGGATATCGTCGGCAGGGATCCTCAGCGTGGTGGCGGGCAATGGACTCGAAGGTTCTTCCGGGGATGGGGGGCCGGCCACCGGCGCCACGCTCCGGAGTCCTTCCGGCATAGCGGTAGACGCCTCCGGCAACCTGTACATCGCCGACACGGGGAACTATCGTGTCCGAAAGGTCAGTGCGAGAGGGACAATCACGACCGTGGCCGGCGGCGGAGGTTACGGCTTTTCTGGGGATGGGGGGCCAGCCACCAATGCCTCGCTCGATCGTCCCTGGGGCGTGGCGGTAGATGGCTCCGGCAACCTGTACATCGCCGATACGTTCAGCCACCGGATTCGGAAAGTCAGCGTAGCGGGAACAATCACCACGGTGGCGGGAGGCGGAGCCTCGGGCTCTCTCGGCGATGGTGGTCCGGCCACCAATACCTCGCTCAGTTGGCCCAATGGCGTGGCCGTAGACGCCTCCGGCAACCTGTACATCGCCGATACTCAACACAACCGGATTCGCAAGGTGAGCCCAGGAGGGACAATCACCACGGTGGCGGGGAATGGAGATTGGGCTGATTTTTACGGGGATGGCGGGCCGGCCACCGGCGCCTCGCTTAATCAGCCCCTCGGTGTGGCGGTCGATGCCGCCGCCAACCTGTACATCGCCAGCACTTACAACAACCGGATTCGGAAGGTAAGTGCGGGGGGGACAATCACCACGGTGGCGGGGAATGGAGTTGGGAGTCTTTCCGGGGATGGTGGCCCGGCCACCAGCGCCTCGCTCGATCAGCCGGCGGGTGTGGCCGCAGATGCCTTCGGCAACCTGTACATCGCAGATACCGAGAACAGTCGGATTCGGAAGGTTAGCGTGGGAGGGACAATCACCACGGTGGCGGGCATGGGAGGCAGAGGTTTTTCCGGGGATGGCGGGCCGGCCACCAGCGCCTCGCTCTATGGTCCCACGGGGGTAGCGGTAGACGCCTTCGGCAACCTGTACATCGCAGATACCGAGAACCGCCGGATTCGGAAAGTGAGCGTGGGGGGGACAATCACGACGGTGGCGGGCAATGGAGGCAAAGGTTTTTCCGGGGACGGTGGACCGGCCACCAGCGCCTCTCTCTATCAGCCGACGGATGTGGCGGTCGATGCCTCCGGCAACCTGTACATCGCCGATTCGTTCAACGAGCGGATTCGGAAAGTCAGCGTAGCAGGGACAATCACCACGGTGGCGGGCAATGGAGCCTCGGGTTTTTCCGGCGACGGGGGGCCAGCCACCAGCGCCTCGCTCCATTGGCCCTCCGGCGTGGCGCTAGACACCTCCGGCAACCTGTACATCGCGGACGAGGGCAACAACCGGGTTCGGAAAGTAAGCGTGGGGGGGACGATCACCACGGTGGCCGGGAGTGGAGTTTTCTCTGGTTTTTCCGGGGACGGTGGCCCGGCCACCAGCGCCTTGCTCTATCACCCCTATGGCGTGGCGGTGGATGCCTCCGGCAACCTGTACATCGCCGACCTGGGGAACTTTCGTGTCCGAAAGGTCAGTGCGGCAGGGACGATCACGACCGTGGCGGGAGGCGGTACCAGCGACCCCGGCGACGGTGGGCCGGCCACCAGCGCCTTGCTCAAACAGCCCCGGGCCGTGGCGGTAGACGCCGTCGGCAACCTGTACATCGCCGATGCGTATCAGTACGGGGCCCGGATTCGGAAAGTGAGTGCGGGAGGGACAATTTCCACGGTGGCAGGAGACGGACTCGGGGCCCCTTTTGGCGACGGGGGGCCAGCCACTGCGGGCTCGCTCAGTCAGCCTTACGGCCTGGCGGTAGACGCCGTCGGCAACGTCTACATCGCCGATGCGGGCAACAATCGGATCCGCAAGGTGCTGGCCGCCGCGCCTTCTTTTGCTGTGGCGCCACCGGCCTTAAAGTTCTCGGCCAGCGCCGGGGCCCTGGCCGTCGCCTCGCAACAGATCGCCGTCGCCAGCACGGTGACCGGCTTGACCTGGAGCGCGCAAACCACCACCGAGAGCGGCGGGAACTGGCTCTCGATCTCACCGGCGGCAGGCTCGGTGCCGGGCACCATGGCCGTGAGCGTCGATGCCAGCAGCCTGGCAACGGGGACGTACCGTGGCAGCATCACGGTGACGGCGCCGCAGGCGGCGCAGCCGGCACAAACGGTGTCGGTCGAGCTTACCGTGACCGCCGCGCCGAAACCGCAACTTGCGCTCGAACCGGGCTCGCTGACGTTCGAAGCGTCGGCCGGGGGCGACAATCCCGCTCCACAAACCCTGCGCATCAGCAATGCCGGCGCGGGCACGCTGAGCTGGACTGCCCGGTGGGAGACCGCCAGCGGCGGGCTGTGGCTGAGCGTCTCCCAAACCCTGGGGTCTGCGTCGGCCGGTTCTCCCGCCTCCGTCCAGGTGAAAGCAACTGCGGGCGGGCTGGCCGCAGGTGTCTACTCGGGCTCCATCCGCGTGGACAGCTCCACGACCGGCCAAACGGTGACCCTTTCGGTGACCCTGCTTGTGGCGCAGGTTACGCAGACCATCCTGGTGAGCCAGAGCGGGCTGCTGTTCACCGGCGTGCAGGGCGGGGATTCCGCGCCATCGCAGAGTTTCGGCATCCTCAACACCGGACAGGGTGTGATGAGCTGGGCCGTGCGGTCCGAGACGCTCTCAGGCGGCAGTTGGCTACGGCTGTCACCCTCCAGCGGCCGTACCGACGCGAACTCGTTGGAGATTCCGCAGGTGGACGTCTCGGTGAGTGTGGCCGGACTGCGGGCCGGACAATATAGCGGCCTAATCCGCGTGGAGGCGCCGGGGGCCAGCAACTCGCCGCAATATGTCAGCGTGGACCTGACTGTGCTGCCGCCGGGCAGCAATCCAGGGGTGCTGGTGCGGCCGACGGGGCTGATTTTCGCGGCGCGGGCCAGCACCTCCTCGCCCAGCTCCCAAACCGTGCGGTTGGCCACCGCGGCACCGGGCAGCGTGGGGACCGTCGGCGGCCTGCTGACCTTCGACGGGGGCAACTGGCTGCAAGCGCTGCCGACCAACCTGGTCCTTTCGCCGGCCGATCCGCGCAACATCGTCATTCAGCCGGGTCTTGGCAGCCTGGCCCCCGGCATCTACCGCGCGGCGCTCACGCTCTTGTTTGACGACAGCAGCCCGTCCCAGGTGGTCAACGTGCTGTTCCTGGTGGTGGGTGCGGGCGCCCGTGCCGCCTCCTGGAGAGCCGGGCCAGAGAGCGACGGTACCTGTGTGCCAGCGCGGCTGCATGCAGTGCACCGCACCTTGGGGAGCGGTTTCAGTGCTCCGGTAAGCTGGCCCAGCCCGGTCGAGGTGCAGGTGGTGGACGATTGCGGCGCGGCGGTAGCCAACGCCACGGTGGTGGCCAGCTTCACCAATGGTGATCCGCCGCTGGCGCTGACCAGCCTGCGCAACGGGACGTACATGGGGACGTGGCGGCCGGCGAGCACGTCGTCGCAGGTTGTGGTGAGCGTGCGCGCCAGCCTGCCGCCGCTGGCCCCTGTGGAGACACAGGCACGCGGGGCGGTTGGGGCAAACGCTGCCGCTCCGGCGCTCAATTCGGGCGGGATCGTCAACGCCGCCAGCTTTGCGCCGGCCGCACCGCTGGCACCTGGAAGCATCGTTTCGGTGTTTGGCGCGAATTTCGCTTCAGCCGCGGCCAGCGCTGCGTCATTGCCGCTGCCCAAGACGCTGGCCGGGGCAAGCTTGCAGGTTGGCGGCTACGAAGCTCCCCTGTTCTATTCCAGCGGTGGGCAGATCAACGCCCAGTTGCCCTTCGAGCTGGCGTTGAACACTCGGCCGCAGTTGATCGTGAAGGGCGCGGATTTCGTAACCGTGCCGGAGACAATCACGGTGGCTGCGGCACGGCCGGGCATCTTCACCACCAACCAGCAGGGGACGGGCCAGGGCGTGATCATGGACGTGGCCAATCGCCTCGTAGACGCCGCCAATCCAGCGAAAGCTGGCGATGTTGTGCTGGTCTACTGCACCGGGCTGGGCGCAACGAACCCGGTGGTGCGCTCGGGCGAAGCGGCGCCGACCTCGCCGCTGGCGAAGGTGGTCACGCCGGTGTCCGTGACCATCGGCGGCCAGTCTGCCGTGGTCCAGTACGCCGGCCTCACGCCGGGCCTTGTCGGCCTGTACCAGGTGAACGTACAAATCCCCGGCGGTGTCACCCCCGGCTCCACGGTCCCCTTGGTCATTTTCCAGGACGGTGTCCCCAGCAATACAGTTACCATGGCTCTTCGATAGGGGGGAGGAAACATGCGCCCTCGGCTACTACTGTTCGCCTTGGCTCTTGCTCTTCACTTGTCACTCATCACTCATCACTGCCTCAGCCAGGTGATCACCACGATCGCCGGAGTGACCGGGATGCTGCGCGGGGCCGGGGGCCCGGCCGTGAATGCGCACCTCGGATTGCTGATCGGAATCGCTCGGGACAGCGCGGGCAACATCTACGCCGCCGACGCCAGCAACAACGTGATTGTGAAGATCACGCCCGCCGGGATTCTCACGGTCGTGGCCGGAAACAGGCTGGACGGCTTCTCGGGAGATGGCGGCCCCGCCACTGCGGCATCGATCTCGCTTATGCCTTATCCGGGGATCCCTTCGACCGTGGGGCTTGTGGCCGACAGCAGCGGCGCGCTCTACTTCAGCGACTCCTGGAACAACCGCGTCCGCCGGGTCGCCCCGGATGGAACCATCACTACCGTGGCGGGGAGTGGATCGAGGTCTTTCTCCGGCGATGGCGGTCCCGCAACGGCTGCCGGCTTGGACTCCCCGACGGGGCTGGCCCGGGACGCTGCCGGCAACCTCTACGTCTCCGACGGCGACGACCGGATCCGCAAAGTCAGTCCGTCGGGGATTATCACCACGATCGCGGGCACCGGAACCGGAGGCTTTTCCGGAGACGGTGGCCCCGCGACCAGCGCGCGGCTAAGGGATCCTCAGGGTCTGGCCGTGGACAGCTCCGGCCGGCTTTACGTAGCCGACCGGGGAAACCAGCGAATTCGAAGGATCAGCGCCGACGGCATCATCACCACCATCGCCGGCGGGGGCATCGCCGACAGCGGACCAGCCACGGCGGTGTTCCTTGCCCTGCCGCTCGGCGTCAGCGTCGATGCCGCCCTGAACCTTTACATCGCCGACGGCTACAACAACCGCATCTGCAAGGTCAGCCCTTCGGGGACGCTGGTCACGATAGCCAACGTCTCACAAACCGGGGGTTTCGCCGGCGACGGCTGGCCGGCGGCCGCCGCGCTGCTTAACGAGCCCGCGGGGGTCCTGGCCGACAACGCCGGGAACATTTTCATCGCCGATACCGAGAACTGGCGGATTCGCAAGATCACGCCCGACGGGAACATCGCCACTATCGCCGGCAACGGCGGCTATCACTTTTTCGGTGACGGCGGTCCGCCTTCGGCCGCCGAATTGAACAAGCCATCGGCGCTGGCCTTCGACGGCAATGGCAACCTGTACATCGCCGACGTGGAGAACTACCGCATCCGCCGAATCGACACCCGGGGAACGATCACTACCATAGCCGGCACCGGCGTCAAGGACTACACTGTTGCCGGGGACGGCGGCCCGGCTACCGCGGCGAACATCAGCCCGGTGGAGGGCATAGTGGCCGATCGGCTGGGAAACGTGTACTTTTCCCAGTCGGGCGCAATTCGCCGGGTGAGTCCGGGCGGCATCATCACGACGGTGGCCGGGACCGGCGCGCGCGCGTTCGGCGGCGACGGTGGGCCGGCCACCCTCGCGCAACTGGATGTTCCCGACGGGTTGGCGCTGGACGCGGCAGGCAATCTCTATATCGCCGACTATAACAACAACCGCGTCCGCAAGGTCGATACCGGCGGCATCATTCGCACCGTGGCCGGGGGCGGTTCCTCGCTGGGCGACGGTGGGCCGGCCACCAGCGCCATGCTCGACAGGCCGGTGGCCGTGGCCGTGGATGGATCGAACAATCTTTACATCTCTGACACGCGGGCCCGCCGCGTCCGCAAGGTGACCCCAACGGGAACCATCAGCACTTACGCCGGCGGCGGGACCAGTCTGCTCGAGGGGATTCCGGCGACGCAGGCTATGATCTCGGGGTTGGGGGACTTGGCCCTGGACGCCGCCGGGAATCTCTATCTCGCCGACTCGTTCGATCACCGCGTCCGCAAGGTCACGCCGGGCGGAATCATAGGCACGGTTGCCGGGAATGGCAGTGCCGGCTTTTCCGGCGACGGCGGTCCGGCGGTCGCCGCCTCGCTCGACCACCCAGAGGGGATCGCGCTGGACGCCGCGGGAAACCTGTTCATCGCCGACCGGGAGAATGACCGCATTCGAGCAGTGTTGGCGGCGCCGCCGCCGTTTACCGCCGGCCCGGCCAGCCTGAGCTTCACGGCGGCCACCGGCGCTCCCATGGTCCCCGCGCAGTCGATCACCGTTTCCAGCTTGTACAGCGGCGTGAATTGGTACGCCGAGGCCTCCACCGAGAGCGGCGGTGGCTGGCTCTCGATTTCCCCCGCCGGCGGGGCCACTCCCGGCAGCGTTTCGGTGAACGTCAGCGTGGCCGGCCTGGGTCCCGGCGTCTATCGAGGAATCGTGACCGTGCGCGCGCCGCTGGCCACGCCGCCAAGCGTGAGCGTGAGCGTGGGGCTGACCATTACCCAGGCGCTCGCTCCGCGGCTGGTGGTCGATCCGCTGTCGCTGAACCTGGAGAGCACAGTGGGCGGCTCATCGCCCTCACGGACTCTGCGCATCAGCAACGGCGGCGGCGGCACGCTGAGCTGGACGGCGCGGGCCACCACTGTTTCCGGGGGAAACTGGTTGGCTGTTTCGGCGGCCGGCGGAACGGCCTCGGCCGCGGCTCCCTCCAGCCTGCAGGCTTCGACCAATGTCACCGGCCTGGCCGCGGGCGTCTACAGCGGCTCGGTCGAGTTGGCCAGCCCGGGAACGCAGGAGCGGACGACGGTGGCGGTGAGCCTGATCCTCTCCCAAACCAGCGCCGCCATCCTGGTCAGCCAGACGGGGCTGGTGTTCACCGGCGTGCAGGGAGCGGGCACGGCGCCTCCGCAATCCTTCGGCGTGGTGAACATTGGTGCGGGCGCGATGAACTGGAGCGCGCGCGCTGAGGCGCTGTCGGGCGGCAACTGGCTGGCTGTATCGCCAGCCTCGGGCCGCAGCGACGCCGACTCGCTCCAGATCCCGCTGGTGGATGTCTCCGTGAACCTGCTGTCGTTGCGGGCTGGGCAGTACAGCGGCCTGATTCGGGTGGAGGCGCCCGGCGCTATTAATTCGCCACAGTTCGTCACCGTGGAGCTGAATGTGTTGCCGCCGGGCAGCAACCCCGGCGTGCAAGTGCGGCCCACCGGGCTGATCTTCGCCGCCCGCGCCGGGGCTTCGTCGCCGGGCTCGCAGAATGTCCGGTTGGGCGCCGCCACGCCAGGCCGGCTGGAAGCGCGCAGCGGGGTGATGACCTTCGACGGCGGCGCCTGGTTGCGGTCCATCCCGCAGAACGTGGTGGTGGAGCCGGCCGATCCGCAAACCATCACCGTGCAGCCCGCGCTGGGATCGCTTCCGCCGGGGGCGTACCGGGCGGCCTTGACGCTGCTGTTCTCCGACGGCAGTCCGGCGCAGACGGTGAACATCCTGTTCCTGGTGGTGGGCGGGGCGGGGGCCGCGGTCGCCTGGTTCGACGGCCCTTCGGAGGCCGGGGCGGCAGCGGCGGCGGCCTGTGTGCCGGGCCGGTTGCACGCCGTACACCGCTCGCTGGCCGGCAACTTTGTGGCCTCGGTCGGTTCGCCCAGCCCCATCGAAGTGCAGGTGGTGGACGACTGCGGAAGCGCCGTCGCCAATGCCACCGTGGTGGCCAGCTTTACGAACGGCGACCCGTCATTGTCCCTGGCCAGCCTGCGCAACGGGAGCTACGTGGCCACCTGGCGGCCGCAGAACGCCGCCGCCCAGGTCACGGCCACGGTTCGTGCCAGCCTGCCGCCGCTAGCGTCTGCGGAGCTGCCGGCGCAGGGGCTGGTGCGCGACAATCCCTCGGCGCCCGCTCTGGCCCTGGGCGGCATCGTCAACGGAGCCAGCTTTGCGCCGAACGGCGCGCTGGCGCCGGGCAGCATCGTTTCCGTGTTCGGAGCAAACCTCGCTTCGTCGCCAGCCGGGGCTGCATCGCTGCCGCTGCCCAAGACGCTGGCCGGGGCAAGCTTGCAGGTGGGTGGCTACGACGTTCCGCTGTTCTATTCCAGCGGGGGGCAGATCAACGCCCAGTTGCCCTTCGAGCTTCCGTTGAACACTCGGCCGCAACTGATTGTAAAGGCGGCAGATTTTGTGACCGTGCCGGAAACAATCACGGTGGCCGCGGCGCGGCCCGGCATCTTCACCACTACGCAGGATGGCAAGGGACAGGGTGTGATCATGGACGTGAACAATCGTCTGGTTGACGCCAGCAACCCCGCGAAGGCGGGCGATGTTGTTGTGGTGTATTGCACCGGGCTTGGCGCGACGAACCCGGCGGTGCGCTCGGGCGAAGCCGCGCCGACCTCGCCGCTTGCCAAAGTCTCTACGCCTGTCTCGGTAACAATCGGCGGCCAGGCAGCCGCGGTTCAGTACGCCGGCCTCACCCCCGGCTTCGTCGGCCTCTATCAAGTGAATGTGCAAATCCCCAGCGGTGTCACCCGCGGTTCCTCGGTCCCCTTGGTCATCTCCCAGGACGGCGTCCCCAGCAACACGGTCACCCTGGCGGTGAACTAATGCGACGCTATTACTGCCTGCTGCCTACTGCCTTCTGCCTAGTGGCCCTTGCCTTCTGCCTTCCGCCTTCCGCCTTGCCCCAGGTCATCACCACGGTGGCCGGCAGCATAGGTGGATTTCGTGGCGATGGTGGCCTGGCAACCAAGGCGCCTTTGGGGACGGTCATTGGGATTGCGGTGGATCCCGCCGGCAATGTCTTCGCCTGCGAGAACGAGAACAACATCGTAGTTAAGGTTTCGCCGGCCGGCGTCCTCACGGTAGTGGCCGGAACCGGCGTGCTGGCCTTTTCCGGCGACGGGGGACCGGCCACCAGTGCTTCTCTGGCGCTGGACATGACCCGTCTGGTCGCCGCCAATTCTCAAGTAGCCGTGGATGCCGCCGGCAACGTCTACATCGCGGACACGATCAGCCACCGGGTGCGCAAAGTCTCACCCGCCGGGATCATCACTACGGTCGCGGGAAACCGCAATGCTGTCTTCGCCGGCGATGGCGGCCCGGCCACCAGCGCTTCGCTAAACTGGCCCGCGGGTGTGGCGGTGGACACCGCCGGCAACGTCTACATCGGCGACACCAACAACCACCGGGTCCGCAAGGTGTCGCCGAACGGAACGATAACGACGATCGCCGGTGATGGCTATAAGTTAGGGATCGACGGCCGCTTCCGAGGCGATGGCGGCCCGGCCACCAGGGCCTCTCTGAATTACCCCATGGGAGTGGCGGTGGACGCGGTCGGGAACCTGTATATCGCCGACAATTGGAACAACCGTATCCGCAAAGTGAGCCCCCAAGGCACGATCACCACCGTAGCCGGGTCGGGCCTTGCATTCCTGACGGGCTTTTTCGGAGGGGGCTTTTCCGGTGATGGCGGACCGGGCACGAAGGCCGAGCTGAACCTGCCGACCGGAGTAGCGGTGGATGCCGGCGGCCGTCTTTACATCGCCGACTCTGAGAACCACCGAATTCGGATGGTCACACCCGAGGGCACGATCACCACGGTCGCCGGCAACGGCCTCATCGACAGTGCCGGCTTGATCCCTTTCGTTGGGGACGGAGGCCCGGCCACCAACGCCCCGTTGTACTTCCCGGTCGGCGTGGCCCTGGACGCGGCCGGCAGCTTCTACATCGCCGATTCTGAGCACGTCCGCGTCCGCAAGGTCCGTTCGGATGGGATCATCACCACGGTTGCCGGCAATGGAGCGAACCGGTTTTCCGGGGACGGTGGGTTAAGCGCCAGTGCAGCCCTGAACTCGCCACAAGCAGTGGCGTTGGACGCAGCCGACAATCTGTATGTCGCTGACAGCGGCAACCGAAGGATCCGCAGGGTTGGATCCGATGGAATCATTACCACCGTGGCCGGCGCGGGCGATACAGGCTCCGCCGGTGACGGCGGCTCGGCCACCAGCGCTTCCTTGGGCTTCCTAGCAGGCGTGACGGTGGACGCAGCCGGCAACCTTTTGATCGCCGACCCCGGCAACAACCGAGTTCGCAAGGTCACGGCCGCCGGTACCATCACCACAGCCGCCGGCAGCGGAGTAGCGGGTTTTTCCGGCGACGGCGGCCCGGCCACCAACGCCTCGTTGACAAGCCCGCAGGGTGTGGCCGTGGATCGTACCGGAAGCCTGTATATCACCGACAGCCGCAACCAGCGCATCCGCAAAGTTAATTCCAGCGGGACGATTGCCACGCTGGCCGGCAATGGAACCCAGGGCTTTTCCGGAGACGGCGGCGCCGCCACCAACGCCGCGCTGCAATCCCCCACCAGTGGGGCGGTGGACATAGCCGGAAGCTTCTACTTCGCCGACAGGGACAACCAGCGAATCCGCAAGGTCAGCTCCGACGGAACCATCACCACCGTGACGGGCAACGGACTCAATCAAGCGGGGCAAGGGGGCTTTGCCGGTGACGGTGGCCCGGCCACCGCGGCGTCGTTAGGCAATCCCCAGGGGGTCGCTCTGGACTCGGCAGGAAACGTTTACATTGCCGACGTGAACAACTGTCGCATCCGCAAGGTGGGCCCTGGCGGCAGCATCACCACGGTGGCCGGCAACGGTAAAGACGGAGTCTCAGGGGATGGCGGGACGGCAACCGAGGCTTCGCTGTCCTTTCCGAAAGGAGTGGCAGTGGACCAGGCCGGCAACCTGTATATTGCCGACACGGGCAACAATCGCATCCGCAGGGTTCTGGCTGCGCCGCCGTCATTTGCCGTTGCGCCTTTGAGCCTGACCTTTTCCGGCCGGGCCGGCGCGCCGGCGGTAGCGGCGCAGTTGCTGGCAGTCACCAGCACAGTTCCCGGACTGGTGTGGAGTGCGTCGGCGTCTTCCTCGTGGATCACTGTGTCGCCTGCTCTCGGCACGATGCCGGGACTGATTTCCGTCGCTGTCAGCCTCGCCGACCTGACGCCCGGGACGTACCGAGGAACGGTGACCGTACTGGCGCCCCAGGCCGCTTCGCCCATCCAGACCGCGGCCATCGAACTGACTGTCCTGCCGACCTCATCAGCGCAACTGACGGTTGATCGCTATTCTATCCTGTTCGAAACCTCAGCGACGACCGGCAATCGAGGCCCCCAGACTCTGCGGGTCGGCAACTCCGGAACGGGCAGCCTGGCCTGGTCGGCGCGTGCTGAGACCTTGGGCGGAGGCGCCTGGCTGAGCATTTCCCCCGTTTCCGGCTCGGCTTCGGCAGCTTCACCCGCAACCCTTCAAGTAGGCGCCAACGCAACAGGCTTGGCGGCGGGCGTGTACTCGGGCATGGTTCACCTGGAGAGCCCCGGCAGCCAGATTCTGAGCATCGCCGTGGAGATGGTCCTGTCGCAGGCGACGCAGACCCTCCTGCTCACTCAAACCGCGATGCGCTTCACTGTCATCGAGAGCGCGGAGGCGGCTGCCCGGCAAAGCCTGGGGATCGTGAACACCGGGCAGGGCGTGATGAACTGGGCGGTTCGGGCTGAGACGGTGAATGGAGGTAACTGGCTCACGGCGTCGCCGGCAGGCGGGCGGAGTGACGCCGCCTCTGTCACGGTGTCAACGGCCGAAGTGGGTGTGAACGCGGCCGGGCTGAAGGCCGGGTCCTATGCCGGAGTTGTCCGGGTGGATGCGCCGGGAGCTGTTAACTCGCCGCAAGTCGTGGCCGTGACGCTGGACGTTGTGCCAGTGGGAACCAGGACCGGCGTGCAGGTGCTGCCGCCGGCACTGATCTTCTCGGCGCGCACGGGGGCCTCCTCGCCCCCTTCGCAAACGGTTCGTATCACCACACCCCTGCCTGCCTCTATCGAGGCTCGGGGCCAGGTCTTCACTTTCAATGGGGGAAATTGGCTGGAAGTGGTGCCGGCCAACCTGACGGTTTCCTCCTCCGATCCGCGAACCATCACCGTGCAGCCAAGAGTGGAGAAGAACCTTTACGCCACCGAGTTTCTGGCCGCCGGCGAGTATCGAGGCGCGGTCACTTATCAATTCAGCGACGGCAGCCCGCCGCAAGCCGTGGAGGTTTTCTTTCTGGTTCTGGGACCTGCGGCAACCGCATCCTCCCTGGCCGACTTCGAAGCTGTCCCAAGCTGCACGCCGGCGAAGCTGATGGCCGTGGATCGCGGCCTGGGGCCGAATTTCGCCGCCCAGGTGGGCGCGGCCAGCGGGCTGGAGGTACAGGTGGCCGATGACTGCGGCAACGTGGTTGCCGATGCCACAGTGGTTGCTAACTTCTCGAACGGCGACGCGCCCGTGTCGCTCTCCTACCTGCGCGACGGGATCTACACCGGCACCTGGCGGCCGGGGCAGGCGGGTGCGGCGGTCACGGTGACGCTGCGATCGAGTCGCGGTTCGTTGCCGTCGCTGGAGATTCTGCGGCAGGGCAAGGTCGAGGAAGGCGCGAAGACGGCGGCGGTGTTTCCCGGAGGCGTGGTGCATGCCGCCAGCTTTGCGCCGAATGGCGCGCTGGCGCCCGGCAGCATCATCTCGGTGTTTGGCGCGAATCTCGCTGCGTCGCCAGCCGGGGCTTCATCGCTGCCGCTGCCCAAGACGCTGGCCGGGGCTTCGCTGCAAGTAGGGGGCTTCGAGGTGCCGTTGTTTTATTCCAGCGGGGGGCAGATCAACGCCCAGTTGCCCTTCGAGCTTCCGTTGAACACTCGGCCGCAACTGATTGTAAAAGGGGCAGATTTTGTGACCGTGCCGGAAACAATCACGGTTGCCGCGGCGCGGCCGGGCATCTTCACTACCACGCAGGACGGCAAGGGCCAGGGCGTGATCATGGACGTGGCGAACCGCCTGGTAGACGGCACCAACCCTGCGAAAGCCGGCGATGTTGTGGTGGTGTACTGCACGGGGCTGGGCGGGACCAATCCTGCTGTGCGCTCGGGCGAAGCCGCGCCGGTGCCGCCCTCGCCGCTGGCGAAGGTGGTGACGCCGGTCACGGTAACCATTGGCGGCCAGCCCGGCACCGTGCAGTTCGCCGGCCTCACCCCCGGCTACGCTGGCTTGTATCAGGTGAACGTACAAATCCCCAGCGGCGTAACCCCCGGCTTCTCGGTCCCGTTGGTCATTTCCCAGGAGGGTGTCCCCAGCAATACAGTCACGCTCGGAATTCGGTAGGAGGCAGTTATGCGGTCCCTGAGAGTCCTTGCCCTGCTGCTGGTGCTTTCCTCAGCACTGAGCACTCAGCACCCAGCACTTCTGTGCGCCCAAGTGATCACCACGGTAGCCGGCGGCCAGTGGGTTTTTCGTGGTGATGGCGGGCCTGCCACGGCTGCAGCCCTCGGATCGGTCCAGGGGGTCGCAGTCGATGCTGCCGGCAATGTTCTCGTCGCGGATCGCGACAACCACATGGTCTTCAGAATTTCCAGTACGGGCGTTCTTTCTATCCTTGCAGGGAACGGAATCTCGGGTTTTTCTGGCGAAAACGGGGAGGCGTCAAGTGCCTCGCTCTCGGCCCCCTACGGCGTTGCTGTGGATTCCCAAGGTAATGTGTTCATCTCCTCAGAACGTAGTGGGCGTGTTCATAGAGTCTCCCCCACTGGCAAGATTACCACCGTGGCAGGTGGCGCCTGCTGCTCACTCGGCGATGGCGGGCCGGCAACCCGCGCCTGGCTGGCTCAGCCGAAAGGGATTGCCATCGACGCAGCCGGAAACCTTTTTATTGCCGAGAGTGAAAGCCATCGAGTTCGCAAAGTAACCCCAAGTGGGATCATAATGACGGTAGCTGGCAACGGTACTAGAGGCGACTACGGAGATGGTGGGCCCGCCACTATGGCCATGCTGAGGTATCCGTATGGCGTGGCCACTGATGTGACAGGGAATCTCTATGTTGCGGATAGGGGGAATGGCCGCATTCGTAAAGTGGACACCCAGGGCACGATCACAACGATCACCATTCGGGGAGTATCTTGCCCGGACAGCACGGCCGTCGATATGAACGGGAACATCTATGTCGCGGATGAAGGTAAAAGCCAGATTTATAGAGCCAGTATCGATGGAGTTGTTACCACCATCGCGGGTACTGGCACACGTACCTTTGCGGGCGATGACGGCCCCGCTAGCCGAGCTTCGGTCAACTGCCCAATGGGGGTGGCTGTGGACTCAAACGGTAATATTTACATCGGAGATACAAACAACAACCGGGTACGTAAAGTGGACCGGTCGGGAATAATTACGACCGTGGGCGGAAACGGTTTGTTCAAGTTCGCCGGTGATGCCCATCCGGCTGTAGATGCCTCGCTGAACGGACCGAGTGGGTTGGCAATCGATGCAAGTGGCAACCTGTACATTGCTGACACGGTCAACAACCGGATCAGAATAGTGGGCACCAATGGGACGATTACCACAGCAGCAGGGACCGAAATTCAAGGCGCCGCAGGCGATGGCGGGCTTGCGAACCGGGCGCAGTTGACCTTTCCGGAAGGAGTCGCTCTCGATAGTGCGGGGAACCTGTACATCGCGGACACCTGGAACGGCCGTATCCGAAAGGTAATTCCAGACGGCACCATCGGCACGCTGGTCTGGAGAATCGGGAGCCTGCTGACTTCCGTGGCCGTCGACCAAGCTGGTAACGTTTATTTTGCCGATTACAACCATCACGGGGTTTCCAAGATCAGTCCAAGCGGAGTCGTCACGAGAGTGGCCGGAGACGGGTACATGGACAGCGGTGGAACGGGGCGATTTTCAGGCGACGGAGGTGCGGCCACGGCGGCCTCGCTGAATTTTCCGCAGGGACTGGCTCTCGACAGGGCTGGCAATATCTTCATCGCCGACGAATGGAACAACCGGGTCCGCAAGATAACAACGGACGGCATCATAACCACAGTCGCCGGAGGCGGCGGTCCGGCGACCGGGGACGGCGGACCAGCGACGCGTGCCTGGCTGTCATCCCCGATGTCGGTGGAAGTGGATTGGGCCGGCAATCTGTACACCTTCGAGAGGGATACTAATCGGGTCCGCAAAGTCAGTCCCGCTGGGATCATTACCACCGTGGCTGGCACGGGGTCTCTTGGGTTTTCCGGAGACGGCGGGCCGGCTGCAAATGCGTCGCTGAACTTTTCAGGTATTTATGTTTCTGGGGGACTGGCAATCGACGGCATTGGTAACCTGTTCGTTGCGGATACCGGGAACGACCGCATTCGCAAGGTGCTGGCTGCGCCGCCGTCCTTCTCCGTTAATCCGACGAGTGCCAAGATGTCGGCGGTTTCCGGCAGCCCGGCTGTTGGCGCGCAGCAGATCGCAATCAGCGGCGGTGTAGACGGATTGACGTGGGCTGCGCGGGCCACCACAGAGAGCGGCGGCAATTGGCTATCGGCGGCGCCCGCGACCGGAGCAACGCCTGGAACGACCGTTATCAACGTGAACGTCGCGAATCTGGCAGCGGGCACGTATCGGGGAGCAATAACGGTCCAGGCACCGCTGGCGGCGCCACCGGTTCAGACGGTGACTGTTGAACTGACTGTCACGCCGGCGCCGAAGCCGCAGCTTGTGGTTGAACCCGGGTCGCTGATCTTCGAGGCGCTGGCGGGAGGGGATGCACCGGGACCGCAAACGCTGCGAGTCACTAATGGCGGCGAAGGAACGCTGGATTGGACTGCGAAGGTGGAGGCGCTTGGCGGAGGAAGCTGGCTGTCGCTGGGATCCAGCTCTGGCGCGGTTTCAGCTACTTCGTCCGCGAACGTGCCGATCAGCATCAGTCTTGCGGGCTTGCGGCCCGGGATTCACTCCACCCTGATCACCATCGAGAGCCAGCGGGCGCAGCAGACCCAGACGCTCGAAGCAACGCTGCTGCTGTCGCAGACCAGCAAGCGCCTGGTGGTGAGCCAAAGCGGGCTTTCGTTCACCGGGATTGAGCGCCGGGGGACCGCCGTTCGGCAAACCGTGGCCGTGTTCAATACCGGTCAGGGGACCATGGACTGGACGGCGAGCGCCAGCACGCTGTCAGGTGGCAACTGGCTGTCGGTAACGCCCGCCAGCGGTCGCAGCGATGCCGCTGCGCTGACTCCGGCGCTGGTTGAAGTCGCAGTCAACTTCTCGGGTCTGAGGGAGGGTCAGTACAGCGGGCTGATCAGGGTCGAGGCGCCCGGGTCGAGAGACTCGCCGCAATACGTTACCGTCGATGCGACCGTGTTGCCGGCAGGCAGCCAGTTGGGGACGCAAGTGCGACCGACGGGGCTGATCTTCACCGCCGTTGCTGGGAGCTCTTCCCCCAGTTCTCAGTTGCTTCGCATGACGACGCCGCGCTCGGAAGGGCAGGAAGCGCGCAGCGGCATCCTTACCTTCGATGGCGGCGACTGGATCGAGATCCTGCCGCGCAATCTGGTAGTTTCGGCCGACGATCCGCGCAGCATCGTGGTACAGCCGTCGCTGGGCTCGAAGCCGCCGGGCGCTTACCGCGGCCAATTGACCTTCCTGTTCGACGACGGCAACACGCAGGTGGTCAATATCCTGTTCCTGGTCGTTCGTCCGGGTGGTACGGCTGCTGCGGAGTCCCCGGGTGCCCCGGGAGAACTGACGCCTACAGGCTACAGCCTGCAGCCTGCGGCCTCGTCTTGCACGCCACAGCGGTTACACGCCGTTCACCGGACGCTCTCGAACAACTTTTCCGCGCCGGTCGGCTGGTCGACGCCGATTGAGGTGCAGGTCGCTGACGATTGCGGCAACGCAGTTACGAACGCGACCGTGGTAGCAAGCTTCACCAACGGCGACGCGCCGCTGATGCTGGCCAGCCAGAAGGATGGCACCTATGCAGCCACCTGGCGTCCGGGCAACGCCGCGAAGCAGGCGACGGTGACAGTGCGTGCGGCCCTGTCGCCATTGCAGCCGACCGAGCTATCGGCGACCGGCGAAGTGCCCGATAGCGCGGGCGCGCCGGCGTTGTTTGGCGGCGGTATCGTCAGCGGAGCCAGCTTCGCCAAGGGAGCGAGCCTGGCGCCCGGCAGCATCATTTCGGTCTTCGGTCGCCGCATGGCACAAGGGCTCAACAACGCATCCAGCCTGCCGCTTGCACGCAGTTTGGGCGGAGCATCGCTGAAGATCGGCGATATCGACGCGCCGCTGTTCTTTTCCAGCGACGGGCAGATCAACGCTCAAATCCCGTTTGAACTCACGCCGGGCACCCGGCCACAGGCCTTGTTGAAGGCACGGCTAACTGGGGGCACAGAGACAGTCGCGGTCCCCGAAACCATTACCATTGTCCCTGCCAGGCCGGGCATCTTTGCCACCACCCAGGACGGCAAGGGGCAGGGCGTGATTATGGACACGGCAAATCGCCTAGTAGACGCCGCGAATCCAGCGAAAGTCGGCGACGTTGTTGTGGTGTACTGCACCGGGCTGGGCGCAACGAACCCGGCGGTGCGCTCGGGCGAAGCGGCGCCGACTTCGCCGCTGGCGAAGGTGGTGACGCCGGTCACGGTCACAATCGGCGGCCAGCCCGCCACCGTGCAGTTTGCCGGCCTCACCCCCGGCTATGCCGGCCTCTATCAGGTGAACGTGCAAATCCCAAGCGGCGTCACCCCGGGATCTGCGGTCCCCTTGGTCATCTCCCAGGACAGCATCCCCAGCAACGCAGTCACCCTGGCGCTGCGCTGATGCAGGTCCACCGCAACAGAGCCGCGCGCGTAAGCAAGCGGTTGCCCTCTGGGCGGTCGAACGGTTGCGCTGCTGGCCACCGCTTGCTTACGCGCGCGGCTCTGTTGTCACGGCGGCACTAACCGGGAACGATGACGGCATAACCGTTCTTGCGGGCGACATCGAATAACGCTCTGTCAACGGAAAGGGCAAGCCAGACGTTCAAATCAGGAAAAAACGAGATCATGGGGATTCTCATCTTCGGGGAAGTCCGGGCCAAGCTTGCCCGAACCGGTGACGAGAGGGCTCGTTAGATAATCGCCCTTCTTGTGATCGTCGTAGGCCTGCTCGATGGCCCGGATGATCAACCCACGGATGGAAGTGCCCGACTGCTCCGCCCTCTGACGGAGTTTGCCATGCAACGGTTCCGGGATATCGACGGTTGTGCGGATTGCCATTACGCTATCATGTCACAATATATATAAGCCTGTCGAGCGACGCACCTTTTTCGAAAATGACAGTCACCCTGGCGGTGCGATGATGAAAAACGATGTAGCGCCGGCGTCTCGCCGGCCGGCCCCTACCAGTTCACCCTGACGTAGTGGTACGACATGCAGGGGCTGCCGCGGCGACCGGCACGCCAGCGGTACAAGGGGTCGCCGCGGCGACCAGGACGCCAGCGGCACAAGGGGCCGGGTCGCCGCGGCGACGACGCCAGCGGTACAAGGGGCCGGCCGGCGGGACGCCAGCGGTACAAGGGGGCTCGCCGCGGCGACCGGGACGCCAGCGGTACCAGGGACCCGCCATCCGGTGGTCAGCCACGCGCGACTAGACTTTGTCGGGGACAATGTAGGGTGAGCGATATTCCCGGGTCAGCAGGCGGTTGGCCTCGGCGTCGTTGACGAACCGGCCCCCAGCCGGATCGAAACTCAGCTTGCGGCCGGTGCGGTAACTGATGTTGGCCAGGTGGCAGAGCGAGGCCGCCGTCACGCCCAATTCGACATCGGCCGTCAAGTCCTGTTGCTTCCGGCTGCGAACGGCGTTCAGGAAATTGGCCATGTGCGGCGACGTGTCCCACTGCCTGGCTTCCGAATACTTTTCGTCCATCACCAGTTCCCGCTTCTCGCCCTTGTAGATCTGGAACCCGCCGACATCGACGGCCATGAAGCCCTCGGAGCCATAGAAGATGTTGCCGATGCAGTTGGCGCCGCGCAGGGGGACGCCGCCCTCGGCGCCGGTCAGCAATCCCCGCACCTCGAACACAACCTGGACCGAGCCGTAATCGAACGTGGCCAGTTGGGTGTTGGGTGTCTCCTGGTCGTCATCGTAGATGAACTTGCCGCCCGTGGACACGACACTCCTGGGCAATGTTCGCAGGTTCATTCCCCAGAGTGCGATATCCATCTCGTGCACGCCCTGGTTGCCGATGTCGCCGTTGCCGGTGTCCCAGAACCAGTGCCAGTTGTATTTGTAGCGATTGGGATTGAAGGGCCGCAAGGGAGCGGGTCCTAGGAACATGTCCCAGTTGACGCCGGCGGGCACCGGCCCGTCGGGCTTGCGGCCGATCGACGGCCGGCGCTTGTAGCACAGCCCCTTGGCCAGGTACAGCTTGCCAATCATGCCTTCCTGCAGCAACTGCATGGCGCGGCGCTTGTGGGCGATGCTGCGGCTCTGTGAACCAACCTGCACGATGCGCTGATATTTCCGCGCCGCCTCGATCATCTTGCGGCCCTCCCAGACGTTGTGGCAAGCGGGCTTCTCCACGTATACGTCCTTGCCGGCTTGGCAGGCCCAGATCGTGCCCAGCGCATGCCAGTGATTCGGCGTGGCAAAGGAAACCGCGTCCACCTCCTTGTCGGCGAAAAGCTTGCGCATGTCGCCGTAGGTCTTCGGCTTCTCGCGTTGCAGCTTTTCGACCAGGGCGGCGCCGTCGTCCAGCGCTTTCTGGTCGATGTCGCACACTGCGGTAATGCGGCAGCCGGGAAGTTTTGCGTACTCGTTGATGTGGTCGCGGCCCCGGCCGCCCAGCCCGACGACGGCCAGGTTCACGCGGTCGTTGGCGCCCAGCACGCGCGCCGCCGGCAACGCCGCGGCAGCCAAACCCACGCTTCTGAGGAAACCACGCCTGTCATACGCCGCCATTCTTTTACTCCTTGTGGCTACTGATCGTTTGGTTTCGACGCAGAAGATAAGCGCGCTGCGATCTCACAACGGCCTGGCCTCCCGCAGCACCGCATCGCGGATGTAAGGACTCAGTGATCGCTGGATGACCACCTGGATCCGCCGCCCCAGAAGCTCTTCCAGATCGGCGATCAGACTTCCCGGAAACCAGGGGGTCGTTTCTCCAACGATTTCCACGAGAAAATCCGCATCGCTGTACGGCGTGTCGTCGCCGCGAGCCGCCGAACCGAACAAGCGAACGTTGCCGGCGCCGTGCCGCGCCGCAATCTCCAATATCTCGGCACGTTTCTGGCTGATTTGATCGGCGAGTGTCATCAGGGGGTATTGTACGCCAATCTAACCTGGAATCGCAGATGCACGCAGGTTCAGTTGTACGCTCTGCGTCGACCTGCATTCATTCGCGTCCCACCTCTTGAAATCCGGGTAATCTGCGAAATCTGCGGCCTGGTCTTTCACACCTTCGGCAGCACCCACGGCGCGCGATACTGCTTGGAGGTCATGCGCTGGGCCTCCGGGTCGCCGATGATCCTTTCCTGCTTCGCATCCCAGCGGATCTTTCTGCCCGTCCGGTAGGCGATGACGCCGAGGTGGCAAGCGGTGACCACGCGGTGGCCGATCTCGACGTCGGCCACCGGGCGCTGGCGGGAGCGAACGCAGTCGATAAAGTTCTGCACGTGCGCTTCCTGCACCGGCGGGTCCAGCCGGAAGCCCGTTTCCTTGATGGCCGCGCACAAGGGCTTGGGCTGAGGCCGCGGCGACGAAGGGCCGGCCGCGGGCAGTCCGCTGCGCAGCAGCTCCTGGATGCGGTCCACATCGCTGCGCGTGCCTTCGGCCCGCATATCCGGGTACACCTCGTAACTGCCGCGGTCCACGAACAGCGCTCCCCGGTCGCCGTAGAACAGCATGCCGTAGCCGCGGACCAACGGGAAGGCGCTGGTCATGCGGCTGGTATAGCGGGCCTGAAAACCAGGGTATTCGAAAACGGTGGTGAGCGTGTCGGGCGTCTCGCGGTTGTCCTGGAGGCAGAAGATGCCGCCGGCGGCCAGGGCCGCGAGCGGAGCGTCCACGCCCATGGCCCAGTGCACGATGTCCATGTGGTGCGCGCCCCAATCGGTCATCATCCCACCCGAGTAATCCCAGAACCAGCGGTAATTCCAGATGAAGCGGTTGCGGTTGTAAGGCGCCTTGGGCGCCGGTCCCAGGTAGAGGTCCCAATCCAGGTCCTCGGGCGGCGGCGAATCGGGCGGTTTGCCGATGCCCCCCGGGCTTTCATTGCCCACGTTCCAGGCTTCCACCAGGGCAACCTTGCCGATGTAGCCGCCGCGAATCAGTTCCACGATCTTGGCGAAATGCGGGGCTGAGCGTTGCTGGCAGCCGGTCTGCACTACGCGCTTGTACTTTCGGGCCGCCTCGACCATGCGCCGCCCTTCCTCGATGGTGTGGGTCAGCGGCTTTTCGCAGTAGACGTCTTTGCCCGCCTGGCAGGCCAAAATGGTGGGGATGGCGTGCCAGTGATCGGGCGTGGAGACAAAGACCGCGTCAATGTCCTTGCGGTCGAGGATGCGCCGAAAATCGCCGTATCCCCCGGCCTGGCCCTCGGTCAGCTTCACCGCGCGGTCGACCAGGGGCTTGTAGACATCGCACACGGCGGCGACCCGCACGTTGGGGTTGCGCTGGCAGATGGTCAATTCATAGTAGCCGCGGGCGCCGCACCCGATCTGGCCGACCACGACGCGGTCGTTGGCGCCGCGCACGCTCCCGAGGAAAGGCCCGGTAGCGGCCGCCGTCGCCGCCGCCCGCTTGAGAAATTCACGCCGCTTCATGGCCGTGATTCTACGCCAATCCGCCATGATTCACCACAAAGACGCCAAGAACACAAAGACCGCTTCTTCCTGGTCTTTGTGCCCTTCGTGTCTTTGTGGTGAGGACTACTTGCGTTTCTGGAGTTCGTCCTGCAAGACCTGGACGGCCTTCTCGAGCTGCGCGTCGCGGCCGGCCGGGCCGGGAGCCTTGCGGTACCCGGATGGTGGCGAGCGTTTTTTCGACGAGCGTGACTTCCGCCGGAGACGCAGAGTCCAAGTGGTTTCCCAGAGGAAGACCCTTGCCGTCGACCACCACCATCCACTTTCCGATTGTGTGCTCGGCAAAAATGCTATTGTGTATAGCAGTGGGGCTTCGCGGAGAGCGAAGAATAGAAGCGAACCAACTCATGAAAGAAGCGTCCAAGATTCGGAAGATCGCGTTTCTCGGCGGCTCCTTGCCGCGCAGATGCGGCATCGCCACGTTCACGTCCAACCTGCTGGCAGCCGTGGCAGCCGAGTACCCCCAATGCCAGTGCTTTTCGGTGCCGGTCAATGACATCAAGGGCGGCTACGAGTATCCGGACATAGTTCGCTTCGAGATTGAGGAGCAGGATTTGTCGTCCTATCAGCGCGCGGCGGACTTCCTCAACATCAGCAACGTGGACATCGTCTGCGTGCAGCACGAGTTTGCTATTTTTGGCGGGCCGGCCGGCAGCCACGTGCTGGCGCTGGTGCGCGATTTGAGAATGCCCGTCGTCATCACGCTCCACACCCTCCTCCGCGAGCCGAAAGCCGACCAGCGGCGTGTGATGCAGGAATTGATCGCGCGCTCGACCCGCCTGGTGGTCATGGCCGAGCAGGGGCGGCAGATGTTGCAGGAGGTTTACCAGGCGCCGCCGGCCAAGATTGATCTCATCCCGCATGGCATTCCCGACATGCCGTTTGTCGATCCGAATTATTTCAAGGACCAGTTCGGTGTGGAAGGGAGGGTGGTGTTGCTCACCTTCGGGCTGCTTTCGCCGAACAAGGGGATTGAACATGTGCTCAACGCCCTGCCGCACATTCTGGCGGAGTTCCCCGACGTTGTTTATATTGTCCTGGGCGCCACGCACCCGAACGAGCTGCGCGAGCAAGGCGAAGCCTACCGCCTTAGCCTGGAAATCCTCGCCAAAAAGAACAAAGTCGAGAGGAACGTCATCTTTTACAACCGCTTCGTGGAACTCGAAAACCTGAAGGAGTTCATCGGCGCGGCAGACCTTTACATCACGCCTTATCTCAACGAAGCGCAGATCACGTCGGGCACGCTGGCCTACACGTTTGGTGCTGGCAAAGCCGTGGTCTCGACACCGTACTGGCACGCTGCCGAATTGCTGGCGGAAGAGCGCGGCGTGCTGGTGCCGTTCGGCGACGCCCAGGCCATTGCGCGCGAGGTGATCGGCTTGCTGCGCGACGAAACGCGCCGGCACGCCATGCGCAAAAATGCTTACAAGCTGGGCCGTGAGATGCTCTGGAGCAATGTCGCGCGGCTCTATATGCGCTCCTTCGAGTTGGCGCGGCTTGAAGGGGCGGTGTTGTCTCGAAAATATTTTGCCGCGCAAACGCTCGATCAGAAGCCGCGTGAGTTGCCGAGCTTGAAGCTGGATCATCTCGCGCGGATGACCGATTCGACCGGCATTTTCCAACATGCCATTTTGAGCGTCCCGAATTTTTCCGAAGGCTACAGCACCGACGACAACGCTCGCGCCTTCATCCTCACGGTTCTGCTCGACGAGTTGGAAGAAGAACCGCGGCGCGTGCGGGAGCTGGCCACAACCTACGCAGCCTTTTTGCATCACGCGTTCAATCTCAAAACGAAACGGTTCCACAACCACCTGAGCTTCGATCGCCGCTGGCTCGATGAACAAGGGTCGGAAGATTGTCACGGCCGGGCGCTCTGGGCGCTGGGCGTGGGCGTGGGGCGTTCGCCGAATCGGAGTTTCCACATCATGGCCGCACAACTCTTCGCGCTGGCGCTGCCGGCAGTGACGGAGTTCACCTCCCCCCGGGCGTGGGCCTTCAGCCTCATCGGCATTCACGAATACCTGCGCCGTTTGACCGGTGACAGTCTGGTCCACCAAACCCGTGCAGCGCTCACTGCGCGCTTCGTGGAGCTTTTCGAAAAGACCCGCCAGCCGGACTGGCCCTGGTTTGAAGAGGAGCTGACTTACGACAACGCGAAGCTCCCGCACGCCCTGATTCTCAGCGGAGGTGCCACCGGACAACCAGCGGTGTCTGAACGAGGCCTGCAGTTGCTGCGCTGGCTGGCGGAACTGCAAGCCTCCGAGGACGGCCACTTGCGGCCCATTGGCAGCCACGGACCTTATCGGCGCGGCGGCACGCGCCCCGACTTCGACCAGCAGCCCATCGAGGCGCAAGCCATGGTGTCGGCCTGCCTGGAAGCCTACCGGGCCACATCGGACTCCTGGTGGTACGAACAGGCCCAACGTGCCTTCGACTGGTTCATCGGCTGGAACGACCTTGGGCTGGAACTGTACTACCCCGAGACCGGCGGCTGCTGCGATGGGTTGCACGTGGATCGAGTCAACCGGAACCAGGGAGCGGAATCGACCCTGGCCTTCCTGCTCTCGCTGGCGGAAATGCGCCTGATGCAAAACATGCTGACGACCTTTAAGGAACCGATCGCCATGGGAAAGTAATCGCTGCTTTCAGCCTCGTTTCCCTGGAACAACCGGTCCATGAACGCCAAGCCGATTAACGTCAAACGCACAGCCACGGTCCTGAGGCCCGACCAGTCACGCGTTCTCCTGCGGCCATTCAATCCCGGGCAGGCCGGGAAGATTATCGCCCGGATCATGGCGCTCCCGGAAAGCCGGGTGGGCGCTCTCCTGGACGAGGTGTGCGCCGAATTCTCCGAGCGACACCAGCACATCCGCAACCACTTCAAGGGACGATTCGAACAGGTCCGCGACCTCCTGTTGACCGATGAGGAACTCTCCGAACAAAGACAACTGTTGATCGGCTCCTATTTCCTTTCCGAATTCTCCCTGGAATCCGCGGCCCTGTTCAATCCGTCCATCGTCCCGCACCCCGACCAGTCGGACCTGCCTCCGGGCGCGCTGCGTTTTGTCCTGAGCTTGCGCGCCACCGGGGAGGGGAAGATTTCCTCCATAACTTTCCGGACAGGCATCATCCACGCCGACCACCGGATCGAGGTCACCCCCCCAACCGGCTACCTCACCGAGCCGCGTCAAATCCCCAACCCGTTCTACGAGAAGGCGCTCTTCGAGCGGAAACTCTTCGAGCTGGGGTTGACTAACGAATTCACGCGCCGGGTTATGCACAAGCTGGGGGAGTTATTCGCACTGGAAGAGCTTCGCTTCAACGTCAAAGCGGAATTGAAACAGTCCCGCCAGTCGGGTGGAGCGAAGGAGGATCAGAACACCGCCGAGGGAATCTGGATGCTGGCCAGCTCCAACTACGAAGTCCAGTTCCAGCCCGAACAACGGCTGTCCGAGCGCATCCTTTTCCCGGCCTCCCCCTCGCAAAGCAACGGCATCGAAGACGCCCGGTTTGTCTGTTTCCAGAACGAGGACGGCACCCACGTCTATTACGCCACCTTCACCGCCTTCGACGGCAAGCTGGTCCTGCCGCAACTGGTGGAGACTTCTGACTTCCTCCACTTTCGGTTCATCACCTTGAACGGTCCGGCCGCCGAAAACAAAGGCATGGCCATCTTCCCCCGGAAAATCAACGGCCTCTACGCCATACTCTCCCGCCAGGACAACGAGAACATCTACCTCATGTTCTCCGACAACATCCACTTCTGGTATGAGCCCAAAATGATCCTCAAGCCGACTTTCCCATGGGAGCTGGTCCAGGTCGGCAACTGCGGGTCCCCCATCGAGACCGACGCAGGCTGGCTGGTCCTCAGCCACGGCGTGGGCCCAATGCGAAGGTACTGCATCGGCGCGTTTCTGCTGGATCGCGATAATCCCGCCAAAGTGATCGGCCGCCTCCGCGAACCCTTGCTCGAGCCCGACCAAAACGAACGTGAAGGTTACGTGCCCAACGTCGTTTACACCTGCGGCGCTCTCCTCCACAACGGCGAACTGATGATCCCCTACGGCCTGGCCGATTACGCCACCGGTTTCGCCACCGTCGCGCTCGATGAAGTGCTGGCTGCCATGCATTAGGAAACATCGATGAACAGCATGATCAAGCGCGACAAGAGAGTGGCTGTGCTGTCACCGGTTGCCTGGCGAACGCCTCCCCGGCAATACGGCGCCTGGGAAACCGTGGCTAGCAACATCGCCGAAGGTCTCGTCGCCCGCGGCTGGGACGTGACCTTATTCGCCAGCAGGGATTCGGTCACCCGCGCCCGCCTGCACGCCGTGGTGGCCAAAGGATACGAAGAAGATCCCGCCGTCGATCCCAAGGTGGCCGAATACCTTCACATCTCGGAGGCGTTCGAGCACGCCGCCGAGTTTGACCTCATCCACAGCCACTACGACTTCATGGCCTTGACCTACACCCGCTTGGTCAAAACACCGGTCCTGACCACCATCCACGGGTTCTCCTCCCCCAAAATCATGCCCGTCTATCAAAAGTATCGTGACCGCTATTTCGTTTCTATCAGCGACTCCGATCGCGCCTCGGGGCTGAATTACCTGGCGACCGTCCACAACGGGATCGACCTGTCGCTGTACCCGCTTCAGGAACGCGGCGGTGACGACCTGATTTTCCTGGGCCGCATTCACCCGGACAAGGGCGTTCATCTGGCCATCGAGGTCGCTCGCCTGAGCGGGCGGCGTTTGATCATCGCGGGCATTATCCAGGATGAGGCCTATTTCGGCGAACAGGTCAGACCGCATCTCGATGATCAAAACATCCGTTATATCGGACCGGTGGGCGTGCCGGGCAAAAACGAGTTGTTCGCCCGGGCCCGCGCCTTGCTGCATCTCAACACCATCCCGGAACGGTTCGGACTGGTCCTGGCCGAAGCCAATGCCGGCGGCGTGCCCGTCATCGCCATGGACCTCGGCTCCTGCCGTGAGGTTATCAAAGACGGGCAGACCGGTTTCCTGGTCAACAACGTCAAGCAAGCCGTTCAGGCCCTGGGACGGATTTCTGAAATCGATCGCCGCGCCTGCCGCCGCCGCGTCCAGGAATGTTTTTCCATCGATACCATGGTGGAGGCATACGAACGGGTTTACTCGACGATTTTTGAACTGGAAGCGAGGAAACAACGATGAGGCCGCTTCGGGACAGCTCACCGAAAGGGAAAGGGTTCTGAGCAGAAGTCTGGGATAATCGACTTTCTTGGGAAGCTGGGGGCGGAGGGGGGTGATCATGAAGCTTCTTCTAATCAACCCATTCAGTCCAGTGGTCAGCCTGAGCAAGATCCAGGGGTGGAACTTCCTGAACAAGTACCGGGTCTGGAAGCCGCTGGGTCTGCTAATCCTGGCTCGTCTCACCCCGCCAAACTGGGAGGTCGAGGTGATCGACGAAAACCTCGGCCCGGTCGATGCCCAGGCCCTGCCCCGCCCGGACCTGGTCGGCATCACGGCCTTTACCTCCCAGGCCACCCGCGCCTACGAACTCAGCGCGCTTTTCCGTGCGATGGGAGTCTCGGTAGTCATGGGAGGCATTCACGCCACAATGTGCCTCGCCGAGGCTTTGGGCCACGCCGACACCGTGGTCACCGGCGAGGCCGAGTTGGTGTGGCCGCAGGTCCTGGCCGATGTGCAGGCCGGAACGCTTCAGCGAGTCTACGCCGGCGGGCCGGTCTCGATGGCGGAGATTCCTCCGGCGCGCCACGACCTGCTGGCCGGGCGCTACCACTTCGGTTCGATCCAGGCCACCCGGGGCTGCCCCTTGAACTGCTGGTTCTGCAGTGTGACGGCCTTCAACGGCCATCTGTTCCGCCACCGCCCGATCAAGAACGTGATCGCCGAACTGCGCCAAATCCGCGAAAAGAGAATCCTCTTCGTGGACGACAACCTAATCGGCACCCGCCGGGACCATATCGCCTGTGCCAAGGACTTGTTCCGGACGATGATCCGCGAGGGCTTGACGCGGCCCTGGATCTGCCAGGCGACGATTAATTTTGCCGACGACGAGCAACTGCTTGATCTGGCCGCGAGGGCCGGTTGCGCGGGCGTCTTCACCGGCTTCGAGTCGCCGACGGTCGAAGGGTTGATTGCCGTTGGCAAGAAGTTCAACATCCGGAAAGGCCGCGATTTCCGTGCTTCTGTGCGCCGCATCCAGTGCCACGGCATCACGGTGATGGGCTCGTTCATCATGGGGATCGATACGGACCGGCCGGGCATCGGCGCCGCCATTGCCCGTGCCGCCGAGGATTACGGGCTGCACATGGCCAATGTCGTGATCCTCACGCCCCTGCCGGGGACGGCGCTCTTCAAGGAGATGGAGCGGCAGGGGCGGATCATTGCCAACAACTATCCCGCCGATTGGCAGTATTACTCCCTCGCCCACCCGGTCTCCCAGTACCTCGACTTCACCTGGAGCGAGTTGCTGCATGAGATGAATCAGTTCCACGACCTGTTCTACTCCTACCCCAAGATCCTGGGTCGCGTGTTGCGGATAGTTCTCCAGAGGCGAAACCCCAAGAAGGTGCTCCTCAGCCTTGTCGCCAACCTCACCTGCCGCCACAATCACTTGCTGGACCGGAAGGTCCAGGCGCTTCGCTGCGCCACTCCGGAAGCCACCTCTCCTACGCAAGGACTCCGTCTACAGGAGGATTAGGGCTTAGCAGCCAACACGGAGTTGGGATCCTGCCACCATGCCGCGAGTGTGTTTTCTGCAAGGAAACTTTCCATGACTCACCCTGCCGAACCGGGTGCGACCGTAGGTTGAGCCGGCCCAACATGGCAACGACCAGCGAAGGCCCAGTCAGGTCTGCCGTCCGGTGGAGCATTCCTAGCCCAAGAGGGGCGCCCCAGACCCGCCTCAAACTCCAGACGTCCCCCTGCGCCCACAGCCCCGCGCCATGCTAAGCAGGGAGGCGCGACCTTACGGTCGCGCCTCTGACTGTCCGGCGATTACTTCCGCTTCTTCAGTTCGTCCTTGAGAACCTGGACGGCCTTCTCGAGCTGCGCGTCGCGGCCGGCCAGGAAATCCTCGGGTGTGTTATCCACGAGAACGTCGGGCTGCACGCCGAAGTTCTCCAGGTTCTCGCCGCGGGCGGTCCACACGCCGCTGCCCGGGGTGCGAATGCTGGAACCATCCATCAGGGTGTAGGAGCCGGTGCCGATGACCGCACCGTAGGTGGGCATGCCAACGGTCTTGCCCAGCTTCAGGTCCTTGAAGCCCTGTGGAAACATCTCGGCATCCGAAGTGGAGCGCTCATTCTGCATGACCACCATGGGGCCGAAGAAGGCCTGCGCCGGCCGGGTCACGTCGATTGAATCGCGGTTGCGTGTTTTCTGGTAATAGCGCTGCTGCAGGATCTGCAGCAGTTCCTGGTCGATGCCGCCGCCGGGGTTGAAGCGCTGGTCGATGACCAGAGCCTTCTTGAGCCGGTTGTCGCCCAGTTCCTTTTCAAACTGGCGGAGCGATTCAGCGTTCATCTGCCGGATGTGCAGATAGCCGATCTCGCCATTCGAGGCCTTCTCCACCATCGCCCGGCGCTCATCCACCCACTTCTGGTATTGCAGCGTGGCGAAGGCGGTGGAACTGGCCGGCTCGATACGCACCTCCCACGCCCCCTCCTTGGCGGGCTTGGAGTTGACCAGAAGCTTGAACTTCCGGCCGGTCCCGGAGGTGAACAGCTTCCAGTAGTTGTCGGGCACCTTCAAGTCCTTGTCGTCCACGGCCAGGATGAAATCGCCGGCGTGGATCTTTAGGTACTCGTGGTCCACCGGGCCTTTTTTGTAAATGTTGGAGACCTTGTAGTAGCCGGAAGGGTCGGCCGCCAGCTCGAAGCCGGGGTAGCGGGTGCGTGCCGCCGACTCGTCGCGCGACCCGAAGCCGGCGCTGATGCCGGTGTGCGAGGCATTCAGCTCACCGATCATTTCGCTGATGACGTTGTGCATCTCCTCCTGGTCGGCGGTGTATTGGATCAGCGGCTCGTAGGCCGCCTTCGCCTTTTCCCAATCCACGCCGTGCATCTTGGGATCGTAGAAGCGGAACTTCATAACGCGCCAGGCTTCGTTGAAGACCTGCTTGCGCTCCGCGTCGTGATCGACCTCGATGACGGCAGTGAAGGAAACGCGGCGCGGGGCGCCGCCCGTGGTGGTCGCCGCAGCGGCAGCCGCGGCGGTGGAGCGGCCGCGGAATCCCGAAGGGGCGGCCGAAGCCGCGCCGCGCTCGGCGCCGCCCACCTCGACAGAGTAGATGGAGCGGCCCTCGCGGTAGAACAGCGAGCGCCCGTCCCGGGAAAAGGCCAGGCTGCCGAGACCGCCGAAGCCGAAACCCCGCGTGGGCGTTTCTTCCTCTTCACCGCGCGGCCCGGCCTGCGCCACCCGGGTCATCCGCTGCCCGTCAATGCCGATGGTGTAAACGGCCTGACTGGTCCGGCCGCCCTCACCTTCACTGCTGGCCACGAAGGCAACCGAGCGGCTGTCGGGCGCCGGAGTGAGATCGGCGATCATGCCGCTGAGTCCGATGAGGGTGCGGGCACGCCGCGTCAACCCCTCCCAGTCGATCTTCACTTCCGGCGGCTTGCTGTCGGTGGACGGCCGCGCCCCGAACGCGCCCGCCGTGCGGGTGCGGTCGGCCGCTTCGGCCGCTGCCGCGGCTTCCTCATCGTCGATGTCGCGGGCGAAGGGGTCTTTGTCCTGCTTCTGCAAGGGCAAAAGCTGAAGCTGCGAGGTCGCGGTTCTGCCCGACGCCACAGCGCCGACCTGGCCGTACTGCGGGCTGCCGGAAACGAACAGCAGGTATTTGCCGTCGCGCGTCCAGACCGCGCCCGATTCGCCCGAAACGCTGTCGTCGGTAATGCGCCGTTCCTCCCCGCCACTCACCGGCACCAGGTAGACGTGCGGGCGCATGGCGCGGTCCACCTTGGTGTAAGAGATCCATTTGCCGTCGGGCGAGAAAGCCGCCGAGC
>Ga0315280_10000491_pt1 | contig 73544 bp, 85 predicted proteins | sample YL17G06_40_MG_FD_203697 | JGI IMG/M metagenome (GOLD analysis project Ga0315280, IMG submission 203697) | Sediment microbial communities from Yellowstone Lake, YNP, Wyoming, USA - YL17G06_40 | ecosystem: Environmental > Aquatic > Freshwater > Lake > Sediment | place: USA: Wyoming | collected... | reverse complement strand
CTCGGTAATACGATTCAAACTGAGTTGAGTCTATAACGACTATTCTGCCCATGCCATTCATGTCCGTAACCCGCATCACCAATTCGTCGAATACATTTTGAAAAGAATCGACTCCGACTCTCTTTATGAAAGCCGAGATGCTGTCGTGGTGCGGAGGCCTCTCAAAGCCGCACGCCTTCAGCAAGCGCCGGTCCCTTTCCAGTAAAACCGCAAGCTCTCTCCTGGATGATGTGCCCTTGATTCCCTTCACAATCAACGACTTGAACATCGCTTTGGAATTAAACGAAGAGAACCATCCGTTAAGGGAATATTTTCTGCGGAATATTTCCCAGACAAATGTTAGATCGATGTTGTTCAATAGAAACAACAACGAAAGGGTTTTATCCTCACGGCTTTCTGAATCCCTAATGGGGGTGTGTCTCGTCGTCACTTTAGACCAACTCTCACTGGAGGAATGTGATGGCATTCCTCCAGCGTTCTAGATCCCATAGACTTCCTATAGGATATAAAATAGATTACCTATAGGACGTATTTAAACCTTTTTAACCCTCCGACAGACTAATAATATATTTGGCGATGGCGGTTTTTATTGTCTTAATACAAAATAATGAGCTGTTTAAATATGTCCTTAATTTAAATGAGACCAAGAGGATTAAGAGTCAAAATATCCAGATACAGGATATAACCTTCTTAAATTGCATCAATAACATCGATATAGTGTGTTTCGATAAAACAGGTGTACTAACGACACGTGAAATTGAAGTTAAACGGATTCATTTTGCCGATGAAACACCCGATATAGATTCCTTTTTGTCTGGAAAAAATATTTTTAATTTAACTAATATCGCATGTGCATTATGTAACGATGTCATCTTTTTTGAAAAAATAAACCAGGCAGATCCTATAGATAGGGCTTTAATATTTTTTGCTTTGAAGAATCGGATTGATATTAATGAAATTAAATCGAAGTATAAGAGGATATACGATAAGCCATTTGATTCAGAAGACAGATACATGGCCTGCGGTTTTAAACTTAACGATAAGAGAATATATTTTGCAAAAGGAGATCCTGAAATTATTTTAAAAATGTGTAAGAGTTATATCACGGTGTCAGGCATAGAGAAAAAAATGGATTTAGAATTCTTGTTATCCTTTAACGCAAAAACGTATTCTATTAATCAGAAGGGAGATAGAACAATAGCTTTAGCTTATAGTAAAAACACTTTGGAGAGTCCACCTCTGCATTATACATTTCTTTGCCTGCTTCACTTGGAAAATCCTGTGAAACCAGGAGTACCTGAAGTAGTAAAGAAGCTAAAAGAAAAAGGTGTAAGAACTATTATTTTGACTGGGGACAGGCCTGAAACCGCCATGAAAATTGGCAGAGAAATTGGAATAGATAATTTGAATTATTGTTTGACTGGCAAGAATATTGCACAGATGGAATTGTCGGAAGTGGCAAGGCAATCTGATCATGTTTCTATCTTTGCACGATTGTTACCATCGCAGAAAGGGGTCCTCATTATGTTAATGCAGCAAAGAAAAAATATTGTAGCCATGGTTGGCGATGGGGCGAACGATGCGGTGGCTATTAAAGTAGCGGATGTTGGCGTATCTTTTGTAGAGAAAAGCTCCCCTTTTGCTAAAAGAGTGTCGAAAATTCTAGTCAATGATTTGGATGATCTGTTGACCATTATTAAAAGTGTAAGGAGAGTAAAGTGTTGGATTGGATATTTAATGTTATTCAGAGCATTAATTTTTATATCAATGTTGCTTACTTTGTACATCTTCTCTATCTAACTCGCGGATATTCGGAATTCAATTAAGGCAGAACTCGAATAATCGTCATTTATCTTTGAGCGAGATATAACGCGTTAACTAAGGTATCGAGGACTTCCTCTTCTCCATATAAAAGACCCTTTAGTTTTGAAATTAAATTTTCAATGTCATATTTCGCCCTTCTAAATGTGACCGAGTTCGCATGTGCCCAGAATAGCATAAGACGCTCTTGAGTCGCCATCTCCTGGCATTCCCACGCTTCCAGGGTTAACTATCCACGCGCCTTCTTTTTTCACCTTGTAAGCGATATGTGTGACCCAGTAAAAGTAAGTCCGTATCGCGTAGGGTTAGCTTCTCAGCCTCGTCACTATTGATGTATCTGTAAAGCGGGCTTCCCGGTGCTGCATGTAGCAGACGAATCCTCAGCCCATCATAATTTAGGTTCAGTATATGTTCAGCTCTACCTAAAATCTCCAATGATTCCTTCGGGAACGGCTTCCAGGTTATCTTCTCCCTCGTAACTTGAGAGGCCTCGTGCATTGATGGGCTGCTACGGCGATCCACTCGAAAGGCAGCAGCGACATCGTGATTTCCTTACACACGTTTTGGGGAGAGTTCTTGTATGAGATTAAAAACTTCTTCAGGATTAGGGCCGTAGTCTACAATATCCCCTATGAAGAGGACTTCATCGAAGGAAGTCTGATCAAGAACAGCTCGGAATGCCTCAATATTGGAGTGTATGTCTGAAATCAGCAGAACCCTCACGGTAAAACACCTGTGAAGATTTCAACAATTTAAAATATAAATCTATATCTGAGGATAAAAAACACTCATTATAACTTAGTTATAGATAGTTTGATTAATCACATATTGTACTAAATCTTTCCTTCGACTAGGCTCTTTACCATGAACACGAATTTGAGCGATACGAGTTGGCCAAAACTAGCAGAGTACAGTTCAACCACTCGGTGGGGACGAAGGATGATCGACTCTGGATCTGTTCGCTAGGTGTCTAAGCGCACTGAAAAACTAGCACGCTGAGAGATGATGATATAAAATTCCTATGCAGTGGCCGTCATCTCTGGGCTCCTTTATTGAGGAAAGAGGTCTCTTATGTGTTGAATCCGCTTACCTTGTCTTACTATAGGTTGAGGAAGTCCGTATAGTGTAAGGCGTAAATAGCACCACAACATCCATTAATTCTCCAAGGCGATGAAGCCCGCCTCTAACCGCCCGGGCTTTTGCCTGGGATGATAGCTTCTACTAGACAACTAAAAAGGATGAGAACATTGACCGAAACTCAGCTTCTAAGAAGGAAAGCATACATCGCCGTGATGCTCCTCGGCGTCGTCAGCATGCTCGGGGACATAGTGTACGAGTCCGGAAGAGGCATTGCCCCAGACTACCTGTACTACCTGGGGGCCTCCGCTCTTCTAGTAGGCCTAACATCCGGCATCGGTGAGCTCGTAGGCTACGGGATGAGGCTCGTGAGCGGGCCCCTAGCTGACCGATCCCGTGCGTACTGGCTCTTCATATTCCTCGGCTATGGCCTCATACTCTCCATACCCATGATGGGTTTAGCAAACAGCATATGGCTTGTTATGGCTTTCGTCGTTGCCGAGAGGCTCGGGAAGGCCCTCAGATCGCCATCACGCGACGCTGTGGTCTCCGTGGTCAGCAGGGGGATAGGCTCCGGTAAGGCCTTTGGGCTCCACGAATTCATAGACCAGATAGGGGCCATCGCAGGGCCTGCCTTCCTTGGATTCCTCATGCTCTTAAGCGGGAACAACTTTTCCTTCTCTTTACAGTCACTTCTGCCATTCTATGCGCTGATGATGGTGATGCTCTACTTAACCTATAGGCGATTGGGCGGCACCGTGGAAGAGATAAGGAAGCAGGGCAGCTCAGAGGAGGGAAGCCTCAGCAAAGGCTTCTGGATGTACGCTGGTGCAGTACTCCTCAACACGGCTGGGCTGCTGCCTATAGCCTTGATTCTCTATAACGGCTCAAAGATTCTTGAGGCTGGCGGGCAAATGTGGCTTGTCCCATTTCTGTACGTGGTCGTGCAGCTCGTCGACGCCCCGATGGCCTTGGTTTCAGGTTATCTCTACGACAAAGTGGGGACGAAGTTCCTGTCAATTCCCTTCGCCCTATCCGTTCTGCCCATTGTCTTCTCATCACTTGTGGGGCTCCCTGGCGTCCTGCTCGCCTGTGTCTCCTATGGGCTTGTCCTAGGCATGCAGGAGTCGATCTACAGAGCGGGAGTTGCTGATATCGTCCCACTTGGGAGGAGGGGCTCCGCCTACGGATTCTTCAACGTAATGCTAGGTTTCGGAACATTCATCAGCGGAGCCCTTTTTGGCGCTATGCTGGATGTCTCGACACCGTTAATCGTTATGCTTGGATTCGTGGCTGTAGCCCAGGTCTCAGCAATCACGCTGCTTCTAAGGGCTAGGAATTCGACGAAAGGGTGGTAGATGCGCCTGATAGGGACATCATGAACTTCGAAGGATCGGCAGTGGCACACCCAAGAGCGCACCTTGGAAATGGCTTCCATGAAATGAAGTAAGTCCTATTTTAGATCGGCGAAATAATCGAGTATCCACTTCTTAATCTCATCTCTTGTGCGTCGGAATGCCGCAATCTTCTCCTCATCGCTTCCTTCCACTTCGGAGGGGTCGCTGAAACCATGCTGGAGATAATGTTTCGCTCCAGGCAGCGTCTCGCTGATTATCTCGGGTCTGCCCCCTTGCATCGGTGAAGAGCAGAACGGACAGGCCAACCTCGGGCTGCTTCTGCACACCGTCACGACTAGGTCGACATCCTTGTCTCGAAACTCTTCGATGCTCTTGGAAGACTGCTTAGAAATATCTATTCTCATCTCATTCATGACCTTGATGGCCAAGGGATGAACCCGTGTGGGGGTTGAGCCAGCGCTGAAGACCTCATACTTTTCACCATGGAAATGCCTGAGCAACCCTTCGGCCATCTGAGACCGGGCTGAATTATGCGTACACAAGAAAAGGACCTTCATCTTATTCACTTGCAGACACCTCTCCCCTTTTCATAATGTTAGGCGACATTTATTAAAAAGGATTCTACAGAATTAAATTTCGAGTTTAAACCCTTAACTCTGCACGGATACAATTCATAAGATTTCTCTCCACGGCGGGTCCTCTGAGAAGCTCGTACCAATCTGAAACATGGCGGAGGGGAAATACCCGAAGCTCCTCCACGACGAGCCGGACAGGTGAGGGCTCCTCGACATCAGCAGAGACAACATAAAGAAGCTCTGCAGGCGATGCGACCTCGGCAAGCTATGCCCCGTGCCGGAGGACCGCACGGTCCACTGCCTCGAAGGAACCTTCACTAAAAATTCTCGGGCCTCCGAACATCACGGCTAACACACCAAAGCCGATCGCAAAAGACACCAAGATAAATACATACAGTATAAAATAACACTTAGCAAGCTCCGACAAAAACCAACAGAAGACCCCCCAGCCAAAAAACCACTTATAAGTGGCAGCAACAACGAAAAGAAGCGCCGCGGAAGGGATTCGAACCCTTGAGGCTCACAGGCCACTGGTTTTCGAGACCAGCCCAATCACCGCTCTGGCACCGCGGCCCCGTAGAAAAGCGGCGCCCGACCTTTTTAGCTTTCCCCGCGCCGGACCCGCCGCACCCCGTCGAGGCCCTCACGGGCCTTAGCCTTCACGACCCGGAACGCCTCCCTCGACGACAGGAGCCGGGAGTCCTCCCCAGCGGCGCGCAGGAGGTACTCCGCCGCCCGGAGGACGCTGCGGCTCATCTCGGCGTCGGCGAAGTCGGCGACGCTCACGACGAGGGCCTCCACCGTCTTCGGCTTGATGGGGCTCTGGTCCCCGTGGTGGGACGCGGCGACGTGGATCACGTCCGCCGGGAACCCGCGCCGGTACATCTCCGCCACGAGCAGGCTCAGGTGGTCGATCCTGTCGCCGAGGGGCGACGAGATGAACCCGCCCTGGGCGCCCGGCGCGTACACGTAGCACTTCATCACGTCGTGGAGGAGCGCGCCCGCGAGCACGACGTCCCTGTCCACCTCCCCGCCGTAGACCTGCTCGACGAGGTCGCTCAGGGTCAGCGCCATCCGAACGACGGCCACCGTGTGCTGGAGCAGGCCGCCCCCGTAGGCGTGGTGGACGTACGACCCGCCAGGGCAATCCTCGAAGGCCAACATGTCGCCGTTTAGGCTGATGCCCGGATCGTTGAGGAGCCCCTCGACCAGGCCGCGGAGCTTCTCGTCGCCGATCATGTCGACGTACCCTGCGATTTCCGCCATCATTATGAAGCCACGGAATGTGTGAATCTCGCTAATGGTGCTGCAGCCTCACATAAGATTTTCTGATGATCGTGGAGATGCATCACCGAATGCTCTCAGCCTTCGCCCGAATCATTTCGTAAGCCGCCGCAGGATCGGAGATGCCCATGACGAGCCTCTCGAACGGGCAGACGCCGACGCCGCCATCTCCCGCGATCACGTCCGTCTCGTCGGCGAACAGGTAACGGAGACCGTGTTTCTCGAAAACCTCCATGGCCCCTGCGCTGATGAGCGCCGCGTGTGCCTCCAACGCCTTCACGTGGACGATCATAAGGGCGGCGGCCCGCCCGATGAACTTGTCGACGACGACCGCACCGCGCAGGCGTTCCAGACCGAGGGCTTCGACCGCGTCGAGCAGGGGCATTATCCCCCTTCCGAAGCTGGAGAAAACGACCTCGCCATCGCGGTAGATCATGAGGCTCAGCCCCTTCTCCCTCAGCTCCTCGACGAACACGCTCAACGGCGGCTCCCATATCGATGCGCATCGAGGCTTTTTTCCCTTACGCAGATAACTGGGCCTCGAAGTCGTCACGTCGTGCACATTAACACGATAGCAATAATCCAACAATCAGTTACGAGGCGTCAAGGGTAAGCGCCACTGCTACCCCTTTAATCGGAAAACAACTTAAGTCGGCGCATCGTAGGCTCGGGTATGCATGAGTGGGCGCTGGCCGAGGGGGTCATCTCCACCGTCGCCAGGCTCGCCGAGGAGGAGGGGCTGGAGGAGGTCACCGAGATCACGGTCAGGATCGGGGAGCTCCAGCAGATCGACCACGAGATCTTCCTCTTCGCCCTGGACCAGCAGCGGACGCCCATGATGAGCAAGGCGAAGTTCACGATCGAGTCCATATCCGCCAAGCTGAAGTGCCGTGTCTGCGGCGAGGAGTGGCAGTTCAGCACCGAATCCCTCGGGGAGGACGTGTCCGAGGCGGTCCACTTCGTGCCCGAGATGGCCCACGTGTTCATCAAGTGCCCCAGTTGCGGCAGTCCCGACTTCGAGATCCTGGAGGGGCGGGGCGTTTGGCTCGCGTCCATACGGGGGAGGAGGAAGGATGGCTGACCCGAGGATCGAGGTCATCGACCGCCGCCTCACCGGCGTGGCCAGAATCGTCGCGGTCTCCAGCGGGAAGGGCGGCGTCGGCAAGAGCGTCGTGGCGACGGCCCTGGCGCTCGGCCTCAGGCGGAACGGCAAACGCGTCGGCCTGCTCGATCTGGACTTCACGAGCCCCTCGACGCACATCATCCTCGGCGCAGAGGGCCTGAAGCCCGTGGAGGACAGGGGGATCGTTCCTCCGGTACTCCATGGCATGAGCTACATGTCGATTGTCTACTACTCGGCCGACGAGCCCACCCCGCTGCGCGGCTCGGACGTCTCCGACGCGATAATCGAGCTGCTGGCGATAACCCGCTGGGGTGTGCTCGACTTCATGGTCATCGACATGCCGCCGGGCATCGGGGACGCCGCCCTCGACGTGATCAGGCTGATCAGGCGCATCGAGTTCCTCGTCGTCTCCACGCCGTCGAAGGTCGCGTACGGGACGGTCCGAAAGCAGCTCGAGCTGCTGAAGCGCCTGTCCGTCCCCGTCATCGGCGTCGTCGAGAACATGGTGATGGAGAAATCCCCCTACATCAAAGCACAGGTGGAGTCCGAGGATATACCCTACTTGGGAAGCATCATGTACGATCCAGCGCTGGAGGGGGCATTCGGAGACATCGAGAAGCTCGAATCGACAGAGGTTTTCATGTCTGTGTTGAGAATCGCCAGGTTCATCATGTGAAGAAGCGCCATGAAAAAACGAAGAACGGATGTCTCAACCCCTCATTCAGGTCTCTTCAACGGATTTTCCCTTTCAATCAGGCCTTCGAAAATGATCAGCCAATCATTCCAAGTGTAGACACGGCCCAAGATCGATTCCAGAAACGAACATCGAGTTCCGCCTCCCCGTATTAAGTTTATTAATTTCGGTTAGAGTATTTCAGGGAACTAGGTTGGTTTCGCCGGAACTCGAAGCGCTTACTTGGATCGCCGTGCACGGGAGGGGAGTCATAAGCACCGCGCAGGCGTCGCAGATCGCCCTGACGCTCTCGCAGGCAGGTGTGTGCGCGGGCAGGGAGGCCTACTACTACATGCGATACGACGACAGCCCGGAGCGCGTGCAGATGCCCCTCATCTACTACGCCGTGCTGGGCGGGCCCCGCATCGAGGTAATCCTCCCTGAGGAGGTCGAGCCCGTCGGACGCATCTTCGACGCCATCGCCGTGCTCGACTCCTCGATGCTCGTCAGCTCGACCTCGCAGAGGGCGCTGCTGCTCGACGGAGCGAAGGAGGACGCCTCGCTGATCGTCAACACCTCCCTGGCGCCCGACGCCGTGCTGAAGCTGGTCAAAAAATACGGCTGCGCGCAGGACTGGGAGGGCGAGATCGCCGCCGTGAGGGCGAGGAAGTACCACCCGAACCCATCCTTCGGGATGATCGGGGCGATCACGAGAGCTATGGAACACGAGATCACGATCGACGACGTCGTCGACGCCCTCGAGGCCCTGGAAAAGGCGGGCGACGCCGTCGAGGCCGTGAGGCGGGCGTACGAGGAGACCGAACCGCTGCGCGTGTCGGTCAAGGCCGCCGACTGCGCGCCGTGGAAGCTGAAGTCGAAGGCCATCGAGAGTTACAGGAGGCTGCCGCAGCCGCCGCTGGCCCCATGGGATAGGGAGACATACATGGGGCTCAAGGCGAGGGCCGCCGAGGCGCCGACCTACGAGTTCAGGTACGCGTCGATGCCGCGCTGGGAGGTCCTCGCCCCGGGGCTCATCGAGTTCGGCAACAGGCCGAGCGAGCGGAACGCGGGCTTCAAGACGTCCATGTCGAGGACGTTCAGGCCCGTGATCGACAGAGGTCTGTGCACCGACTGCAAGCTGTGCCACATATTCTGCCCCGATGGGGCGATCGACTTCGGAGCGATCAAGGTGGAATACGATTACTGCACGGGGTGTGGCATATGCGCGGGCGTCTGCGGACCCAAGGCCATTTCGATGGTCCACGAGCTCAAGGCGTTGGAGGGCCTCGACGAGGAGGAGGTCCTCACGATACGCGAGGCGCTGATCGAGTACGCATACTGAGGTGAATGCAGCGTGAGCAAGGTCGTCTTGAAGGTAGCCCCGAAGCCCGTTCAGAAGCGTCGCGTGTGGACTGGTGCGCGCGCCGTGGCGGAGGCCGTCAAGCTGGCGGACGTCGACGTGATCGCCGCCTACCCGATACGCCCGTACACGGGCATCATGAACGCGCTCGCCTCCATGATCGCCGGGGGCGACTTCTACGCCGAGTACATCGTGTGCGACTCCGAGCACAGCCAGTTCGAGGTCGTCAAGCACGCCTCGGCCGTCGGCGCGAGGACGTTCGTCGGCAGCTCGGGGACGGGCCTCGTGTATGGAGCAGAGGCGGTGGTCGTCACCGCCCTCGGCCAGCTGCCCGTCGTCGGGATCATCGGCTGCAGGGCGCTGGATGACCCAGGCAACTTCGGGATGGAGTGGAACGACGCCTTCCTGTTCCGCGACGTCGGCTGGATGGTGTCGTGGGCGAGGGACCCGCAGGAGGCGCTCGACATGGTCGTGGTCGCGTACAGGATAGCCGAGGATCACGGCGTGCTGCTGCCCCACTTCGTCGCCCTGGACGGCGCCACGATAACCCACGTCGCTTCGCCCGTTGTTCCCCCCTCGAAGGAGCACGTCGGGGAGTTCCTGCCGCCGTACAAGCCTCCCTACCCCATCGACCCGATGTCCGGCCCAGTGAGCAAGGCGATGCACGTGTCGCCGTCCCTGATAGGCCCCGAGCAGAGGAAGGTGCTGGACGTGGCGATGAAGCGGGCGAAGGACGAGGTGATACCGGGCGCGTGGAAGCGGTGGGGCGACGTCACGGGAAGGCGCTATCCAGCATTCCTCGAAGCAAAGCACATGGACGACTCCGATTACGTCCTCGTGACGATGGGCGCCTACTCCAAAGACGTCGAATACATCGTTGACAGGCTCAGGAAACGGAACGTCAAGATCGGATCCATCAGGATGAGGTACCTCAGGCCCTTCCCGACGGAAGATGTTCAGGCGGCGCTGGAGAACGCGAGGGCGATCGGGGTCGTAGACTTCTCGTTCAGCCTCGGCTCGCCGAATCACGGGAGCGTGCTCTACAACGAGATACGGGCGGCGCTGTATGATACGGGGGCGAGGCCGTCGATCATGGACTTCATCTTCGCCGGCGGGAGGGAGATGACCATGGCAGACTTGGACAAGGCCGTTGGCCTCCTCATCAAGGCGGCGGATGAGGGGGGGATTAACAAGCCCGTCAGATGGTTGAACCTGAGGGGTGAGGACATTTGAGCGGCGAACGATCTACCGTCAAAAGGCCCACGGACGTGCCGCCGGACGACTACTACGTCTCGGGCCACAGGACGTGCGCCGGGTGCGGCGCGGCCCTCGGATACAGGCTGGTGCTGAAGGCGGCGGGGCCCAACACCGTCGCACTGGGCCCGACGGGCTGCATGTACGTGGCGAACGCCCACCAGTTCCTGACGTCGCCCTACGCCGTCCCGTGGTACCACACCCAGCTCGGGGCGGGCGGCCCGGCGGCCATCGGCACGGCGGCGGCGTTCAGGTCGCTGACGTTCAAGGGCAAGAGGAAGGGCGAGCCCGTCAACGTCGTCGTGTACGGCGGCGACGGGGGGATGTCGGACATCGGCCTGAGCGGCCTGTCCATGGGGCTGACGCACGACTACGCGCGCCTCGTCTACGTGCTGTACGACAACGAGTCCTACGCGAACACGGGCATACAGGCGTCGAGCATGACCCCATTCGGCTCGTCGACGACCTTCACGCCCTCGGGCAGGGTGAAGCCCATCGGCAACGAGAGGCTCAAGAAGAACATGGCGCTCATAGCGGCGGCGCACCCGGGCGTCAGGTACGTCGCCACGGCGTGCGTCTCGTATCCGCTCGACCTGATCAACAAGGTCCGCAAGGCCCTCGACTGCGGGAGGCCCTCGCTCGTGCACCTGCTCGTCCCCTGCACCAAGGGCTGGGCGTTTCCCCCCGAGGAGATGGTGGAGATGGGCAGGCTCGCCGTCAATACGGGCATGTGGGTCCTGTGGGAGTACGAGGACGGAAGATTTCACATAAACGTGAAGCCCACGGCGAGGAGGGATGTGAGGGAGTACATGCTGAGGCAGGGCAGGTTCTCCCACCTGCGGAAAAACGAGGACGCCCTGGCGTACGTGCAGTCGCTCGTCGATGAGCAGTGGAGGTACTGGGAAGAGATGGATCGAACGGGCAAAATATTGTTGCCCTGGGTTCCTCCATATATTCGCCGATGACGACCTCTTCTTTTGACTCATCGAAGTAAAAAAGTCTCTTCTGAACCCCTTTTCACATGTTTCTCTAGTTAGCCTGTTTAATTGAGATCGAGCAGCTAAACTAATGGAAACCCTGAGTCGAAATTGCAGCAGAAATGAATCGTAGGCCTCCACCAGCCTCCTGTCGCGACCGCTCAACTTATAAATTGACAGTCCAGATGCGAGGCGTCAAGTATTTAGCACTTCGAATGGGTGTTGAATCAAGATCATCTTGTCCACCGATAAGATGAAGAAGCAGGCGCTTCAGATCCTGTCCGAGAATCCCCTAACGCTGAAGGAGCTTGCCGAGGCGATGGGCGTCAAGGAGAAGAAGGCGTTCAATCTCCTCAAGTCCCTGTTTGAGGGTGGCGTTGTCAAACAGTTTAAGGACGCCGACGACCAACGGCGATACAGGGCGCTCATCAAGGAGCTTACCTCCGAGGACTAGTTATTCATCGATCGATGACTAAGTAGTTCAAGAGCATTTTTGGCCGATGAATTGGGTCTATCCAGCATCATTGAGATTGACAACCTACGCGAGCCGGAAGCCCTGTTCATCCTGGGCGAGGAGCTCGAGCTCGATGAGGTGTTGGAGCGCCGCCTCCGTCTCGCTGCGGCCGAAGCCCCTTCGCGCCATCTCCTTCACCAGCCACGGCGTCATGTAGAGGAATCCCGGGATGCGCAGAATGTACAGCAGCTGGTCGCAGCACGCCTTCCGCCTCGTCTCGCCCTGGGATGCGGTCCCCATCAGCGTCTCCTCCCTGCTCGTCAGCGGCCGCGCGTCGATCCCTAGCCTCCTACTCACGTAGTCGGCGAAATCCCTCGTCATCGCACCGCCGTGGAACGTGAGCACCCTCTTCGGGTGGCAGAGCCTGATGAAGCTGAGGAGCCCGCGGAAGTCGGCGTGGTCGCTCAGGGGGAAGGGGCGGTATCCATCTCGCCTCTTCATGATGGCGGCCCATCCGGAGGCGAACGCGACCTCTAGGTTTTCGTGGTTCAGCTTGGACCCCTTCGGCGTTATGAGGGCACATTTTCCTGAATCCAGGAGCTCCTGCCCCTCGGGGGAGTCTGCGTCGACGTAGTCGAGGCTGTACCCGTACTCCCTGTACACGTCGCTCGCCCTCGTCACGCTCCTGGCCGTGACGACGGGCAGCTTCGTCATCCTGTTGAAGATGGAAATGACCTCCTGCGCGTTGCCGATCGAGTCCGTCCTGAGGGTCGGGATCCTCCCGCCTGGTATCGACTCCAGCGTCGCCCATCTGATGATGTCGAGGGCTATGCTTGACCGCTTCGGGAAAGCGAACATGGGAGCCCCAAATGTCGTCTCGATGACGAGGATGTCGCAGCGCACGGGCTCGGCGGTCTTCATCGTGTAGGAGTCGCCGAGGCTGAAGTCGCCCGTGTACAGTATGGTTCCCTCCGGCGTGGCCGCTTCGAATTCGGCCGAGCCGAGGATGTGGCCGGCGTTGTGCAGGCGCACCTCGATGTCACCGATCTTGACCCTTCCGCCGATCGGGACGTGGTGCCAGTCGCCGACCCTCCTCGAACCCGACGTCTGCAGCAGCCTGCGGGTGGGCTCGGTCGAGTACTTGACCATGCTCGGGTATCTGAAGGCGGCGGCGTGGTCGGCATGGGCGTGCGAGACGAAGGCGGGATATCGTTGGGCGTCGGTCGTGGGATCGAGGATGATGCCCTCGCCCGCGTACTCGATCACGACGCCCCCCTGGCGCCTCACGGTCAACGCCAAATCTGAACCACCGGAGCCGAACGGCGCGCGCACCTGGCGCGCTCATCGGCGGTCATTTCACCTTCAAACTCATTATCGCCTGGGCGAGGTCACCCTCCGCCTCCCTCAGCGCCTCCCGCGCACGTTCCGCGCTCACGCCGGCCTGCTGTGAGACGAGCTGGACGTCCTCCTCGGGTATCGATGTCTCCTTCTCCGTGGCCCTCTCCGTGACGCGTCCCCCCGTCACCTGGTACATCTTCTGCCCCTTCACGTCGATGACGGTGACGGCGGGGCCATCGATGACGATCTCCCGTCCGGCGCCGTGGAGGACGACGCGCTCGATGTCACCGAGCTCGTCCATCTTGAAGCCCATCTGCTTCATCATGCGACGGGCTCTGCGCGAATCGACCCTCGCCAAGGCCCTTCACCTAAAGGATTCAGGACGAATGATTTAAGTGCACTTCCGCTCGGCCGCCCTGAGGGTGTTCCGAATGAGCATGGTGATCAGGAGGGGGCCGATGCCGCCCGGCACCGGCGTGATCGCCGACGCCGCCTCCTTGACGGCGTCGAAGTCGACGTCGCCGTAGACCTTCTTCCCCTCATAGTTGTTGCCGTTGTCGAAGACGACAGCGCCTTTCTTAACCATATCAGACGTTATTGCCCACTTCCTGGAAACGTCGACGACCAACACGTCGGCCCCTCGCGTGTACTCCGCGAAGTCGGGGTTGGTCGCCTGGACGCAGGTGACCGTTGCCTTCATGTTGGCGAGGAGCGCCGCCATGGGCTTCCCGACGATGTTGCTGAGCCCGACCACGACCCAGTGCCTGTGCTCAGGATCGATGCCGTACCTCCGCAAAAGCTCGATTATAGCCTCCACGCCCGCCGGGACGAAGCACTCCTCACCCATGAGCAGCATGCCCAAGGTCGACGGGTTCAGGCCGTCGACGTCCTTCTCCGGCGAGATCGCAGCCACTGCCGTGAGTTCATCGAATTCCTTCGGGAGGGGCAGCTGTACCATTATGCCGTGGATCGACGGATCGCAGTTCAGACTTTCGATGAGATCGAGGAGTTGTTCTTGACTTGCGTGCTCCAGGTGGTGAAACTGAGGGTTGACGCCCACCTCCTCGCAGCGTTTGGCCTTCATGTTCACGTAACGCAGGGAGGCCTCGTCCCCGCCGACGAGGATCAGCGCCAGGGTAGGGGTAACCCCTTTAGCCTTCAGACCCCCGGCCTTGGCCTTGAGTTCCTCGACGACCCTCGAGGCCGTCTCCCTGCCGTCCAGTATGACCGTCAACCCGTCGACCTCACCTGAAGCCCTTGATTATGCCGTTCTCGTCGATGTCCATCTTGTCGGACGCCGGCTGGGTCGGGAGCGCCGGCATGGTGTTGATGTCGCCGCAGTACGCCACGATGAACCCGACGCCCGTGGACGGCTTGAGGTTGACGATGGGGAGCACGTAGCCCGGCGGCGGCAGGCCCCTGACATTCTCGTTGTCCGTCAGCGAGAGGGGCGTCTTCGCCATGCAGACGGGCATCTTGCTAAAGCCCATCTTCTCGATCTTCTTCAGCGCCGTCCTGGCCTGCGGGGAGAACTCGACGTCGGCGACGCCGTACATGCCCTTCGCGATCGTCCTGATCTTCTCCTCGACGGGCATGTCGAGCGGGTAGAGGAAGCGGAAGTCGGACGGCTTCTCCACCTCCTTGAGCACCAGCTTGGCCAGCTCCACTCCACCCGGACCGCCCTTCAGGACGGTGTCGGTGAAGGCGGCGGGGACCCCCTTCTCCCGGCACCAGCCGAGGACGGCGTCGATCTCCTCCTGGGCGTCGGTGTAGAAGTGGTTCATGCACACGACGACCCTGAGCCCGAACCTCCTCGCGTTCTCGATCTCCTGGTTCAGGATCCCCAGACCGTTCCTGACGGCCTCGACGTTCGGCTCGGTGAGCTCCTTCATCTTCACACCGGCATGGTGCTTCAGGGCCTTGACGGTGGCGACGATGACCACCAGATGTGGCTTGAGGTCGCCGGCGCGCGAGGCTATGTCGCAGAACTTCTCCATGCCGAGGTCCGCGCCGAATCCGGGCTCCACGATCACGTAGTCGGCGAGCTTGAGGGCCATCTTGATCGCTGTGAGGCTCGGGCAGCCGTGGGCGATGTTGGCGAAGGGGCCGGCGTGGATGATCGCGGGCGTGTTCTCGAGCGTCTGGACGAGGTTCGGCTTCACGGCGTCCTTCATCAGGATCGCCATCGCGCCCTGCGCGTTCAGGTCCTTCGCCTTGACCGGGTCCCCGCCATCGTTGTAGGCGAGCGTGATCTCGGCCATCCGCTTCTTCATGTCCATCAGGTCCGTGGAGATGGCGTGGATGGCGGCGATCTCCGACGCGGTCGTGATCTCGAAGCCGCTCTCGTGCGGGATCCCGCCGAGCTCCCCGCCGAGGCCGACGACGATGTTCCGCAGGTCGCGGCTCTCGATGTCCAGAACCCTCTTCCACAGGATGTTGTGGAGGCTTATCTTCAGCTCGTTCCCACGGTAGATGTGGTTCTCCATCAACGAGGTCAAGAGGTCATGAGTCACGGTGATCGCGTGGAGGTCGCCGGTGAAGTGCAGGTTGATGTCCTCCATGGGAAGGACCTGAGCGTAACCCCCTCCGCAGGCCCCGCCCTTGATGCCGAACACCGGCCCCAGGGATGGCTGCCTCAGCACGACGATGTTCCTCTTTCCCAGCCGCCCGAAGGCCTGGGCGAGGCCGATCGCCATCGTCGTCTTCCCCTCACCGGTTCTCGTGGGCGTGACCGCGGTGACGATGATGAGCTTGCCGTCGGGCCTGTCCCTCAGCCGCCTCATGACGTCGAGGCTGATCTTGGCCTTGTACTTCCCGTAGGGCTCTATGTCGTCCTCTGAGAGGCCAAGGCTCGCCGCGACATCCTTGATGGGCTTGAGCTTGGCGCTCTGGGCGATCTCGATATCTGATGGTATCGCCATCTCAACCAATTCCTTCAAGTTAACAGGTAGTTATTTAATAACGTTATTTGCCAATGATCTGGTGCTGAAAGGCGAAGGCGAGATGGTCAAGGTCACTTTCTTGAAGATCGGGTACATAGGCACCTCCACCCTGATCGACGCGCTCCTAGACGAGAGGGCTTCCCGGAAGGATCTATCCGTGCGGGTCATCTCCTCGGGCTGCAAGATGGACGACGACGAGGCGGTGGACGCCGCGAGGATCGCCGCATCCGTCCCGTCGGACCTCTACGTCATTGTATCGCCCAACGCCGCCCTCTCGGGGCCGACGAAGGCCCGAGATGTGCTCAGGCAGACGGGCAAACCCATCATCGTCGTGTCCGACGAGCCGTCGAGGAAGGCCGTGAAGGAGCTGCCAGAGGACGGCTTCGGCTACATCGTCCTGTACCCGGACTCGATGATCGGGGCCCGGCAGGACTTCCTCGACCCCGTCGAGATGGCGCTCTTCAACAGCGACGTGATACGGGTCCTCGCGGTGACTGGGGTGTTTCGCCTCGTCCACACCGAGATCGATCGCGTCATCGAACAGATGGGCAAGGGCGAGAAGCCCCAGCTGCCGAGGGTCGTCGTCAACAAGGAGACCGCGCTGGCGTACAGCGGGCTGGAGAACCCGTACGCCCAGGCGAAGGCGACGTCCAGCTTCGAGGCCGCCCGGAAGGTGGCGGACCTCTCGACGGAGGGCTGCTTCAAGGTGGAGGAGAGGGAGAAGTACATCCCGATCGTCGCCGCCGCCCACGAGATGATGAGGTACGCCGCGCGAATGGCCGACGATGCGCGTGAGATCGAGAAGGGGAAGGACTCCGTGTCCCGGGTCGTCCACTTCAGGAGCGGCGCCACGAGGCGGAAGGTGAAGCTCTTCGACAAGTTCGAGTAGACGTCTCACGCGTCCCTGTTGCGTCCCCGCCTGACCCTGACGGCGACCCCGACCTTGAAGGCGAGCATCTCCCCCCTGTTGAGGAGCGCCCGCCCCACCGCCAGGACCTTGCCCCCCTCGTCGACGACGATGACCTCGTCCCCCGGACGGATGCTTTCACCCGCCTCGACCACGTGTTTGGCGAAGACGCTCCTGCCGTCCGCCACGAAGTGCGCCGCATCGCCGTCGACCGTGACCGTGAATCCGAACGACGGAGCGCTCGACATCATCCGGTCGGCCCCCGCCATCGTGAGCGTGAAGAGTCCGTCCGTCGGCCTGAAGGACGCGAGCATGACGCCACCCAGGTAAACGTGCCTGATCCTGCCCGTGTTCTTCGAGTAGACGATCGTGACTCCGTCAGGAAAGAGCGCTTTCCCACACCCTCGTCCGAACTGATAGTCGGCGATGCCCCTGATGCGCGTCAGATCGCCGTCCATGCTCCCATTGAGGTGGCGCTGAGCATTTATAAGCCGATTCGCCCCGTTCTCTTTGAGGTATACGATGCGATGCGAGGTCTGCGGTAGGGAGATCCGGGGGCCGCCTTTCCGCCGGGTCATCGAGGGGGGCAGATTGACGGTCTGCGCGCAGTGCGCCCACTTCGGGACGGCCGAATGGACGCCCTCGGCTCCGCGAGCTCTTCCCAAGGCGCGGCAGCCGAGGAGCGAATTCGAGGCCCTGGAGCGGCTCACGCTGGTCGACGACTACGGGGAGACGATCAGGGTGGCCCGCCAGCGGGAGAACATGACGGTCGAGGAGCTGGCCAAAAGGATAGCCGAGAAGGAGTCCGTCGTCAAAAACCTCGAGAAGGAGGAGCTCGTCCCCAACAGTGCGCTGATACAGAAGCTGAGGAACGTCCTCAAGATCGAGCTCCTGGTTCCTGAGGAGTCGGCCCCGGCACCGAAGGCATCGAAACCGTCCGCTGAAAGGACGCTGGGCGACTTAATCAAGCAGAAACAACCCACGAAGGCGGAATCGCAGGAAACCGAAGAGCTCGAAGACGACTGATCATGCCGAAGGCACGTCGATCGCGAATCCAAAATGACCTCATCACCGAGAACGTGTGCAATGCAGCAGCAACGCCTTGAGGGGATGTGATGCCTTCACAGAGGCTCGTAATAGTGCTGACAGGCGTGCCCGGAGTAGGTAAAACGACCGTGTCGGAACGGCTGGTCGATATGATCGGCGGCTTGCACATCGACCTCTCCGCCTTCGCCGAGGGAGAGGGCCTCGTCGTCGGCTGGGATGAGCGCAGGGGAACGGCCGTCGTCGACTTGAACGCCGTGCGCGAAAGGCTCGATGGAGTTCTGAATTCCACGAGTGGGCCGCTCGTCATCGAGGGACATTTCGCCGCCGACATCGTGCCGAGCGGCATCGCCTCGTTCATCTTCGTCCTGAGAAGGGCGCCGTGGGTGCTCAGAGACGAACTGGAAGCCCGAGGTTATGGCAGAGAAAAGGTCTGGGAGAACGTCGAGGCCGAGCTCCTCGGCGTCTGCCTCGTCGAGGCGATGGAGGCCTATGGGCCTGAACGCGTGTGCGAGGTGGATACGACTGAGCTGACTGAAACGGAGGCGGCCGAGGCGATCCTCTCGATAATGGATGGAAGGGTCCCGTGCCAGAGGGGAACGATCGATTGGCTCGGGCGGGTCGAGTCCAAGTGGCTGCTGGAGGGCTCAGAGTGCCCTACGTCGTCGTGAACTGTCCGAGATGTGGCGAATTCATGCTGGCGAAGACGAGCAACATGACGAGGTCCTGCCCTCGCTGCGGTCACCGAGCCGAGATCAGAAGGTTGAGGGTGTTGGGCAGAGCCGACTCGCCGAGCCAGGCGGTCGCCCTCATACAGTCGATTAAGGAGAAAAACCCGAGCAGAAACAGGAGGATTTGAAGGGGGAGGTTCTCGGCCCATCCGATTACTATATAAAGTAATTATGCGGGCTATACGGTAGAGGTACTTAGATTGGCTACGGAGAAGGAATTGGCTGAACTTCAGAAATACCTCAAGGACGCGGATTATAAGACGATAATCAGCTTCTGCCTGGAGCCGAAGGGCTGGGACGACATAAGCAAGATCAAGCAGATCAAGAAGAGCAAGCTCTTCCAGATCATGAAGGACCTGAAGACGGCGAAGGCGTTGGAGTTCAACGGAGGCAAGTATTTCACCGCTTCCTTCGTCAAGGACATGCTGAAGTGACTAAAAAACCAAAATATTTCATTATTTCTCTACATACCTCCAGGCGAATAAGTTCTAGCTGAGTCCTTCTTTTTATACTCCAACTCCTCATTTTGTCCTCCAGAGGTGTGGACGTTGGCGGCTGTGGCTGGGAGGAGGTTCTTGGAGGAGTTGGGGCTTCTCATCAACAAACCGGTGCAGGTCGTGGACTCCGCCGGAAAGACGATCGACGGCACCCTCCTGGGATACGACACGAACTCCATGAGCCTGTGCCTGGGCGACGTGAAGGGGGAGAAGGGCACAAAGATCCACAGGGTGTTCATGTACGGGTCGAAGATAGCGAAGGTGTCCGCCTCCGAGCGCCCCTTCAACCTGGAGGGACTCGTCGAGCGCCTGGAGCGGGTGTTCCCGAACATGGTCCGACTGTACCCCGACGCAGGGGTCGTCGTCGTCATGGACAAGATTCGGGTCAACGAGGGCGGCGTGATCGAGGGCAGCGGGCCCGCCGCCGATCGCGTGCGCGACGTCTATCAACGCTTCGTGAACGAGACAACTTAGAGCCATTCTACACTTTTGAGTATATCTCGGTGTTCTAGGTGGAAAAATGCATCAAATTTCAGATGCGATTCCATCCCTCTGGACATGAGAGACGCCCAAGGCCCTCGCGTTCGTTCTCTGACAGTCGGCAGAATGAAATATTCGACTGGGTTGTAACGAATGTAGTCCATGTCATTCGAGCTGCGCGACAGGGACCTGATGGGGCGCACGGGCAGGCTCAAGACGAAGGGTGGGACAGTCGAGACCCCCGCTTTCCTCCCCGTCGTGAATCCCTTCCTGCAGCCCATCTCCCCGAGGCGGATGAGAGAGGAGTTCCGCTGCGGGGCCCTCATCACGAACGCCTACATCCTGAGAAAGCACTTCGGCGATCTCCCCGAGCTCGAGGTCCACGATCATCTCGACTATGACGGCGTCGTGGCCACGGACTCGGGTGCGTACCAGATACTCGTCTACGGCGGCGTCGAGGCGACCCAGGACGAGATCATCGCTTACCAGAAGCGCATCGGCACCGATGTCGGCGTCATACTTGACCATCCGACCGGATGGGGCGTCGACCGACAACGGGCCGAATGGACCGTCGAGGAGACACTCAGGCGTGCCCAGGCCGCTCTCCCCCTTATAGATGGCGACGCCGCCCTCTGGATGGGGCCTGTTCAGGGCGGGAGGTATATCGACCTGGTCGAACGTTCCGCGCGGGCAGTCGGCTCGATGCCGTTCCAGATTTTCGCCCTCGGAAGCCCCACCCCCGTGATGGAGCGATACCTCTTCACCGTCCTCGTCGACATGGTCATGGCTGCCAAGCTCAACCTCCCCCCCGAGAGGCCCCTCCACCTGTTCGGGGCCGGCCACCCGATGATGTTCTCCCTGGCTGTCGCCCTCGGCTGCGACATGTTCGACTCGGCCGCCTACGCGCTGTACGCGAGGGATGGGCGGTACATTCTACCCTACGGCACGAAGAGGCTCAGCGACCTCGAACACCTCCCGTGCACGTGTCCGGTCTGCCGCCGTCATGATGCAGACGAGCTGAAGGGTATGCTCAAATCCGAGCGCACGCGAGCATTGGCGGAGCACAATCTGTATGTCTCGATGGCCGAAATCGACGCCGTCAAACAGGCCATCGCCGAGGGGACCCTCTGGGAGCTGCTCGAGGCGAGGAGCCGCTCGCACCCGTCGCTGGCGTCCGCCCTCAGGCACCTGGCCAATTACCGTGGAGCATTAGAGCTCGGGACACCTTCCACCAAGCGGCATGGGATTTTCATCTACGACTCGTCGTCCCTTGCGCGGCCCGAGATCACGAGGCACATCGGCCGCCTCGATAGGAACTACCGACCGCCCGAGGGAGCCGAGAGGCTTCTCCTAGTCCCTGCCCCTAGCGCCAAACCCTTCAGCGATTCGGAGCAGTACCTCCGCCTCGTTGGGGTTGTCAAGAGTGCCCTGGGCTGCGCGGCGAACGACGTACACGTGTGCTTTTACGCGGCGCCTTTCGGCGTCACGCCCGCCGAGCTCTCCGAGACCTACCCCCTCTCGCAGTTTGAGACCGCCGAGCCTATGGACAGAGAGACATTAGAGTTTTCCGCGACGCAGGCTGGACGATACGTCGAGGCGAACGACTACAGATCGGTGTTCCTCCTCCGTGGGGTCGGCGACCTGGACGTGATGGTCGAGGATAGATGCATGAAAACGTGCCTGAAGCGGGGAATAACGTTCGTGGTGATTTCAGACCTGGAACCCTGGGGGGATAATGCGTTCAAACGAATCATCAAATTACTCAAATAGCCTTAAATTTCCGTACTCGAGGATCGCGCACCTTCAATTTTTAATGTCGAAGCTATTTTCATCAACAATAAGTTGACATGTATATGTTTGGGCATCAACTTGGCCTATGAAATAGAAAACGGTTAAGTTTGTGGATGTAGTTAAAGCCATAGTCCCCCCAGGGAGGTCCCGGGGAGAGGATAGAGGCGATCCGCCGGTTCCACGGCATTGGGACGATTGAGGTCGGATCGTTTCATCGTCTGGTATCAGATGCAGGTGTAAGGAAAGGTATGGTCAAGCTCCGTTTCATGGGCGGCACCCACGAGGTAGGGAGGAACGCGATCCTCCTAGAGTCCGAGCAGGCGCGCCTGCTGCTCGACTACGGCGTCAGGCTGAACGACATGCCCGAGTTCCCCGCCCACGTCAGGGCGACGGACATCGACGGCGTCATCATCGCGCACTGCCACCTCGACCACTCGGGAGGGGTCCCGCTGTTCTACCTCTCCGAGAGGAAGCCCTTCTTCGCGACGCCGGTGACCACCGAGCTGGTCAAGGTCCTGATCAAGGACTTCATCAAGCTGAGCAGCTATTTCCTGCCCTTCGAGTACCTCGAGCTCGACAACATGATGAAGCAGAGGAACGACGTCGGCTACGGGACGGAGGTGAAGATGAAGGACGTGGAATTCAGCTTCGCGAACGCCGGCCACGTCCCGGGCAGCGCCATGGTCGAGCTGAACGTCAACGGTAGGCGCATCCTCTATACGGGCGACTTCAACACCCAGGACACTCGACTGGTCCAAGGCGCGCGGATCCCGAAGCAGACGTTCGACGCCGTCGTCATCGAGAGCACCTACGCGACCCACGACCACCCCGTCAGGAACGCCCTGGAGGACGAGTTCGTCGCGGCGATCAAGGAGGTGATCAGTAACGACGGCCAGGTGCTGATACCGGCATTCGCCGTGGGAAGGTCGCAGGAGATGATGAGCATCGTCAACGCCCACAGGCTGGCGCCGTACGTCATCGTGGACGGCATGGCGAAGCTTGTGAACGCGATCCTCATCGACCACCCAGACTACCTAAGGACGCCCAAGAACTTCATGAAGGTCGTGTCCGAGACGAGGGAGGTGAGGGGATGGAGGGAGAGGCGCGAGGCGGTGAAGCGGGCGGGCGTCCTCATCGCGCCCTCCGGCATGCTGGAGGGCGGCAACGCCCTCTTCTACATGGAGCATCTCGCCCTGGACGAGAGGAACGCCGTGTTCCTCGTCAGCTTCCAGATACCGGGGAGCGGTGGCGCGAAGCTGCTGGAGACGGGTCGGTTCGTCATCAACGAGAAGGAGGAGGCGGTCAGGGCGAAGGTCCGCCGGTTCGACTTCTCGTCCCACGCCGGCAAGACGCAGATCGAGGCGTTCCTCAGGGGACTCAAGGGGAAACCGGACGTCTACGTCATACACGGCGAGCCCGAGAGCTGCGACGCCCTCGCCCAGTGGACGAGGGACGAGCTGGGCCTGAACGCCGTCGCACCGAATGAGAACGACGAGTTCACCGTCTGATCCCCGACGAGGGCGGGGTCGCTGCCATCGACGTCGCCGAAAGAGGGTTTCCGTGTCACGTGGGCGACGGCACGAAAAGCTAAATATAGGGCCCGCATGACTTGAGAAGACGCTGAAGGGTGGACGAGATGCCGACCGAGGTCTTCGATCCCGACGAGTTCCTCGCGCTCGCCGACAAGGCATCCGAGTGCCGCGTGAAGCGGTCGAGCGACTCAATGAAGCTCAAGCTCAGGACACGGCGACAGCTCTACACCATCAGGCTCGAGACCGCCAAGGGCGAGGAGATCCTGGGCAAAATCAAATGCGCCAAAAGGGAGTTCTAGGCCGAGCCTCGCTTCCGATTCGTTCACTGGAAAAACGAGGTCTTTCAATATTTCACGGGAGATCGAGCGCGGATCTGGAGGGTTCGTTTACAGCTCGATGATGCCCTCTCCCCTGTCACGACGTGTTCCCTCGCCCTTGGGGTTGATCGAGTCCATCAGGCGCTGGAGCTTCGAGAGCCTGTCGTCGCCCACGATCTTTCGGAACTCTTCGAGCTCGGCGTCGGTCCGGATCAGCAGCCCGCGCCGCTTCGTGGGGTTTCCGAAGCCGTCGACGGGGTTTATCTCGACGGTGAGCCGGCTCGGCGATGACTTGTAGGCCGGGAGCTTCAGGACGAAGACCCCGGGGATGCTCGTCTTCATCCTGCCCCAGTCCGCGCCCTTCGCGAGGAATTCCCTGAGTTTTTCCTCCGACATGTCCGATCCACTACGAGTCGTCGTCGTTTCGAATTAAGCCTTTTCAATCCGAGGAGGTTCAATGTTGATATGTATGTCTAGCCCTTTATCGGTGAACCTGGAGCACGGCGAGCAGTGGTGGTACGCCCACGTCGCGGAGCTTCCCGGGTGCTTCACCCGCGCAGACACCAGGGATGGGGCTTTGGCTGCTCTGCCTGAAACGATTAGGCTGCACCTGAGCTTCCTTGAGGACCATGGGAATCGACCCGAGCTGCGATCGCAGGGCTTCTCCGTGGTCGAGGAGGTCGAGGGCATCCCCGAGCTCGGCGAGTCGGGCGGAGCCGTCGCGTTGTTCGAATCGGACCTGAGGCCCGTTGAGCCCTCTGAGTTGAGGGGCTTCCTGGACCTGATGCGGTGGAACAGGGAGGAGCTCGTCGAGGCCGTGGAGCCGTTGACGGAGGAGGAGCGCGCCGCCGAGCCGATCCCGGGCAAGCGGTCCATCGATCGGACGCTACGGCACATTGCGAACGCGGAGGAGTGGTACGTCTCAAGGCTCGGGGCCAAGGCAGAAATGATGTACATCGATTTTAGCGGGAACTTGAAGAAGGGAAGACGCAAATTTCAGCCTCTCGAACGCTTGACGATCGTCAGGAAGGGTGCCTCCAGCACGCTGGAGGCCGTGTTTCCAGATCAGACAAAGGGAACATTCAGGCGTAGGGCATACACGAGCCATCCAGAGGAACTGTGGACTTTCCGCAAGGTGCTGCGCCGCTTCGTCGAGCACGAGAGGGAGCACATCGCCACCATGAGGAAGTTGCTAGATGCTCTGGTGATATAGGAACCCGGAGCCCTGTGCCGTGTTTTCTGATTGCGTTGTGTGAGGGAAGCTTTATTAGATGTTTATGTGGGATGTTTGTGTGGGAAGATATTGACCACCTCCGTGGTTGACCGCCGACATAGGATCGTGATAGGGAAGCAGGTCAGAAGGAAGTCTCATATCAAGGCCGGCGATGTCGTCGTCATCGAGCCCATAGACGAGTGCAGCTTCAGAGTGTCGAGGATCGACTTCGCCGCGGAGGGGCTTGAGGACGATCCGGCCTGGAAGGCGATTCATACCCCAGTTAAAGCTGAAAGGTATGTCCCTCCCGAAAAACTCGAGGAGTTCATGGAGGAGGAGGTTTGGCGGGAGTAGGCGGCGCGCTAGCGAAGCCCCTCGCCATACTCGACTCGAACGTGATCGTCTACTCGATGGTCACGGACTATCCGGACGAGTTGCACCACAGGAAGTGCCGCGCTCTGCTGGAGAAGGGGCTCAAGGGAGAGTTGGATCGCATCCTGAGCCTGAATCCGATAGTTGTCGTGGAAGCCTTTTCTGCCCTGAGGAAACTCTTGGATTGGGAGGAGGCGGAGTTCAGGGTGGGGTCGCTCCTGCATTCGAGGCGCATCGCCTTCCTGTCGATCTCTAGGGAGGCATCGCAGAATTCCATTCGATGGGCGAAGGAGGAGGGCATACCGATGAACGACGCGATGATAGGCGCAAACATGGTGGAGAGCGCCGACCTGATCTACACCGTCAACGAAGCCCACTTCAGGAAACTTGAGGGACGCGGCGTCAAGATCCTCAATCCCACCAAGCTCTAGCTGAACTCTGGGCCAGAACAACTGCATTTAGGCCGGGCCGGCGACCCGGCCCATGTTGAAGATTAATAAGGTGGATTGGCGGACCTTTCAAGCCACAGGGACTAAGGTACTCGACTGGTGATGGCTGTTGTTTGATCAGCTGTTGCAGGCGGTGGTCCTCGGGCTGATTCAGGGGCTGGCGGAGTGGCTGCCGATCTCGAGCACCGCGCACCTCATAATAGCGGAGCGTCTCCTCGGCTTCTCGGCGACGCCCCTCTTCAACGTGGCTCTGCACGTCGGGACGCTCGGGGTCGTCGTGCTTTACTTCAGGAGGGAGGTGGCGGGCATCCTCTCCGCCCTGCGGCGTCGGGACTTCGAGTCCGAGTACGGGCGGCTCGTTCCCCTCATGGCGGTCGCGACGGTTCCCACTGCTGTATTAGGTTTGCTCTACGTGGCGTTCCTCGAGGCGAGCCTGCAAGCGATCCTGGTGATCGGGGTCACGTTCCTCGTGGGCGCCGGCGTGGTCTACGCCTCGAAGGCCGGGAGGGAGGACGTTGAACACATGACATACCCGATGGCTATAGTGGTGGGCGCTGCCCAGGGCTTCGCCGTCTTCCCGGGTCTTTCCAGGAGCGGGGTGGCCATCTCGACCGCGATGCTGCTCGGCCTCAGGAGGGAGGGGGCGTTCAGGTTCTCGTTCCTGCTCTCGATCCCGGCGGTGCTGGGCGACCTGGCCGTGGAGTCGTACGCGCAGCGCGGCCAGCTCGCCGTCCAGGGGATGGACCCCGTGAGCCTCCTGGTCGGCTTGGCCGTCGCCGTGATCGCCGGCTACTTCGCCATAAGGCTCGTCGCGAGGCTCGTGACGACGAAGAGGTTCCACTACTTCGCGTTCTACACCTGGGCGCTCGGCGCCGCGTTGATCGTTCTATTCCTGACCGGTTCGTAGTGTCTGACCGTGCCCACAGCGGATGGAGGTTCTGAACCATAAAAAGGTGGGCCGGGTCGTGTTCGCCCAAAATGTCGGGCGGGTCCTAATTGTAAACGATCTGTGTATTCCTTTTTATTTGAAAGCATACTGCGCCCAGGATAACTTAAATATAACATTTATTATATTTAATGTTATAGGAGTGATATAAGTGAGCTTGGTTAAAGCACGAAGGGTCGGGGGGTCGCTCGTGGTCACTTTGCCCAAGGGGGTCGTCGAGAGCAGGCAGATCAGGGAAGGCGAGATCCTGGAGATAACCGTGAGGAAGGTCAGGAAGGACGGATTCGGCGTCTTCAGGGGGATGCCACCCTTCGCCGTCGAGGACGAGCTGAGGGTGCATGAATAAGTACGTGATAGATGCCTACGCCTGGATAGAATACCTCATAGGAAGCGAAGCTGGAAAGACGGTCGGATCTGTTTTCACGGAAGAGGATTCCGAGATCTACACGTGCGCCGTGACGATCGCCGAGGTGGTGAGCAAGACCGCCAGAGAGGGGCGGGAGGCAGAAATCGCGTACGACATCCTCGTCAGCGATTCGCAGGTCGTTGACGTTGACGAGGGGCTTTCAAAGGAGGCGGGATTGTTACATGCCGAAATGCGAAAAACCTTGGAAGATTTCGGGCTCGCCGACGCCTACGTGCTGGCGACCGCGAGAAGGACGAACTCAAAGGTTCTGACGGGCGACCCACATTTCAAAGGCTTCGAAGAAGCCATTCTGATAGTTTGACGGAATAATTCACGAAATATAGTTGGGGTTCTCAAATAAATAGAATGGGCCGGGCCGGACTCGGACCGGCGACCTCTGCGGTGTGAGCGCAGTGTCCTAACCAAACTAGACGACCGGCCCAACCGCACCATACCAGAACCGAACGAAATAAAATCCTTTCCCCCGAAACCCGACGCAGCCGACAACGCAGCCCCGAACAAGAAGACGTGGATATTATTCCTACGAGTGCCCCTTGCTCTTCTTCCTCTTGAACCGGAGGTTCCTGCTGTGGCACTTGCGGCACTTGGTCGCGCTCAGCGGGTTGGTCACCCCGCAGGCCCTGCACACCTTCTTCTCGAGGAGATACCTGCGCGCCAGCTCCAGCTTGACGGGATCCCTCAGCGACATGCAACCACCGGCAACCCTGTGTGAGGGAGGGATCCGCGCATAAGAGCTTTACGGTCCCCGCGAACACGGCGGAAACGATACGCTTTTAACCGGAATATGTTTTTAAGTGAGGACCCCCAAAAAAAGGGCTGATACCCGGAGGAGTCAAGGTGTCGAGGTCCAACACCGTTTTCATCGGGAGGAAACCCGTGCTGAACTACGTGCTCGCGTGCATGACCCTCTTCAAGAGCGGAAGCGACGACGTCCTGGTCAAGGCCCGCGGCCGCGCCATAAGCACGGCCGTCGATGTGGCCGAGGTGCTGAGGAGCAGGTTCATGCCCGACGTCAAGGTCGGAAGCATCCGGATAGGCACGGAGCAGCTCAAGTCCGAGGAGTCGAGCACCCCCTCGAACGTGAGCACGATCGAGATCACGCTCAAACGATGAAGCGGAGGACGAGCATCTCGCGCCGTCTCCCCCGGGATCGCGCCGGAGGGACGACTGAGTGCAGACGCAGCTGTGCGAGTTCTGCCTGAAGAGCGGGATGCTGTGTTCGAAGTGCCGAGAGAAGATACGCACCGGCGCCGTGACCGATCTCTACATGAAGGTCGCCGGGTTCCTCCTCGACGTTGAGGGCGAGTACCCGCTGCTGCAGAAGGCGAAGCTCGACAACGTCGTCGAGGCGGGCGGTTTCATCGTCCTCGTCGTGGGCCGGGGCGACCAGGCCAAGTTCATGAGCTACGGCGGGAAGCTCACCCGCGCCGTGGGCGACGAGTTCAGGAAGCGCATCCTCGTCATGGAAGAGGGGGTGAGCGACCGCCGCTTCATCGAGGACCTCTTCGCCAGCCAGCAGATCGTGACCATCAACATCATCTGGCTGCCGGACGGAAGCACCGAGACGCGCGTCGTCCTCAAGGGCCGCGGCACGAAGCGCCTCAGCAACAAGCGCATCCAGGCCCTGGTCGACATCGGAAAGAAGATCAGGAGCATGAACCTCCGCGTCGAGTATGCCTTCTGACCTCCGTCAAACCTTTTATAGCCTCAATTCTCCTTCAGAATAGCTCTAGCTGAAGGAGAGGACGCAATTTGGACAGGATATCCATCAAGGAAGCCGAGTCGAACCCCGACAGGGCCGTCACGATAGCTGGTTGGGTCAACAGGACCCGGGACATCGGCAACATTAGGTTCATCATCCTCCGAGACGTCTCCGGCGAAATCCAGATCACGGTAAAGCCCGAGAACGAGATCAGCCGGAAGGTCTCCGACCTGAGGCTCGGGAGGGAAGACGTCATCGCGGTCACGGGGAGGTGCGTCGCCAGCAGCGTCGCCCACGCGGGAGTCGAGTTCGTACCCGAGGGCGTCGACCTGCTGAACAGGTCGGAGCAGCCGCTGCCCCTCGACGTCTCGGGGAAGGTGAAGGCCGAGATCGACACGCGACTCAACAACCGATTCATGGACTTCAGGACCAGCCACACGTCCTCCATCTTCAGGATCCAGCACGAGCTGCTGACCGCCTTCCGCGGTTTCCTGACGGACAGGGGATACATGGAGATCCAGCCACCGTGCATTATCGCCTCGGCGTCCGAGGGCGGAGCCGAGCTCTTCAAGATCCCCTACTTCGAGAGGGAGGCCTACCTCGCCCAGAGCCCGCAGCTGTACAAGCAGATGTGCGCCATCAGCTTCGAGAAGGTGTTCACCGTCGTCCCCGTCTGGAGGGCTGAGAAGTTCAACACGCCGACACACCTGAACGAGGTGAGACAGATGGACATCGAGCAGGCCTTCGCCGACGACGAGACGGTGATGAAGTTGCTGGAGGAGGTCTTCGTCCACATGCTCACGACGGTCAAGGAACGATGCCCCAAACAGCTGGAGGCCCTGGAAAGGGATCTGGAGGTGCCGAAGCTTCCATTAGGGCGCCTCACATACACACAGGCCATCGAGATGCTCAGGGATGAGGGCGAGCAGATCCAGTGGGGTGACGACTTCTCGAAGCCCCAAGAGCGGAAGCTGTGGGACCTAGTCGGTGAAGAGGCTTTCTTCGTTAAGGATTGGCCATCGGCTCAGAAGGCGTTCTACGCTATGCCGTACGAGCGGAGCCCCGAGATCGTCCGCGCCTTCGACCTCATCTACAACGGCATCGAGATCAGCAGCGGCACGCAGCGGATCCACAGGTCGGAGATGCTAAGGGAGCAGCTCAGGAGGAAGGGCCTGAACCCTGATGACTTCACGCACTACATCAGGAGCTTCAGCTACGGCGCCCCGCCGCACGCCGGGTGGAGCATCGGCCTCGAGCGGCTGACCATGACCGTCACGGGGATGGGCAACATCCGGGAGTGCTGCATGTTCCCCAGGGACCGGGACAGGCTGGTGCCCTGAGTGAATGAGAGCCCCTTCGAGTACAAGCAATGCATCGTGCTCCGTACAGACCTGGGCATGAGCGTCGGAAAGCTCATCAGCCAAGCGTGCCACGCGGCCGTGGACTCCTCAGAGCTGACCAAGAAGCAGAAGACGAGTACCTGGAGGGCGTGGAGGAACGAGGGGGCCAAGAAGGTCATCCTTCAGGTAGAATCCCTGGAGGAGCTTGAGGAGCTCGCTAAGAAGGCGGATAAGCTCCGCATCATTAACGTGCTCATAGTCGACAGGGGTCTCACCGAGATCCCTCCAGAAACAACAACTGTGTTGGGAGTGGGTCCGGACAGATCCGAAATATTGGACAAGGTAACTGGAAACCTGAAACTCATGAAGTGAGAATCTCTCGATTATACTGTTCATTTCTCGTGATACTTAAATGATAGTTACTTTAATAATAAGGGACTTTGACCAGTTTTAATAGAGTTCATTGTAAGAGTCTTTATCAAATTTTTATTTTAAAGGAAAACATGTTAGAATTTAATTATGATTTCGTGCGGCTTAAGCTTTAAATGCAAAAATAGGAGCATCAATGGAAAGGGCTGCGAGACATTTTTTTATTTTTTAAATCTATCTTTTTCGACGTCTTTTACGAACCTGATCAGAGCTTTAAAGTACGACTCCTGGTCATCGTACATCGCCATGTGACTTCCGGAGCCGAGGATAAGATTATGGAGAAAACTAGATTTACATGCTAGAATAAAATGGTGTCATCTATCCAGAGGCTTCTCGACATTTCTCCTCCCTCAGCCAAATCATCTCGGTATAAGCAAATCTCTAATTCGCATCTCTTCGTATAAATCCGCATACGCACGCGATACCTTCTTAAATTGTAGTGGGATAAAAAGATGGATTCTCATTAATTAAGTAGATATGCCGGTTTTCTGCTTGTCTGGCGTTTCTTTATCTTTTTGTAAAGCCACTCGTTCCACTCCCAGACATAGTCATTGTTGTACCTTTTTCTTCGTTCTTTTATGATAGGTCCCATCTTCTCCCAGAATATTATGATATTTCTGGCCATAAAATCAGACACCTGTTCAACGCTCAATAATTTTTTATAAACGAGAACGCCAACACCTTCAAAATAAACTGCTATCGAACCGTACATAACTGATGCCTCTATGTTTTTCTCTGGGTTGTATTTATTGTACCAATCTTCATAGTCTACGCGCGCGTAGTTTCCAGATCGAGGTTCAGAGACGATATTGGGGGTTAGGCTCTCCTGTCAACTTCTATCACCCCGTCCTTCATCACGATCTTCATCCTGTTCGGATCCTGAAGCACCCGAATATCCTTTAGTGGGTTGCCGTCTACCATGATCAGGTCCGCGATCTTCCCCTCCTCCACCGTCCCGAGCTCGCCCAGCTTGCCGAGGGCCCTCGCCGAGTTTCTGGTCGCGGTCAGGATGGCGTCCATGGGCGACATGCCCAGCCTGTGGACATAGGCCTCGAGCTCGTAGGCGTTCTTGCCCGGGGGCAGGATGGGGCCGCAGTCCGTTCCCATGGCGATGTTGACGCCGGCAGTGTACGCCCTCTTGTGCGACTCGAGTTCGACCTCGTGAAAGGGCCGTCCACCGAGGGTCTTGGGGAGGTAGGACGACTTCTCGTGCAGGACCTCCTCCTGGTAGATGTAGAGGCCCATCGTCAGCGTGATGGAGATGTCCTCCCTCAGGATCCGTTCGATGAGGTCGTCGTCGAGCTCGGTGGCGTGCTCCAGCGTGTCGATGCCCGCCTCGACGGCGTTCCTGCAGCCGACGATCCCCTCGGAGTGGGAGGCCGTCTTGACGCCGACGGCGTGGGCCTCCTCGACGATCACCCTGAGCTCCTCGACGGTGTAGTTCGGGTAGCCGGGCTGGTTGAGCATGGAGCCCGCCATCCCGCCCGTCGTCGTGGTCTTGATCCAGTCCACGGCCTCCCTCAGGCAGACCCTCGTCTGCTTCCTGACCTCGTGGACGCCGTCCGCCGTCATCTCGGGGAGGCGCAGCGGCGCGGGCCTGATCACGTCGAGGTGGCCCGCCGTGGGCGCGACCACGCCGGCCGTGAAGAGCCTGCTGCCCCTGACGAGGCCGCGCTCCAGGGCCGTCCTCACGGCGACCAGGTCCCTGCCTGTGTAGTTCTGGAAGGGGTAGACGAGGTCCCTCGCCGTCGTGAACCCCGCGTCGAGCATCTGCCCCAGGTGCTTCACGGCGTACAGGACGTTGAGCGAGGGCGGGGCGAAGAACCTCGTCAGGGGGTTCGTCTCGCCGATCATCTGGAACACGTGGACGTGCAGGTCCATCAGGCCGGGCATGATGGTTTTACCACCTGCGTCTATCGCCTTGGCTTCCCTCGGCGCGCGGACCTTCCTCGATGGGCCCACCTCGAGTATCCTTCCTCCCCTCACGAGGACGGTGCTGTCCTCCACGATGGGACCTCCCGTCCCATCGATCAACAGGCCGCCCTTGAAGGCCACAATCTCTTCAGACATGTAGATTCAATAAAAGAATGGAAAAGAGGATATAATATTTTACAGAAGTATTCGTGATTGATTTTTAATTCGTGATAAATAAACATACAACTCAAATGAAGGAGATAACGAGAATTTGAGTGGACGATTTTAGGTTCCAGGCAGTTGTACGAACTGATTCCTCAGGACACCGATGTTCTCGATCTCCGCCTCGACCCGATCGCCCGGCTTGACCGGCACCACCTGGGGGCAACCCGTGCTTATCACGTCTCCGACCTGTAGCGTCATTACCTCCGAGACGCTCTCGACGAAGTGGGCGATGGGATAGATCATGTCGCTCGTCCTGACCCTGACCTTCTCCTCGCCGTTCAGCCTGAGTCTGAGCTCCAGGCCCTGGACGTCCCCGATCTGGTCCTTCAGCGCCATGCACGGCCCGATGGCGGCGAACGTGTCGTAGCTCTTCGAGCGTATCACGGCGGACGGCGTGCGCTCCCTGTACAGCCCGTAGTCCGTGACGTCGTTGAACACGGTGAACCCCGCGATGTGGTCCCACGCATTGTCCTTGCCAATGTAGCGGCCGGGCCTCCCGATCACGATGGCGAGCTCGACCTCCGTGACGACCTGCCTGCTGTTCCTGGGGATCACGATGTCGTCGCCTGGCCCGATGACCGCCGTGGGAGGCTTCAGGACGAAGATGAACTCGGGGACGCGACCTTCGCGGACATATCCCCTCCACGAGGGTCCGGTGATCATCGCCTTGGGAGGATGCGGTATCGGCGCCTTGAGATCGATCTCTTCGACCTCATGGATGACCTTCCTCGATAAACCAGCGTCTTCCATCACGAACTCGGCGACCGCGCAAGAAACACGAAGGGCCTCGTCCAGATTCTCCAGGAAACTCATCATATCTGAAAATGAGGCGATCAGGGCGGGGGATTTCACTTTTCCCAGGGCCTTCGCGTATGTACGGTATGCTCTGTCCAAGTCCAGGACGCCGCCTTCAACCATTGACCCGACCTTTCTCCTGCCTCCGGATTCGAACGTCACGAGCCTCAATGTTACCACTCTCGAGCTGTTCTAGTTGGAAATAAAAATTTGTTCGCATGGCAAGCGAAGCGAACCATCCGCAAACGTCATCGAAAGGGTTCTGCCTCGATCATCGATTTCGTTCGATCTCTTTATCGCCTACCGGTTGGTGTCTCTCGCACGTAGGCGTGATCTTTTTCATCGTATCGGTACATCAGATCGAATTCGTAGGACGCGGCAGCTGCTCTGATTGGAATGAAGATGTTGAACGTCGTCCCCCTCCCGACCGCGGATTCGACCGTGATCGTCCCCCCGTGGTCCTCGACGGCCCTCTTGCAGTACGACAGGCCCAGCCCCCACCCCTTGGGCTTCGTCGTGTAGAAGGGCTTGAAGATCTTCGACAGCGCCTCGGGCGCTACACCGACGCCTGTATCCGAAACCCTGATGGACGCCCCGTCCGCCACTCTCGCCATGGAGATGGTGATCTTCCCCCCCTTCGGCATCGCATCTATCGCGTTCGTTATCAAGTTGTGCAGGCACCTCCTCATCTTCAGCGCATCCACGGGTACCTCCGATAGGCTTCCCTCGGTTTTCAGCTCGACCTCGATCGATTCGGGGACGGAGGCGTCCTCGATGGCGCTACTGACGATGGCCGACAGATCAAGGGGCTCGATCTTGCTCGGGCTTCCCCTCGTCATCTGTCCCACCTCGTTGAGCATTCGAGCCGAGCGGTCGACAGCGTCATCGATTGTCTTTAGCGCTTCGTCGGCCTTATCCGGCTTCAGCCTGAAGAGGTACACGGCGTTCTTGATGGCCTGAAGCGGCCCCCTCAGGTCGTGGCCGACCATGGCTGCGACCTTGCCAGCGGCTGCCATCTGTTCGGCTGCGATGAGTTCGCGGGTCTTCTCGTCCACCATCCTTTCCAGCGTCGCGACGTGCTCCAGCTGGCCGAGCGCCGACGACACGTGCCAAGCAAGAATTTCAAGGAGCTTCTTATCCTCATCGGTGAAAGCGTCCAGCTTCACGCTCTCGACGTTGAGGACGGCGACGACCTCGCCCTCGTGAAGAACCGGGACCGCCATCTCTGAGAGGATCTCTAAGCCTCCATCATGAGCGGGTCTGACGTTGACGAATGAGGGCTCCAGGCGGGTGTCTGGGACCACCATCGTCTTCTTCATGTGGACGACCTTGACGACGACGCCGGCCCCGTCGAGGGGGAACTCGATGATCGATGCCTTCTTGCCCACCGAGGACCTGATCTGTATTGAGCCGCCATCGACGAGGAGGAAATCGGCGTTGTCGAACCCGAGCGTGGAACTCATCGCGTTGAGGGTACGATCCACGACCTCGTCAACGCCCTTGATCGCGTTGAGCCGGACCCCGTGCTCATGCAACGCCTCGAGCTTCTCCCTGTAACGGATGCGCTCCGAGACGTCCCTCGCCACCACCTGAACGCCGAGCGTTTTCCCGTCTTTAACGATCGGCGATGTGGTCAATTCGAATGGAACCTCATCGCCTCGAACCGTCTTCATCCTGACGACGTATGGAGGTAGAGATCTGGCCCCACTGAGCCAGGCCCTTATTCTTTTAAAGGCGACCTCCGCAGATTCGGGCGCGAGGAACTCACTGATGTTCCTTCCGACGAGGTCATCGTAACTATAACCTGTCGAGGGCTCAATCTTCTTGCTTATGTAGGTGAAGCATCCTTCGAGGTCGATCGTGATCAGTATGTCGGCGGCGTTCTCCGCAAGAGTCCGATACTTTTCCTCCGACGCCCTCAGCAGCTCGACGTTACGGATCCTCTCGACCGCCGATGAGACGTGCATCGCCAAGGTCTCGATCAGTTTCTGATCGTCCGCATCGAAGACGCCCAGCCGCTCATCCTCCAAATTTATCACGGCAACCGCATCGCCGTTTAAAAGCACGGGGACGGCCAATTCTGAGAGCGTCTTTGGTACTCCGTGAGCGTCCTTGTTACCCGATAAGAAATCTGGATCGGGCCTGACGTCGTTCACCAGCTGCGTTCGACAAGTTCTCACGGCCCGAACGGTTATCCCGCGGCCATCGAGGGGTAGAGAGAAATCTTGGGGCGTCTCGATCCCGACGTTTTTTATGTGTCGGATCGAGCCGTCCTCGACGAACCCAATTCCCGCCCACTGAAACCCTAGAACCTGTTCGAAGGTCTTGACGACTATGTCTCCCACCTCATCGACGTCCTTGGCCGAGGAGAGCTTGGCGGCACTGTCGTGAAGGGCCTCGATCTTCGCCTGGTAAGCATATTCTGATTCAAGGAACTCGAGCTGCTTCATGGCGGAGGCAACGTGCTCCGCCAAAAACTCGATTAACCTCTGATCTTTCTCCGTGAAGGCGTTCGACCTCTCGCTTTCGACGTTGATGACGGCGATCGTTTTTCCTTCGACTTTCACGGGAACGATGAGCTCCGAGAGGGAGTAGTACGCACCGTCTGGCTCGATGGCGATGTAGTCGCCATCTTTCCGCGTGTCGTTGACGAGCTGGGACTTGCCCGTTCTCGCGGCCCTGACGGTTATGCCCGGACCGTCCAAAGGCAGTTCGAAGATCGTTATGTCGCCCTTCGCCGGAATGAATCTCATTTTGTCGTCCTCGACGATCCCGAAAGTCAGGTATTCGAAGCTGATGACGTGTTCGATGGCATCAAGGGTGGCGTCGATGATCTCCTCGAGGCTTTTTGCCTCGCTGAGGAGCAGGGTGTGTTCATAGAGCGCCTCCAGCTGTTTCTGGTAGCGGATGCGCTCGGTGATCTCGTGGGTGAAGGCGAGGGAAGCCGGTTTGCCATCGAACTCGATCCGCGAGATCTGGGTCTCGACGTCGATGACGGTACCGTCCTTCTTCTGAAGCTTGAGTTCGTATCGGTTTGGCAAGGGTTCGCCCCTGAGCCTCGCCGTGATCATGGGCTCGATCCTCGCCCTCTCCTCCGGGGCCACGAGATCGATCACCCCTATCCCCACGATCTCCGAGGGGTCGCTGAAGCCGAGGAGGTCCGCCGCGCGCTTGTTGGCGTAGGAATATTTCTCGTCGGTCCAGAGGAACACCCCGTCCAGCGACGATTCCAGGAAGGTTCGGTAGCGCTTCTCCGACTCCCTCAGCCTCTCAACGCTATTCTGCCGGGCGATCGCCGAGGAGACGTGCTCCGCGAGGATCTCGAGCAATTTCCTGTCATCGTCGTTGAAGGCGTTGAGCCGCTCGTTCTCCAGGTTTATGACCGCGACGACCCCTCCGTCAACCTTCACAGGGACGTCGAGCTCGGAGAGGATCTCCTTCCTCAGCAGGGCCGCGAGCGAATTGAAGTAATCCCCGTCCTTCCGGACGTCGGGCACGAGCTGGGTCTCTCCGGTTCTGGCGGCACGGACCGTGATGCCTGGGCCGTCCAAGGGCATGCCTGGAGTGGGGTCTTCCCGTCCGCCGTTGTAGACCATGAACTTGAGGACGCCGTCCTCCACGACGCCGAAGGACGCGATGTCGAATCCGAGGGCGTTTTCTATTGTGTTTACCGTTGCAGTGGCGATGTCGTGGATTGTTTCTGTCCCAGTGAGCTTGGTCACGTGGCTGTGCAGTGCCTCGAGCCTCTCCTGGTACTTCAGGCGATCTGTGACATCTCGGAGGAAGGAGAGGCTTGCGGGTCTGCCCAGGTAGCGGATGAGAGAGACCGATGTCTCAACGCGTCGCAGCCTCCCGTCGGACCTCGTGATCGTGAACTCGTACTTGTCGGGCTGTGGCTCGCCCATCTGCCTGTTCAGGATCCTCTTGCGCATCCACTCACGATCCTCTTCCATGTTCCATTCCAGTATGTCCCTGCCGATGAGCTCCTCTGGGCGGCTCACCCCCAACAGATCCGCCATAGCCTTGTTCGCGTAGACGCAGTTTGTCTCCACCAGTATACAGAAGGCTTCCCCGCTCCCCTCGGTCACGCTCCGATGGAGTTCCTCGATGCGATGCCTCTCGACGACCTGCCTGATGCCCTTCGCCAAGACCCGATAGTGGCTCGGCTCCATCTCCTTTCGGACGTAATCGTCAACACCCGCCATGAAGGCAGCCTCTGCTACCTCCTCGCTGCCGTGCCCTGTGTACAGGATGATGGGGATGCTGCTCGTCTCCCTGATCTTGCGGGCGAGTTCGATGCCGTCCAAGCCCGGCATCGTGTAGTCGGAGACCAAGCAGTCGTAATTTTTTTCGCCCAAGAGGCGCAGCGCTTCGAATGGAGATTGGACCGATTTGACTTTTAGGGACGGATCGCTCCCTTCGATGTTGAATTTTGTTAACCTGAGCTGATCCTTCTCGTCGTCGACATGAATAACGTTGATAATATCATGTATGCAACTGGGTGAACGGCTTGTCAAGCCACGTCAAAGATCGAGACATGAATGAATTATAAATAATTATTAGCATCAGTAATCTATGTACTTTACTCATCTTTTGATTGCAAAGAGAAACATCATTTGAAGACCAACTTTGGGATCTGCCCGATCAATTTTTCAGAATGTCGGCGTCAACAATCTTTTTGATGCGAGCATGCTAACATGCTAGCCCTCTGCATCGTGATTCCCGCTGAGAATGATGCAATCCATGCGCTATGAGGGGACGTTACTCGGCTCGCAGTGGACGATGACGTGCCCGATGCGACTGTCGACCGATTTTATCCTCTCCTCGAGGCTCGTCGCCAGGGCGTGCGCCTGATCCAAGGGAAGGGTACCGTCTACTTCGCAGTGGAGCGTGATACAGAGCGTGCTCCCTGCGCGCATGCTCGAGATCTCGTGCGCGGAGCGGATTTCGGGGTACTCCTCGGCGACCCTGACGATCTTCGCCCTGAGGTCGCCCATCTCCTTTGGGGTGAGCCTGCTGTCGGATGATAACTTGATGGTCGGCTCGAGGTGGCTGATGATCGTCGCCCTCGCGCCGAACGACGCCTTGATGCGTTCCTCGAGCCGATGCGCCATCCCGTGCGCGTCCTCCAGGCTGGTGTCAGCCTCCATCTCGAGGTGGTACGATATGAAGATCCTGTCGCCGATGGTGTTCACTATGACCTCGTGCGCCCCCCGGATCGCCGGGAACTCCGCCACGATCTCACGGACCTTGGCGATCGGGTCCCCGTCGGAGAGGGGCTCGGTGTGGATCATCACGTCCGAATCCGGGAACGCCTTCGCTATCTCGGCCTCTATCGCCTCCGTGATCGTGTGGGCCTGGGAGAGGGGGAGAGAGCCCTTGATCTCGACGTGCGCGTCGACGAAGTACTTGGATCCCACGCGCCTGACCCTGAGGCCGTGGCAGCCCTCGACGCCTTCGACGCCCAGGATCTCGGTGCGCAGGCGCTCCACGGCGCCTCGCGGTGCGGTGTCCATGAGCACGCCGATGGAGTTCCTCATCACGTCGAGGCTCGAGTACAGGGTGATGGCGACGACGCAGAGCGCGGCGATCGAGTCGCTGTACCAAAGGCCGAAGCTGTACAGGGACAGGCCCACTATAACGACCAACGCGATGAGGAGGTCGTTCAGGAAGTGCAGCGCCCCGGCGCCGAGGGCCTCGCTCCCGTGCCTCCTCGCCGTCGACCGGAACCTCGTGAAGGCGTACGCGTCGATGGCGATGGAGGCGAAGTTCGTGCCCAGGGCGACCCAGAAGAACTTGACCAACGCCGTCCCCGACATCAGGCGACTGATGGCGGTGTAGACGAGCCACGCGCAGACCACGTACAGGAGCAGGATCTCCGCGATCGCGGCGAACGCCTCGACCTTCTCGTGCCCGTAGAGGTGCGCCTCGTCGGGGGGCTTGCCACTCTCCCTCACCGCGAAGAAGGCGATGATCGCGGCCGTCAGATCCATCACGGTGTTCACGGCGCTGGACAGGAGCCCGAGGCTGCCCGAAAGGATGCCGCCGAACAGCTCGATGACCGCCAGGATGGTCCCCGCGGCAACCCCCGACTTCGCAGCCGACTCCTTCGCGCCCTGCGCGCTCTCGGCCGTCATTCCTTTTCTTTCCTAACGATTCGCCCTTAACTCCACGCACAGCTTGCTCTTAGGCATTATTCTCAAGTAGATCAGAGTGGACTAGATGAGTGTCATTTGTGATCATTTCTACTGAGTTTTAGTTGAAACCTCCTGATCGAGTCGCACAAGGAAAATCGGTTCAGGAAGGTGCCTTTCGTTTTCACTTGGATTTGTTCGAGGATGAAAGATATTGTAGTCGGGGACTTATTTCGTCGTGATCTCACGCTTTCTCGCGACGACCAGGGTGATCGTCTCGTCGTTTCTTATTGGCTCGCCTGGGTGCTCCTCCTCGTGGCGCCTGAGCTCAGCGACGCCCCGTTCGAGCCCCGCGAGGCTTATGGGCCGGAACATGGACCAGAGCTTCTTCTCGGCGACCTCGATGAGCTCCGATGCCTCCTGGTACCTCTCGAAGTTGTAGCCGATGTGCTCCGTGGATGCGAAGCCCGCCGTTCCGAAGTAGCTGTCGAAGTCCTCCCTCGACGGGTAGACGTCGAGCTGGTGGGGGAGGATCTCGGGAAAGTACCTGAACACCGTCTTGCCGCGCAGCTGCTCGTGGGAGATCGTCCGGATCACCATGGCGCCCCCCGGCCTCATGACCTTGAAGCACTCGTCCGCCGCCCCCTGCCTGTCCCGTATGTGGTGCCAGACCTGGGACGCGAAGATGCAGTCGAAGACGCCGGGGCGGATCGGGATGAACTCGGCGACCGCGGCGAACAGCGAGAAGTCCCTGGACTTCGCCCTCGCCTCCCTCAGCATGCTGGGGACGGGGTCGAGGCCGCAGATGGACGCCGACGTCTGAACAGCGATCTCGAGGGCGTAGATGCCGGTGCCGCAGCCGAGGTCGAGGACGAGGGACCCTTCGCGGACGTCGGCCAGCTTGGCGGCCTTGTCGACCCAGAACTCGACGTTCTCCGCGCTGCGACCCCTGTCATATTCCTTCGCTATGCGCTCGAACTCGCGATGGGAGTCCTGGCCCATGGTGAGATGGTGTAGGGCCGAGGAGGATATATGATCCTCGATGGATTCGGCCGTCTCCTCTGCTCCATATCATGGGATCTGTCCCCTCTTTCCGATGTCTTCTCCTGAGGGGCCTTCTGAGTTTTTGCTGCGACTGTATTTAAAAAAGACCTCGCGCTCTATTGGATCAACGGCGCATCGAAGGCGGTTTGATGGGTTTCGACGAGAAGGTCGACGTCATCGACCTCATCATCAACGTCCTCAAGGAGCACGAGAAGAGCCTCGACGACATCGTCACCAGGCTAGAGGAGGTCATCGGCCGCGCCCCCCAGGCGAACGCGCCCCCCCACCAGGGGACAGTAGTTCAACAGGAGCCGAGGCGCGCCTCGATATCGGCGGTGCTGCGAAGGTGGGCGGAGTTCAGGGAGCGGTGCGCGGGGGCGAGCCTCGTCGCGTTCGACATAGAGGGTAAGCAGTTCAAGGTGGCGGCCCTGAGGGACGGCGTCCTCTACCAGTACATGGAGGACATACCCGACATGGAGATCCGATTCAAGGAGGGGGAGGAGAGGGCGACCCTCGACAGCGTCGAGATCAGCAGCGCTGGCGTGTTTCCCACCGTCCTCCGAGGGAAGCTCGAGTGCGGACTCGAGGTCGCCGTCAAGGGCACCGAGGTCAAGATGCCCGAGGGCATGTCGGTCTACAAGGTCATCTACGACGTCGACGCCGACGAGGCCCGGAGCTGGCTCGCGTTCCAGCTCAAGGTGGAGAAAAGGGGCATCATCCAGGGCAGATTGATGATATAAAACAGCCCAAAACGGAGGGCTGACGGGCTGAGGCCTCGAGCATCACGTGCGGGCTACCATCGGATCTTGGCGACTTCCTCGAGCTCGATGAGGTCCTTGGCTCGGTTGAAGTATTTGACGACGTTCTCCCCCTTCTGCGTGATCTCGTAGGTCGTCGTCGTCCGCTTGTCGCGCTTGTTGTCCGCGTTGATCTCGGAGATGAGCCCCTGGTTCGCCATCGAATCGAGGATCTTCTGGAGGGGCTTCCACGACAGGTTCGAGCCGTACATGATCCGCGTGGGCTTGTTCGTCCCACTCTTGATCAGCCACAGAACGTCGAGATAGATCTCCAGCTTCGATCTTCGACGCGACATAAACGGCTCCGAAACTGTCATTCCTCCATATTTTCTATATAAAGATTATGAATCAACTAGCCCTCATAGATACGTGTAGAACAGACCGATCCTATAGAAAAGAGCTCAAGGTTCTCAAATAAGTTCTCTTGCTACATAGATTGGTTTGAGATCATAGAATTTCAATCCTGTATTCCGAACAATCTTCTTAGGAGATCCGCCCTTTTTCGAGTCATCGCTGACAACAATTTAATTTCTGTTGGGCGAATCAATGAAGCACAATTCAGAAGTTAGCATAATGATAATTAAAAAGCCCGTAAAATTTATCTATTAATAAATATTAATAATATAAACCCTTAGTACACATTGGGAGTTTGGTGCAGATGGGATTGTCAGCCAGGGAGTTAATCACCTCATTCTTCATCTGCGCAAAATACCGTAGGATAGTTTTACCCATATACACATGGCCTGCATTCATCGGCATCTTGATCGCCTCGAATGGGATTCCGCCTCCATTGGAGACGTTGAAGATCCTTCTTTCAGTGACCTTCATCGGCTACTGTGTTTATTTCTATAATGATCTTATTGATTTGGAGGACGACATTAAAAACAGGGAACTTGGAGATCCCATTCCCGCTGATCGTCCGCTAGGCAGCGGTAGAGTACCAAGAGATCTCTTGAAAAAGTACGCCATTTTTTCAGGGATGCTTGGAGTTTTCATCTCTGCATTGATTAACGTTTACGTGGTGATTATTCATCTATTATGTATTTGCGTTGGAATCATTTATTCTGCAGAACCAATCAGGTTAAAGAAACGGTTCATAATTAAACAGATAACCATTGCCTCAGGAGCCGTAATGGTGACCTTAGCAGGTGGCTTAACCCTAGGGGTTTTAAACGTCCCAATTTTGTATCTGGTAACCATAAACGCAGTATACCTTATCGGAATAAATCCGCTTGTTGACCTGCGAGACGTCAAGGGAGATGAGATCGCCGGAATAAAGACGATCCCTGTCGCCTGGGGACCAGAGATGACGATCAGATTTACCATAGGTATTTTAACCGCCGTAAGCGCCGCAAACATTGTTGGATTTTTAAACCTAGGGTTCAACTTAGCGATGACGTTATTAATGCTCATTATTTTTTCAGCTCTCATTTATGTCGTTTATCCATTGCTAAAAAAATGGAACGACCCCATCGTACTTGACAAGGTAATGAATAGAAGAATTATTCCATTACACATGGTATTTCAATTTGTTATTTTTCTGGGATTCTTATTTTAAAAATTCACCTACCTTACTGAAGAACTCAGGCATTTTCTTAACTTCACCTTTTTCCCATTGAGCAGTAAATAATTCCTTGAATTTATAGTTAATTTTTTTATCTGTCACAAAAAACCCTATTGAGGGTTGATCTTCAAAGCTTGGGAATTCAAAAAAACATTTATCGTCATCAATAATACAATAACTATATTGTAGATCTGTTTCTCTAATTTTATTCTCTACGCCATCATTCGCGAACTCGGACATCGACTTTATAAGTTTAGGAGATAAAAACAACTTAATCATTTCTATTTTTTTTGTGAGATTCTCTTTCCCCATGATAACCTTTACTTTTACACCTCTTTTATCTGCTTTATGGGTTGCTTCCATAACCTTTGTATCAAAATATCTTGAGGCAAGTAATAAAGTATGTTTAGATGAATTTATAGATTTTACAAGCAAATCTACTCCTTTATCGAAATCTGTAAAAGGTTCAACTTTAGTTTGGTTGCCATATAATATTTGGTGAAGTGCTCCCTCAATCACCCCCCCCTGCTGAATTATCACGTCCTTAATCTGATCAATGTCAGCGGAAGGTAATGAACTGTTTCTATTTAGCTGATCTATCAGAGCTAGTCGTTCTTTATTTTCCAGTACCTGCATCATGTAAAAGTCAAGTTTTGAAACGGCCTCACCTAGGGCGGTGTATCTATACCTCCCCTCAACTTTTTCGATGAGACCCACGTCCAGTAAATCCTTTAGCCTCGAATAGAATCTCTTCTGGGTCAGATTTAGTATCTGAATGGCATCTTTTGAACTCCCAACGCCATTTTTGAGATATAAGAAGATCGAGAGTGCATCCTCGTTGCTGAGTGCCGACAGAATTTTTATCATGTCATCGAAAGTCGACGCAGGGACATTTAATGCGGTGTTAACCATGGACTTAGAGTAATTGGCGGCGTGGTCCATCGGATTATCCTCAATCTTCGAATGAAATAACAACAGGTTCAATATAAAAAAGAAACGAGCCTATCTAACCTATCATCGATACATGATTAAGATACAGATTACATGTATGGAAACAGATATCATTGTTATGATGAAGTTTTTTATACATAAATTTTAGCAATGGATAGATTTTTAGTATGTGAAAAAGATCCCTAGCGTACGCCCATCTTTATGATAGACACGTAACACTCATCCATAAATCTTTAAGATGTATTCGAGAAAGTCTCATGCTGACCTCGGCCATCGATGATCTCCATGAAAGGGAATACGATCCTCTTGGTCGACGACGAGGAGATCATAGTGGAGACCCTCAAGCCTATACTGCAGGACGAGGGGTACGCCGTTGAGACGGCGACGACCGGACAGGAGGCCCTTAAAAAATTCGACAAGGCGCGATTCGGCCTAGTCATACTCGACATAAAGCTCCCCGACATCACGGGGGACGAGGTCGCCAAGCTGATGAAGAAGCAGAACGGCGACACGAAGATCGTGCTGATAACGGGCTACTCGTTCTTCCAGGACTGCATCGACGCCCTCGACCTAGGCATCAACGAGATCCTCCTGAAGCCCATCTCCCCCGAGGAGATCCTGCGGACCACAAAAGAGGCCTTTTCTCATTGAACACGCGAGCGTAAATTTACTCCATCATCGTCTTAAAAGGTAGAGAAAATAATCGGGTTAAAGGCTACTTGACGTAGATGGCGGGCCTGTAGGGCTTGGCCCTCGTCGCCCTCTTCTCGGGGTCCACGATCCACGGGTCGCTCTCCTCGAATACGGTCACGTCGCATCCGAACTCGGCCCTGAAGAAGTCGGCGGCGTCCTGCAGGAGCTTCGACTCGTTGACCACGCCCATCCCCGATCTCCTCTTCACCGTGTCGATCGGGGTCCTCTTGGCGTCCTCGGCGGCGGCCCGGGCGAACGCGGGCACCTCCTTCACCCTCACCTTCAGCTCGTCGTCCCTGAACGCCTCCCTGATCAGGGTACCAGTATCGAGGACCTCCCTCACCGCCAGCTCCAGGGCGGTCCGATAGACCTTCCACTTCCACCCGGTGGCCGTGTAGAAGTGTATCGCCTTCGGCTTGATGCCGGTCACCCGCACGATGTTCTGGACGTCCTCGAGGCTCGTCCTGACGATCGACTCCAGCTCCTCGGCGTCCTCGCGTATCAGCGATTTGTCCACCTTGGGCCACGGGGCGAAGGCAACGAATCCCTCGCCGCCCAGCGCCTCCCACAGCTCCTCGCACAGGTGTGGGGTGAACGGCGCGAGCATCTTGACCTGAGCCTCCAGGACGCTGCGCAACACGTGCCGGATTGCACCTCTCCTTCGCTCGTCCTGGCGCTGGGAGGCCACGCGGCGCATGTACCAGTCGAGGTCCAGGTTGAGGTTGTAGAGGGCGGCGTGGATGGTCTTCCTCACCCTGAGCTCGGCCATCGCCTCCGTCGCCTCCCCCACGTACCCCTGCAGGCGGCTCAGCATCCAGAGGTCGATCTCCGTGAGCTCCCCCCTGTCACCGGCCTCCTTGGCTACCTCCAGGGCGCGCGCGTGGAACCTGTCCAGGTTCTCCTGCATCGAGCGCGCGAGCTCCGGGCTGAAGTCGGCATCCTTGAGGGGCTCGGCCGTGACCATGAGCGTCAGCCTCAGGGGGTCCGCGCCGAAGCGCTCGATCGCGTTGGCCAGCGGGATGATGTTGTTCAGGCTCTTGCTCATCTTCTGGCCCTCCATCAGCACGCTGCCGTTGACGACGATCCCGCGGGGCCAGAGCTCGCGCGAGAAGATGGCGTCGTGGTTGAAGATCATGAAGGTCAGGTGGTTCGGGATCAGATCTCGGCCCGAGTGGCGGGCGTCCAGCGGGTAGAAGTACGTGAACTCACGCCGGAGCGAGTCCAGCTCTTCCAGCGGGATGCCTGATGCTTCCGCGACCTCGGCGGCGTTCCCCTCCCCGAGGAACACGTAGTTCCAGAACGGGATACCCAGGGCCTCGGGATCCGGCCGCAGCCGGTTCAGGCCCTTGACGATAGTGTAGTAGGCCATGTAGATCGTCGAGTCCGACAGGGCCTCGATGATCCACTCGGGCTCCCACGGCAGCTTCGTCCCGATCCCCGCCTTGCGGGCGCACGCCTTCGCCTTCAGCCAGTCGACGACGTACTCGAACTCCTGCCGGAGGTCGTGCGGGACGATCGACATCCCGTCGAGGTTCTCGTGGGCGAGCCGCTTCCAGCCCGGGTCGCCGTAGTCGATGAACCACTGGTTCTCGAAGATCTTGACGACGACGTCGTCGCCGCACCGGCATCGGACCGGCTCCATGAGCTCGTAGAGGACCGCGGCCTTGCCCTCGGCGGCGAGGTCGCTCCTGACGGCGTCCTTCGCCCTGGCGACGGCCAGCCCCGCGTAGCGGCCCGTGTTCCCCCGCATCCTCCCGTTGTGGAACTCCTGGCTGTAGATCTCCTGCGTGACCTTCCCCAGGCGCGGGTCGCCCTGTTCTTTGATCCCGAGCCTGCCGACGGCGTCGACGGCGGGGCTCTCCCCGTAGCCGGGCAGCTCGATGATGGAGACGGGCTTGAGCGCCTTCACGTCCCCCGGCCTGAGGCCGCAGTCCTGGAGCGCCTTGTTCGACCGGTTCCTCAGCTCCTCGAGCGCGACGAGGTCGTAGGGGGCGTGCGCGGGCACCGACATGACGACCCCCGTCGCGTTCTTCGGGTCGACGAAGCCCGCCGGCAACACGGGAACCTCCGCGCCCGTCGCTGGGTTGGTGACCTTCACGCCGATGAGCTTCGAGCCGGGGAACGTCTCCTCCATCACGACGCTGTGGCCGAGGAAACGCAGTTTCTCGACAGCGTCGAGGCTCACGATCCACGTCTCGCCGTCTACCTTAGCCCTGGCGTACTCCGCGCTGTCGTTGAGCCACATGTTGGTCACGCCGAAGACCGTCTCGGGGCGCAGGGTCGCCGCCGGGAAGACATCGTCGCCGTGTGTGAACTTGAGCACGGTGAACTCCCCGATCTCGGGCTCGACGTCGCCGACGGTGTCGTGCTGCCCGACGGGGTTCCCGCAGTGCGGGCACCAGCCGACAGGGTGGCTCCCCTGCGTGATGTAGCCACGCTGCCGCAGCATCGCGAACTGCCACTCAATGAACTTGCTGTAGTAGGGATCGACCGTGGTGAACACGCGGCGCCAGTCGATGCTGAAGCCTATTCGCTTCATGCCGTTCTGGATCTCCCCGGCGAAGTACCGGGCCATCCCCAGCGGCGTTTCGAGCTCGGGCAGCCTGTCCTTCGGCACGTTGTACACGTTGAGGAACGTGTCGAGGAGCTCCCCGTCCCCCTTCTTGAGCCTGTCGACCATGGCGATGACGGGGGTCCCCGTGAAGTGCCACGCCATCGGGAAGAGCACGTTGTACCCCTGCATCCGCATGTATCGGGCGTGCACGTCCGTCAGCGTGTACGTCCGGCCGTGGCCGATGTGCTGGGGTGAGTTCGGGTACGGGTAGGCGACGGTGAGGTAGTACTTCGGCCTCGCGGGGTCCGGGTCGGACTCGAAGGCACGGGCCTCCGCCCACCTCTTCTGCCACTTCTCCTCGATCTGCTGCCAGTTCACCATACGATGGACACTTCCCGCATCCTTGGTACGATGGTGAATAGAATAAAGGTTGTGCGCAAAAACCGTTGCGGATTGGATCGGCTCCATCCGTTTCCACGCTTAAAACGATGGGCGGTGACGTTCGATCGCATTCACGCGAGTCGATGTCGCCCCAACTTTTCGAGGAGATCGGAAAGTTCAGTGTGGTGCCCATTATCGTATTTGCCGGTTATGGCAGCGATTGGGCGAGTCTGAGGCTCACGGCCTCGGACGCCAGGCTTCCACGTCAATAAGGAGGATGAGATTGAACAGCATGAGAAATTGTGCGTCGGATCAGACGATCGGTAGCGGAAAAAACGTGAATTTGCGGAGGCTCAGCAGAGCAGTCTCCTCTCTGCTCTGAATGTAGTGACCGTGCCAGCTGTGGTACCAGACGACGCCGTCGTAGCCGTCTACGCTCAGCATGCCGAAGATCTTGCCGTCCTTGGTGACGTGGATCGTGTAGTATCCGTAGAACTGATGCACCTCCTCGGCCTGAGTGCCTGGGTACGCCTTGTTCAGGTAGTCCTGGGCTATGGATTTCGACTCGTTCCCACCGATCGGCATCTGCGCGCTCGGCGGTGTCCTCCATCCCCCCATCATTCCGCCCATGCCGTACTTCAGGTTCCACATCATGTTCGGGCCGTACTCTGGGAAGATGTTGCCCGTGGACTTGTCGATGAGCATCTCGAACGCGCCGATGCCCGTGGACTTCTCGTAGTAGATGACGTAGTAGTTCAGCTCGAACTCCATGATCTCGTCGATGGCTATGTCGGGATCGCCGAACTGCGCCTGATACCTTCTGGCCACGCCCTCGGCGGCGTCCAGGCCGATGCTTTGAGGGGTGAATAACGTTAGAGCAAGGATGCCTACGACCCCCGCGACGATCAAGATCGCCCCTGCGGCCACGATTTTCGCGTCCAATCGGATCTCCTCCCGCTACTCGGAGAGACTCTTCTTGATCTTCTCGAACTCCTCGAGGGTGATCTCGCCGCGCGCCAGGCGCTCTCTGGCTATCGCCAAGGCCCTATCCTGTTCCCCTCCCTCGTATGGCCTCCTGCGGGAGGGCGTGTAGGCCCTGATGAGAAGGTATATCCCCAGGCCGACCAGCACCCAAAAGACGATCATCATGAGGGGCATCCACCAGAATCCGCCGTACCACTGCCAACCCATCATGCCCGGCCCCATCATGCCGAAGCCCGCGCCCCAGAACATCAGGAATACCGCCATAATCAAGACAAGGATCACGGCCACGGTAATCACGCTTCTCTCGCTCATATCTGCCATCTTGCTGATGAAAACTAACACTTAATGTTTACTGTTTCAAGTCGACTCCTCGTCCGACGGATGGGCGCCCACGAGCGTGTTGCGAACGGTGTCGAGATCCACGTGGCTGTTAAAGGAAGGCGCCTGGGTACCAGAGTGGAAGCTAAGGACTCCACGACCAGCTTCAGCCGATGTGCGACCCGACGATCTCGACGATCTTCGCTTTGGCAGCAGCGAACTTCGTTGGGTCGCCGCCGCCGGACTGTCCGAAGTGCGGATCGCCTCCGCCGCCCCCTCCCACGATGCCCGCCACCTCCCTCGCCAGCCTTCCCGCGTGGATGCCTCGGGCCAGGGCTCCGTCGCCAGCTTTGACGATTATCCTCGGCTCGACGCCCGAGCTCATCACGGCGACGACGTCCCGCGATCGCTGAACGAGGGCGTTCCCGACCTCGATGAGGAAGTCGGCGCGCTCCTCGACGGTGACAACGATGATCTTCACGCCCCTTTCTTCCTGAGCTTCGGCCAGGAGCTTTTCTGCGATCTGCCTCGAGGCGCTCTGGAGATACTCGTCGCGCTCGTGCCTGAGGGTCTTCACCGCCTCGACGGTGTTCGACGCGGATTCAACAACCCTCTCGAGGGGTGATCCAAGCAGGTTCGCAACCTCCATCAGGGCGCGTTCCCTGCGCTGCACCTCGGAGAGCGCGTGGGGTCCGACGGCGAAGACGATCCTCTCCACGCCGTCCTGAACGCGCTCCGTGTTCACGATCTTGATCAGCCCCGCCTCGGACGTGTTCCTCAGGTGCGTGCCCCCGCACGCCTCGACGTCCCAGTCGCCCACGTCGACGATCCTGATCTCCTTGCCCGGGACCGCGCCTCCCTGGTACAGCCTGAAGCCGTATTTTGCCTCGGCGTCGTTCCTCTGCATCCACCTGCACGTGACGGGCCTGCCCTCCGTGACGACGCCATTCGCGAGGCGTTCGATGGCCTCTGCCTGATCCTGCGTGAGCTTCTGGTAGTGGCTCACGTCGAGGCGGCTCTGCTCGACGCCCTTCTGCGCACCCGCCTGCCAGGCGTGGTCCCCTAGTACCCTCCGTGCGGCGCCGAGGATCAGGTGGGTCGCCGTGTGGCTCCTCATCAGCGCGTGTCGCCGCTCCCAGTCTATGGCTCCCTGGACTCTGTCGCCCTCTCTGAACGGCCGCGCGTCCTCGACCTCGTGCAGTATCACGCCCTCGATCGATTGGACGTCGGTCACGGCGGCGCGCTCCGAGCCCTTGCCGATCCATCCCAGGTCGGAAATCTGGCCGCCTCCCTCGGCGTAGAATGCGGTCTGGTCGAGGACGAGGTATCTGCCATCGATCACAGAGACGATGTTCGCCGTGAACTCCTTCAGGTACGGCTCCTCGTAGAACAGCGTGCGCGTCCTCCCCATCCCCTTGACCTTCTCGACGAGGCTAGCTTTAGTCGTCGCCGCCTGTTCGGGCTCAATCTTCATGTGCCTCTTGGCGACGAGTGCGTAGAAGTCGTCTGGAACGGCGATGTCGACGCCCTCATCCGAGGCGACGTCGGTCACGTCCTCCGGGGTCAACCCATGGGAGTCGTAGAACTCGACGAGCTGCTCGACGCCGATGCCCTTCCTAGACGATCGGAGAGTTCTCTTTACAAGCTCGGAGCCCCGCTTCAGGGTGTCCCCGTACTTCTCGCCCTCCACGGCGATCATCTCCATGATCTCGCCGCGCATGCTCGCGATCTGGGGGAACGCGCGCCCCCACAGGTCGATCTGTGCCTCGACCAGGCTCGGGAGCCTGCCCTCGATCCCGTTCCTCCGCAGCAGCCTGAAGCTCCGCCTGAACAGCAGCCGTGCGAGGTAGCCCTGGCGCACGTTCGATGGAACCACGCCCTCGGATAGTATGAAGACCATGGCCTTCGTGTGATCGAGCGCGGCGTAGAGCCCCTCCATGGGCGTGAGCAGGCGATCCAACTCCGCCTCGTCCATGTCCAAGATGCTCGCAAGCCTCTTCCTGCCGCCGCCATCGGAAGCGACGAGGTAGGAGTACCTGGCGGCCTCTGCGAGCGTTTTTTCGTCGATATTCGTGAGCCCGGCCCAGCCAATCGCCTCGTCGAGCAATGGCCCATAGACGGCGTGGAAGGCGCTCGGCGTTCCCTGGCTGAGCCACGTCCACCGCTCCATGCCGTAGCCCGTGTCCACGACCTGGATGGGCATCGGCTCCAGCCTTTCGCCGAGGACCTTGAACATCATGAAGACGAGGGTGGACACCTCGAGGCCGTCGACGCACCCCTCGAGGTCGAACCCGGCGTTCCCTCCCCCCGACCAGAGGCCCTCCTTGTACGTCACCTTCTCCGACGGGACGCCGAGGTCACGGGTCAGGAGCTCGTGGTGGAAGCGGACCGTCTCATCCTTCCAGTAGACCTGCGGCCGATCCCTGTAATTGAAGGCGTGGTGGCCGCCCATCTCGAAGATGGTGAGGTGGCGGCCCGCCGTCTTGCCGACGAGGTCGATGTCTTCGAACCTGAGGCATGGCTGGCTCACCACGAGGGGGTTCGCGGGCGGCGGGATGATCCCCTCTGTCACGTATGGCTGGAAGTCGACGATGCTGGCGATGGTCACCATGAGGTCGTTCCTCCAGCGCGCGATCACTGGGTAAGGAGAGATCCTCTTGTGGTCGCGCTCCTCGAAGAACGACAGGAACTTCTCCCGCATCTCGCCGATATCCAGACGCCTGTTCACAGGGGACCGTCCGATGAAGGAATAGGCGACGCACGGCGCGTCGCCGCAGTTCTCCGAGCCAGGATTCTGCGTCCAGTAGTGATTGCCGCATGAAGGGCAGAGCTTCCTCACGAAGCCGTTCTCCCGGAAAAAGGGCAGCCTGAACTCGTCTGGGGGAACCTCCAACTCCGACAGACTCCCTAGAACTGGAAGGAGGCAGGAGAATAAGAAAATTTGGGCTTATCCGAACAGCGCGCTGAGACCCTGAAGGTCCTCTTCCTTCTTCTCCTCGGCCTTCGGCTTCTCCACGGCCTTCTTCTCCACGACCGGGGCGGCGGCTGCGACGGGCGCAGCGGCGGCCGCGGGGGCGAAGACGGGCGTCTTCAGCGCCTCGTCGATGTTCACCTCGGCGAGGGCCGCGACGAGCGCCTTGACGCGGATCGAGTCCGGCTTGATCCCCGCCGCGTTGAGTACGCTTTCAACTCCGCTCTCCGTGATTCCCTTGCCAGCGCTGTGAAGCAGCATCGCGGCATACATGTACTCCACATCTTTCACCTCTCGTTGACGAACTGGAACTGTAGAACAGAGGCTTAACACCAGCTTTTATGTTTTCCTATTAACGCCGATGAACGACGAAATGCACCTTTACGATGCAGGGAAGTCTGTGTGGGAGACCCAATGGCGCCCTCGATTCTCAGACAGGCGAACTGAAGTCGGAAATCTAGTATAACGTCGAAATAGAGTGGCCGTGTTTCAGTATATGCTTTATAGTTTGAAGTGAATAGAATCTTGTCGATGTCGACCGTTGAACCGAGTTGCCCCAAGTGTGGGGGCAAGATGAGGGCCGGCGAGGTGCGGATCTCCGTCCTGCAATCAAATCCGCAAGGCATGATGCCATTCATGCAACAAGGATACTTGGGCAGCGTTATTCCACCCCTCTCGGATGAGGTCCCGGAGAAGCTCTACTGGGAGGAGCGGACGGGCGAGAAGAAGGGGACGTTCTTCAAGAGGGACGAGACGAGGAAGATCGCCGTCTCTGGCTTCCGCTGCACCCTCTGCGGCTACGTCGAGCTGTACGCCAAGGAGAAGTAGCGCGAGCCCTCAGAGCCTGAAGCGATCGCTGTACACGCTCTGTCGGTAGCACGCCTTTACGCACTTGCCGCAGACGTCGCCCTCCAGCCCGAGCGACGTGATGTAGCGCCGGCACTGCTCCCTGTAGTTCGCGAGCCGATCCTTGAACCTGAGGAACGTGCACGCGTCGAGGCAGGAACGACAGCCTCCGCAGCCACCGGCTGATGGCCCAGTCCGCTCGATGGGGAGATCTGTGATCACCGAGGCTAACCTGATGGCGCAGCTGTACATGGGGTTCACGATTAGCTCGTTCTTCCCGCGCCAGCCCACGCCCGCCTGCTCCGCGACGACCCTGTGGGACACGGCCATCCCGTAATACTCCTCCACGTGGCCGATCTTCGCGGCGACGCCGTCAAGCGTGGCGGGCATCGCTATCCCGTCCGTCTCCGCCGCAAGTCTCTGGACCGTGGCGTTGAGAGCTCGGTTCAGCCTGTGGTATTCCCTCGCGTACAGGTTCCAAGACGCCGTATCGTAGCCCTCGTCGAGCCTTTGGGCGATCGACAGGATCGCCTGTTCGGGGTAGGCGTAGGCAACGCACACGATCGAGCCGCCGCCCAACAGGGCCTGCAGCCTGTCGCCGCACAGCTCCCTCAGCCTCCTCTGCTGAATCGGCAGCAGCGCGTTCATGACAGACCCGAAGGAGGCGACGCCCATGACCCCCTTCAGCCCGTGCCCCTCCGATTCCGCCTCGAACGCCGTGCGGACGCGAATCAGGTTCTCGTGACCGCCCATCTTGAGGATTTTGGGTTACCGCAGCATTTAATCGTTGTTCGGCTAGCTGCATAGTTATTCTCAGCGGCGCGGAGACGATCGTTAAATAGGCTCGGACCCTTATTCGTATCGGAGTGGGGTTTTTTGAGGAATCACGTAAAGGAGAAGCTGAGGGGCGGAAAGGTGGCTGTGGGCGCCTGGATGTCCATCCTGAACCCGGACAGCGCCCGCATCGTCGCCGGCTCCGGCATCGACTGGATCCTGTTCGACACGGAGCACGGGCCGCCGAGCTTCGAGACCGTCGACGGCCTCGTTCGCGCGGTCGGCGGGCTGGGGGCGATCCCGCTCGTACGGGTCGTATGGAACGACATCAACGCGATCAAGCAGGCGCTCGACACGGGCGCCTACGGCCTGGTGGTGCCGTGGATCAACTCCAGGGAGGAGGCCGAGAACGCCATCAAGTACTCCCAATACCCGCCGGATGGTCTGAGGGGTTGCGCCCCGGGCAGGGCCGCATCGGCGTGGCGCGTCAGCGTGGACGAGTACCTCAACACGGTGAACGACGAAGTCCTCGTGGCGGTCCAGATCGAGACGAAGAAGGCCGTCGACAACATCGAGGACATCGTCTCCGTGGACGGCGTGGACGCGACCTTCATCGGCCCGTCGGACCTCTCCATGTCGATGGGATACCGCGGCAAATCGTTCCATCCTGAGGTGGTCAAGGCGATGGACCGGGTCCTCGAGGCCAGCCGGGCATCGGGGGTCGCCCCCGGCATCGCGTACGCGAGGGACCTGGACCACTGCAACAGGCTGATCGAGCAGGGATTCAGGTTCATCGGCGTGGGCTCGGACACGGGCTTCCTATCGAGGGGCTGCGAGGAGACACTGAAGAAAATCAGGCGATGATCAAACAAATCCCAGACATAGAACATACCTTCTTTTCGTAGATAACGCTAATTTCAAGATCTATTCCAATTCATCGTGTTTCACTGCAAAAGATAACGAACACCTCGAAAATGTTTTTATCTTTTCATTGAGGTTAGAGTGCTGAACCTGCGGGGGACGATTAGATATATATATGTCGGAGCCCGCACCAATTCGATCGCTGAGAAACGTGATGGAAGATGCCGACCGTCTATGACGTGCCAGTCGACGTCCTGTTGACGAGGCTGACGGACTACATGAAAGGCAACGTGCGGGAGCTCGCCCCTCCCGAGTGGGCGACTTACGTGAAGACCGGCTCCCACGTGGAGCGCGCGCCGCAGAACCCGAACTGGTGGTACGTCAGGGGCGCCAGCGTGCTGAGGAAGCTCTACGTAAATGGCCCGATCGGCGTCTCACGGCTCAGGAAGGATTACGGCGGCCGTAAGCGCAAGGGTGGATCGCCCGCCCACTTCAGGAAGTCCGGGGGCTCCATCATCAGGCACGTCCTCCAGCAACTGGAGGCGGCGGGGCTCGTCACCAAGGTAGAGGGGGATGGAAGGATCGTCACCCCCAAGGGAAAGAGCCTCCTCGACGCCATGTCGGCACAGATCAAGAGGGAACTCGATCGGGAGACGCCCAACCTCAAGAAATATTGACGTGAGCGGCGATGGCTTCGGACGAGGAACTCCAGAGGCTCAGGGAGAAGCGGCTCCTCGAGCTTCAGGCGCAACAGCAGCAGTCGGAGGAGCTGAAGAGGGAGCGGCAGGAGGTAGAAACCCAGAAGCAGGCCCTCCTGCGCAAGATCCTCACACCCGAGGCACGGCAGCGGCTCACGAACATCAAGATGGTGCGGCCGGACTACGCCGAGCAGCTGGAGATCCAGCTGATACAGGCGGCGCAGAGCAAGAGGGTCCAGCTGCCCATCACCGACGAGGTGCTCAAGAAGCTGCTGGAGCAGATCCAGCAGCAGCAACAGCAGCGGGAGATCAGGATCAGGAGGAGGTAAGAATGGCGAGGAACAAGCCGTTGGCGTTCAAGCTCCGCCTCGCGAAGGCGGGGAGGCAGAAGAAGTCGGTGCCGTCCTGGATCATCGCTAAGACGGGCGGAAAGGTTCGCATGAGCCCCAAGAGCCGGAGGAACTGGCGCAGCAGGAAGCTGAGGCCGTAGGGAGGTGCAGAGGATGTCCGAGTCTAAGCCAGTCGAGGAGCGCATCTACACGGTCCCGCTCGGCAAGGCGTGGAACGCACCCAAATACCGCCGAACGGATAAGGCAATCACCGTCCTCAAGGCGTTTGCCGAGCGCCACATGAAGCCGACGGCCATCGTCATCGACACGAAGGTCAACGAGGCCATCTGGAGCAGGGGGATCCGGAACCCGCCCAGAAGGATCCGCGTGAAGCTCTCGAAGGACGACGAGGGCACCGTGACCATCGCCCTCGCGGAGGCCGCAGAAGCAGCAAAGGAAGCAGAGGAAGCGGCGGAGGAGAAGAAGGCGTGAGCGCTGTCAGGACGTTCAGGGTAACCGGCGAGATCCGTAAGCCGAACTTCTTGGAGCCGATGAGGTTCACGAAGGAGATCAGAGCCGTGAAGAGGGAGCACGCCCTGGAACGGATCTACACCGATGTCGGGAGCCGCCACCACGCCAAACGCTACCAGATCAGGATAATCCAGGTCGAGGAGATCGAGGCCTCACCCGAGGCACAGGCGGGGGAAGGGAAGGAGAGGTGACCGTCCCGGACAAGGAGAGGCAGCTGCGCAGGCTCATCGTCGAGCTCCAGATGATGCAGGGCTCGGCCGACCTCCTGCAGCAGAGGCTCGAGCTGCTCCAGACGGCGACGACCGACCTCCGAGTCGCTGACTCGTCACTCAAGGCGCTGATGGCCGTCAAAGCCGGAAACCCCATCCTCGTGCCCGTCGGCGGAAACACCTTCGTCAACGCGCAGATCGGCGAGCTGAACAAGGTCATCGTCGGCATCGGCGCCGACGTCTCCATCGAGATGGACATCGACAAGGCCGTCGAGGACATATCCGCCCGGCTCGCCGAGGTCGAGAAGGCGGGCGACTCGGTGCAGCAGCAGCTAGGCCAGATCCTGAGCCAGATGCAGATCCACCAGGACGGGATCAACAGGCTGGGCGCCGACCTGCGAGGGGAAGCCGCGGGTGTTTGAGAAGCTCAGACAGGGGCTCCGCGGCGTCATCGACAGGATCTCGAAGGGAGAGCTCACCGACAAAGACCTGGACAAGATGATGTGGGAACTGCAGCTCCAGCTGATCGCGAACGACGTCGCCGTGGACGTCGCGAACAAGATCTGCCTCGAGCTCAAGGATCGCCTGAGGGGGGAGACGGCCCCCAGGTTCGGGGACAGGGCGGCGCCCGTGAAGGAGGCGCTCCGCGCATCGATCGAGTCGGTGATGGTCACAAAAGACGAGGTCGACCTGCTTAAGCGCGCCTCGAAGAAGAAGGCCGAGGGGAAGCCGCTCGTGGTCATGTTCGTCGGCATCAACGGGACCGGTAAGACGACGACCATCGCGAAGGTGGCGAAGCTCCTCATGGGACGCGGCCTCAAGGTGATCATCGCGTCCGGCGACACGTACCGGGCCGGCGCCATCGAGCAGATCGATGAGCACGCCCGCCGGCTCGGCGTGCGCGTCGTCAAGCACGACTACGGCGCCGACCCCGCCGCCGTGTGCTTCGACGCTGTCCAGCACGCCGCCGCCCGCGGCATCGACGCGGTCCTCATCGACACGGCAGGTCGGATGCAGACGAACCGTAACCTGATGGACGAGCTGAAGAAGATCAAGCGCGTCGTGGAGCCCGACCTGACGGTGATGGTGGTGGACGCCCTCATCGGCAACGACGCGATCCAGCAGGCGGAGACCTTCAACGCCCAGGTGGGGTTCGACGCGGCCATACTTACGAAGGTGGACGCCGACGCGAAGGGGGGCTCCAGCCTCAGCGTCTCGTACGTCACCGGGAAGCCCATCATCTACGTGGGCACCGGCCAGGGCTACGACGACCTCCAACGCTTCGACGCGGAGTGGTTCGCCGACAAGATCCTGCCGGCGTAAAGGATTTAAGGGTGGCCTCCATGATAGGAGCGTTGCCATGGGATTGATCGGGTTCTTCCAATCGGCATCCCGCCTCATGAGGACCATCTCGAAGCCGGACTGGAAGACCTTCTGGCTGAGCGTCAAGATCTGTTTCTTCGGCGTGGTGCTCCTGGGAGGGATCGGCTACGTGATACGGCTCGTCTCCGTCGCGCTGCAGGGCGGCTCCGCCCCAGCAGCCGGATGAATTTCAAAGATCGATCGATCAGAAAAATCGGATCGCGGTGTCATAGATTTTTCATGAATTATTACATTATCCCCTTATAATTACCATGATACGTGATTATTTCGTCGCGCCAATATGTTAGATATCAGGTCTATTTCGTCTCGTCTTCCTTCCTGAGCTCCTTGTCTTGTGGGTAACGGACGTAGAACAGGTATCCGAGCACGAGCACGACGGACACGCAGACGACGAAGATGACCTCGAAATCGACGAAGAGCTCCTGAACCATGGTTCGTGCCTCGATTGCCGATATCCAGTTGGCTCCTAATATAAATAACAATCTACCATTGCTTCTAAATCTGACCGCCTACTCTCACGCCATTTAAAGTACGCCGTCGCTCCGGGATGTCACACCTCGCAGCATCGCTGAGAAAGTGGTATCACTCGTTCAGAAAGTGGTTTGCGCCCCCCTCTCCACCATGCAGCATCCCCTTCTTCCGCAATAACGTGACTCGAAACGGGCGTCTTTTCGACAATGCGATCGAGGTATGCTCATGGAATATCAATTCAATGGTGTTCGTTTCGAGTGCGAAGCATCTTTATTTGAGGCAGCGCCTTAAAATGAATATTGAATAGTGAATGGCAGCAGGGATCAGTTGAAGAAGAAAAAAGAACCCGAGGCACGCCATGGAAGGGAAGACACGCAAGAAAGCAAGAAAAGTAATCGGTCAGAGAAATTGCGATCTAGGCGGCTGAGAACAAGATTAACCGTGGCTGCTTCTGTCCTACTCGTCTTCTCCCTCGGTTTTTTCCTTTGGAACAGTTCCACGACGCCGCCGGGGACTGGACAGCAGACAAACATCGGGGGGCCGGAAGCTGCGATATTGGACGGCTTGTACACCACCTCCCCAAATCCGACCTTCATACAGAACTTGACGAAGGTTCTGGCGACCGCTGGGTTCCATGTCGATGTTTTCGAGGGCGAAAACGTGACCATCAGCCTCCTGAGACACGCAGCTGGGTACAAGGTCCTGATCCTGAGGCTTCACAGCGCCGTGCATACAGACGGCTTCCTCTACCTGTTCAGCGGAGAAAGATACTCCGAATCCAAGTACACCGTGGAACAGCTCTCGGGAAGCGTCAGGAAGGGGGTCACATTCGAGGGGGAGGAGTACTTCGCCATCAACTCGGTCTTCCTCGGCGCAGACGAGCAGGGAGGGTTGAAGGATTCGACGGTCATACTGACGGGGTGCAACGGGACTGGCGATTATTACTCCATTCAGAGACTTTTAGAAAAAGGTGTTAAGGAGTACGTCGCTTGGACCGGCTATGTGGACCTGTCCCACTCGGATGAAGTGACTTTGGCGCTGGTGAAGGCGCTGTATTTGGAGAAATTGGGTGTAAAAGAGGCCGTCGAGAAAGCGATGAGAGAACTGGGCCCGGACCCCACGTACAAGAGCATCCTCGAATACTTTCCCAAAGAGGGATGAATTCCCACTTGCTGGAAAAATGAATAATCAGTACAATAAGAAATGTTACCAGAAATGTGGGAATAAAGTGCCTACACATCTCGCCGAGTGACAATCTGAAGTGGTCATCTCAAGGTTAAAATCCTATGAAGAGGGAATTGAAAGGTAGAGGTATCAACTACTATCCTATTTAGTCTTTGGAGAGATGATCGACACTAACGTTTTTAACCGTGGACTGGCATTTTTTTTAATTAGATTGATGGAATCCTGCATAAGTGATCATCTCCTTGGGGCATTCTCCTGTCAGCCGTTATTGCGTTCTTAGTTCGATTGTCTTTATTCCCAGCTCCTTTTGATGTTCGATAATGTATTGGTCGCTTGTTATCATGGATAGGTCGTTGATTTTTACTGTCGCGATGTGGAAGGCGTCAAAGTAGTGTAGTTTCCTCGATCCTCCGTGCCTCTCATAGAGCATGAGGGCGTTTATGGCGATGGTTGAGGTGACGGGTAACGACGTATGATCGATGGACGCGATTGCTAGAACAACTTTCAATACATCGCTGATCTCCATCCCCTTCGAGCGTAGCCCGGTTATGACATCGTCAAATAACATGCTTGAGATGTGGGCTTTTAGGCTACCACTCGTGATCGAGTTTACGACCCTCTCAGAGTGTTCAATCATCTCGTCCCCCTTGATGTACGAGAGGAAGACGTCCGAGTCGATCAGTACGTTCCTCTCAATCTCTCTTGAGGACAAGACGCTCTCCTGCCTCTTCCACCTCCTCTATGCTCCAGGGAATCTTTATCGAGCCCTTCACCTCCGAGGGATCCGGAATGGGAATCAGCTTCACGTGATCACCCTCTAGGTAGGCGATGAACCTTTTCGCATGGATCTTGGATCGCATCTCGACTGGGAGGGTCACTCTACCCTTTTCGTCTATTGAAACTATGCTCATGGTCCCACATCTATGCTATAATCCCACAAATTGATAAATTTTATTTTTTTTCAAATATTGCCCACAGACGATGACCAGAATGCGAACGATCTCAAGCTAAAATCCCGTAAAGATGGAATTGAAAGGAGAATTCAAAAGGGTAGTCGCATAAACATCATCGACAGTGTTTCTTTGGGTCGAGAAAGATCTTTTCTGCGTGTGCTCCTGAACAGATGTTTAAGCTTTCCACTCGTGAAGTTCTTTGTAGATTCTCTCCTTCGTAATCCGAGGCACTTCGGCTTCGACATAAAATGCGTGTTCGCATGGGAGAAATTGGGTCAAACCAGATGGCCTAAGGCCCTACCCTTTCTTATTCGCGCGAGAAGGGTAAGGCTCACGGGGTATCGAAAGCCACCTTTCAGTAACTTTAAAGTCTAGGCCGAAGATAACATTCTGAATCCTGAAGGCACGATGAATCCAAAAAGAAAATACATTCTGGCAACAGCCCTCATCTTGACGATTCTTCTGTTGGTAACATACGGCTTAGAAGAGTTAACGAGACCTGCGCCAAGCCCCGAGAATACTGTTCAGGCGGCATACAAAGCTCAGGCTGAAAAGATCTTTGAAGACGCTGTTAGGGAAGTCGAGAAAATCAGGAACGATACGCTGCCGCAAGTGGACCTTGAAGTCGTGACCAGACAATGGTCGATAGACACCTGGGGCAGAGGTGGCGCCCAACCTGATTTACTGAGCATCCAGAGGGAGGAGAGGATCTACAAAGGATTATTCATGATGTCCGAAAACGAAAGCCTCTATCAAGCCCAGGTTGACTGGGCCGGGAATTTTGGCGCCGTGACATGGAACGGCAAGATATACGTCGTGCAAGAGAATTTCGATCCATGGAACATGCCCTATGCCGAGGCAACCTTCGTTCACGAACTCACTCACATCCTTCAGGGTCAGTTTTCCATCCCTTCTCCTGCTGCGCACACGTTTGATGTTGACAAAGCTCGGACGGCATTGATCGAAGGAGACGCTTCTTACATGGGTGATTTCTTCCTCAACCAGACCAAGGCGACCGCCAGTCTAGCGTCGGCATCGCCAGCGCATTCAGCTCTGTTTCTCGCAGAAAATCCGTTGCCTAATGGGTTTCATGCCAGCCTCCCAAACACGATCTCGCATCTGGATTATTTTCCATACGACTACGGTAAAGCCTTCGTCAAGGCACTATACGGGAAAGGCGACTGGGCGGAAGTTGACCGAGCTTATGCCAACCCCCCTAACACGACGGAGCAGATTCTGCACCCTGAAAAATACTTTTTGAGCGAAACTCCCCCCGAGGTTGCGGCTCCACGCCCATCCGAAAACGACTGGAATCAAGTCAAGAACGACGTTTACGGTGAATACTTCATCCAGGACATGCTGGGAAACTGGCTCCCCCAAGAAACGGCGCAATCGGCAGCGGCAGGCTGGAACGGGGACAACCTCACGCTCTATGAGAGGGGAGCCCAGTATCTCTTCACATGGAACATCGGATGGGACTCGTCAAACGACGCCTTCGAATTCTTCCTCGCATTTCACAGCATGATGAACGCTACGGGCGCAGCGAAGGAAAACGCTGACCAATGGTCCGCGAACGGGCGATACCTGTCGATCGAGTGGAATCAAACATCAAACTCGACACTGATAGCATGCTCCACCATCCAGACGGCAGTAGAGCCATCATATTTCAACTGAATTGAAACAGGGTCTCCCAAAAATCCATTTATCCACTATGAATCATAAAGAAGCCCAGGGGAGAGCGAGGAGCCATCAATCTTTCTCAGAAACAGGGTGAGATTGCACAAGTCTTAACCATGCTTGCCCTTGCATTTTCAATCAGGTCTCTCCTATTCTCGATTCCCGGTTACAAAATCGACATCGGTGATTTCGCCGCGTGGTTCCAGACCGCCGCGCAGAACGGGATCAGGCCCTTCTATAGCACGACAACCTTTCACGATTATCCGCCGTTCAGCATCTACCTGTTCTGGTTTTTAGGTTCACTGGCTAGTAGCCTTTCGCTTTTTGGAACACCTCGCCTCGTTTATCTGATCAAGCTACCATCGAACATCTTTGATCTGGCAACGGCGTTTTTGATCTTCTCTTTCGTCAGGCGACGGTCAAGTTTCAAGTCGTCATTCGCAGCCTCGGCTCTCTACGCCTTCAACCCAGCCGCAGTTTTCGACGGCGCGATCTGGGGTCAATGGGACGGGATATACACGTTTTTCATGATTCTATCACTGATATCGGCCCTTGATTCGAGGCCCAAGCTATCCGCGGCGACCTACAGTGTGGCTCTGCTGACGAAGCCCCAAAGCGTGGCCCTTCTGCCGCTCATTGTTTTTTTTATCGCGAAGAAGTATGGCTGGAAAAGCCTTCTAGCCTCTACGTTAACTGCAGCAGCCACAATTCTGATTGTTATACTCCCGTTTGAGTGGAGCAACCCAGTTACGTTTTTGCTGGACATATATGCCGGTGCCGCGAACTACAGCGGTTACCGTTATACCTCAATGAACGCCTTTAACATCTGGGCTCTCGGTGGCTTTTGGAAATCTGACGCTGAGCTACTTCTTTTTTTCGACCTTTTCACCATGGGTTGGATCCTTTTTGGCGCCTCGACCGGCTTCGCCCTGTACGTGTTGCACAAACGCTTCAAGGCTTCAGGAGAACTGATGGTGCTGTTTTCAGCGTTCGTTCTCTCCTTAAGTTTCTTCATGCTCCCCACACGGATTCACGAGCGTTACATCTTCCCAGTGCTGAGCGTATCTGCGTTGATGCTTCCCTTCGCCAAGGAGACGCGGCCCATCTACATAATTTTGAGCCTGACCGGTCTAGTCAACCAAGCTTACGTGCTGTCCTTTCTCAACGCCGGCCAGTTTATTCTGGGCTGGGATCCTGTGGTCTTCTCTGTGAGCTCGATCAACCTACTCACATTCCTATACGTTTTGACACTCATGTGGAGAGAGCTAAAGGGGCGATCATGGCTGAGCGTCAGCCAGCCCTTTATTGGCGGGGGAGAACCAGTCAGCTGAAAAGTTAACTCAATGCCTCTCAATTGATATCACTTTTTAACCCCGTGCGCGAGGTCGATGAGCACCATCCGCAGAAAGGGAAGCCGCCCGCGGGGCCTCCAGCATGTCTTACGAGTTCTCGCGGTTTAATGTTTTTAACACGACCCTCCTTCGCATGTAACATGCTCTCTAAGCTCCAAAAGACGGTATTGACTATCTTTTCAAAAGGTCTCAGGCTAAAATCCCACGAAGAAGGAATTGAAAGAAGAGATACATTAATTACTTATACTATACTTCGAAAATTCTCAAAAGTGGTCATCGCCTCGAATTAAGCATCTTTTCCATAAATAGGTTGAGGCGTGATTGGGGGATATGTTAATATCTTCGTGAATGTTCTCATACGTCAACATCGGACGTGGTCCGTTGTCCGAGGAGAAGCCGAAGACCTCCCTCTACGCCGTCAAGGTCACGGTGGGCCAGGAGCGCAACGTATCCCAGATGCTGGCGGACAAGGTCAAGGTCGAGAAGCTGCCGATCGCCGCCATCCTCGCGCCCGCCGAGCTGAAGGGGTACATCATCGTGGAGACGACGACGCCGCACAGCGTCGACGACCTCATCCGCGGGATCAAGCACACCCGCGAGCGTGTGCAGGGTATGGTCGACATGTCCGAGGTGGACCAGTACCTGGAGACGAAGCCCGCGATCCTCGGGCTCCAGGTCGGCATACTGGTTGAGGTCGTGGCCGGCCCCTTCAAGGGGATGCAGGCGAAGGTGATCAGGGTCGACGAGGCGAAGGAGGAGGTCACCATCGAGATCCTCGAGGCGAGCTTCACGCTTCCGATAACGGTGCACGCGGACTACGTGCGAGAGGTGAAAGGAGCTTAGTGGAATGGTGCAGAAGACGTTCAACTTCATAGTGAGCGGTGGCGAGGCGACAGGCGGCCCGCCCATCGGTCCGGCGCTGGGTCCCCTTGGGGTCAACATCATGGGGATCGTGAACAAGATCAACGAGATGACCGCCGCGTACAAGGGGACGAAGGTGCCGGTCGACGTCACCCTCGACACCGACTCGAAGGAGTTCTCCGTAAAGGTCGGCATGCTGTCGACGTACGCGCTCGTCACGCAGGCCCTCGGCATCTCCAAGGGATCCGCCACGCCGAAGACGAGCTTCGTCGGCAACCTGACATTCGACCAGCTCGTGGAGATCGCCAAGCGGAAGAAGGAGGGACTGCTGGCGGCGTCGCTGCGGGCGGCCGTGAAGGAGGTCCTCGGCAGCTGCGTCAGCATGGGCGTCACCGTCGACGGCAAGCACGCGAAGGAGGTCTTGGCGCTCCTAGACTCCGGAGCCTACGACGGGGCGCTCGTGAAGGGCGCATAAAGTTTTATATTCCGTCTCGTGTGAACACAAGGAGGCTCTGGAATGTCGATCCCCCGCGAACAGATCATGGACGCCATCGCGAAGGCGAGGACGGCGACGCCCGAGAGGCGCTTCGAGCAGTCGATCGAGATGATAGTCAACCTGAGGGAGGTCGACATGAAGAGGCCCGAGAACAGGATCAACCTGCGCGTCCAGCTCCCCAACAGCGTGGGCGCCCAGAGGATACTCGTCTTCGCGTCCGGCGACCTGGCACTCAGGGCGCGGCGCGCCGGGGCGGACGGCGTGATCGAGCCACCCGAGCTCGACGGCCTGTCCAAGGACAAGAAGGAGGCCAAGAAGAGGCTAAAGAACTTCGACGTGTTCGTCGCCGAGGCCCCCCTCATGCCGATCGTCGGCCGCGTCGTCGGCCCCGTCCTGGGCCCGAGCGGAAAGATGCCGACGCCGGTCCCGCCGCAGGCGCCCATCGACTCCATCATCGATCGGGAGAGGAAGACGATCGTCGTACGCAGCAAGGACAAGCCGCAGGTGCAGTGCGTCGTGGGCAATGCGGGCATGGGGGACGACAAGATCGCCGAGAACGTCGAGGCCGTCCTCACGAACCTGATCCGCGCCCTGAAGCGGGGGCTGGCGAACGTCAGGTCCGCACACCTGAAGCTGTCCATGGGGCCGGCGATAAAGTTCTTCTGAGGCGGTTGGCGTGTCGAGCGTTTCTGAAGACAAGATGAGGACCGTCGAACTGGCGGTCAAGCTCCTGAGCGAGTACGAGATGGTGTGCGCGGCGGACCTCTACAAGCTGGGGAGCGTCATGCTCCAGGACCTGAGGAGGCAGCTCAGGGGCAAGATCGTCATCAAGTGCGTCAAGAACACGCTGATGAGGATCGCCATGCAGCGGGCGAGCCTCGAAGGCGCCGACCGGTTCCTCGACACGATCGCGGGGCCGAACATCTTCATCTTCGCCAACGGCAACCCATTCCAGCTCGCGATGACGCTCAGCCGCAACAAGGTCAGGATCCTGGCGAAGCCGGGGGACATCGCCCTCAACAACATCGTCGTCCCCGCCGGCAACACGGGGCTCTCACCCGGCCCCATCATAAGCAAGTTCGGCACCCTCGGCATCCGCACGCGGATCGAGGGGGGAAACATCTGGGTGAACCAGGATACGCCCGTGGCAGAGGCGGGCGACAAGATCTCCGAGGACCTCGCCGACATCCTCGCACGCCTCGGCATGAGGGCGGCGGAGATGGGGATGGAGATCAAGGCGGCCTACGACGGCGGCCTCGTCATCCCAAAGAAGGAGCTCATCCTCGACCTGGACTCGTACAGGAAACGGTTGACGGGCGCGCTCTCCGACGCCTTCCAGGTGGCGCTGAATGCCGAGTACCCGACGCCCGAGACGCTGCCCACCCTCATCGCCATGGCGGCCCAGGACGCCAAGAAGATCGCCGTCGAGGCGGAATACGCGACCCCTGAGACCGCCGGCGAGCTCGTCGCGATGGCGCACGCACAGGCGGCTGCGCTCGAAAAGGCGGTGCAGGGCAAGGAAGCGAAAACCGCGGCCTAGCAATCCATAATCAGCTGGAACATCGGAAACGAAGAGAAAAAAGGGGTTAGACTGGCGTCAGCCAGCCGCTCCGTTTCTTCACGTTGCCTGCGAGTAGGTCCGAGTAGTATTCAGCGATCTTCGTGGTTATTGGACCTGGATACTTCTCGCCGAACTTGATGTCGTCGACGCTGGTTATGGGCGTGACCTCGCCGCCCGTGCCGCAGAGGAACGCCTCGTCCGAGGCGTAGAGCTCCACTCGTGTTATGTCGTGGACCTCGACGGGGATCTTGAAGTCCTCCGGGATGAACTCTATGAATGTGTTTCGGGTCACCGACTCCAGTATGGAGGCCGACACCGGAGGCGTGATCACCTTGCCGTTGCGCACGGTCATGAGGCAGGCCCCCGTTCCCTCCGAGACGAAGCCCCTGCTGTCGAGGAAGATAGCACCATCGTAGCCGCACCGCTTCGCCTCCTTCGTCGCCAGAGACGAGTTCTGGTAGTTCGCCCACGACTTCGCCTGGGGCGGCAGGGCGTCGCTGGCCACCCTCCTCCAGCTGCTCACCATGAAGCGCCGTTGGCCGGCGAACTTTGGGTTCCCCCTGCCCAGCAACGTGTCGAACTTCCACGTGGGGATGACCACGTGGACCTTCTCATCCTCCTCGTTGGCCCTCGGCCAGACCCTCGGCTGGATGTATACGTTGGTGTCGAACCCGTTTGCTTTAATGGCTGCCCTCGTCCCCTCTAGGAGCTGATCTTTGGTGTAGGGGATGTTGAGCCCGTTGACGGCCGCGCTCCGCCAGAGGCGGTCCACGTGGAGCTTCCACTGGAAGATGTTCAGCGACCCCTTCTTCTGGATGTCTTTTGCAACGTATGCCTTGATCCCCTCGAATATGCCGAGGTAGATCGGCTCCATGGCGGAGACGAGCGCCTTCTCCGTCTCGACGATCTCGCCGTTCATCCAGCAGTGCTTGGCGCCGTGAAAAGCTATCGACATATGATCACCACAGATAAAGTCTCTCAACAGCTTAAGAACTTACCACCCGAAAGGGGCCCTCGTGTGCGATAACCGAGAAAACGCCCGTCAAGGAACAACGATCATAGAAAAACATTAAGGTGGATCGACGACGATAACATCATGAGGGAACCGGCGATTGAGCACCCGAAGGGCGACGGTGATCAGGGTGGACGACGCGGTGACATTCATCATCCGCCCCGAAATGGCCGTGAAGCTCGCGGGCATCGAGCCCCCCAGGAGGGGGACACAAGAAGCCGAGAAGGCGAAGATGAAGCTGGAGAGCCTGGTGCTGCAGAAGAAGGTGGAGTTCGAGACCCTCGAGTGGGACAGGTTCGGCAGCAGCATCGCCCTCGTCAAGGTCGACGGCGTCGACATCAACGGCGAGATGAAGGCATACATCGGGGAACTCATAAAAACCGGTTGAAATTTCGGCTCGAACCGCGCGCGTAGAGGTTCAGAAACGACTTGAAACTGATGTTGAGAGACCTTTAAAAATTTAACCTAAAACTACTCAAAATGACTGGGATCGTCTAAGATATATTCGAAAACCAAATTGCGCGATGATGGAAAGGGCCTCACAACTCCTTAAGATAAGCTAGGATTGAGATTCAACCTCGAAAAATTCTTAATAAATGCCACAGGAAAGTAGGAAGGGATGGCCGGGCTCGAACCCCTCTTTTTGGTGCAGACGGCGGTTGGGGCGTTCCTGTTCGGTCTGGGCGCGTACGTCTGTTTCAGGTGGCGGGTATTCTGGATGCGGAACTACACGGGAAGACTGCTCACGGGGGGTCCGTACGCCTGGGTGCGCCACCCCTTCTACGCGGGCTTCCTGGCGCTGGTCATCGGCCTCGCCGTCCTGATCCCGATGCTGGAGACGATCATGCTGGCCGTCTTCTCCGTAGGGGTCATCTTATTCTACGTTCGGAAGGAGGAGGAGTGGCTCGTGTCCCGTTACGGCAGGGCCTATCGCGAGTACATGAAGAAGGTCCCGTGGAGACTGGTGCCTCGGGTCTACTGAGAAGCGCAATAAAAGGATGAAAATAGGGGTTGGTGTGGCTACTCCCTCACGTACTTGAGGTCGTGCACTTCCACGGCGCCGAGGTACATCTCCGTCAGCTGCGGGTGGTTCAGCAGGTCTTGGGCCGAGCCCTTGAAGGTCATCTTGCCGCCGCGCATCATGTAGGCGAGGTCGCCGACCTCGAGGGCCCTGCGCGCCCTCTGTTCGACGATCACGATGGGCAGCCCCGTCTCTTTGGCCATCTCCCCGAGCTTCCTGAGCACGTCGTTGACCAGCTTGGGCATCAGGCCGGCCGTCGGCTCGTCGACGAGCATCACCTTCGGGTCCCTCATGAGGACCATGCTCTCCGCCAGCATCTGGCGCTCGCCGCCGCTCAGCGTGCCTGCCGTGCGCGGCAGGAAATCCTTCAGCATCGGGAACAGGTTCAAGACCATCTCCTGCTTTTCCTTGATCATGCTTGGATTCTTGACGGTGTACGCCGCCATCCTCAGGTTCTCGGCCACCGAGAGGCGGCTGAAGATGTTGCCGACCTGGGGCATGTACCCGACCCCCATCTTGGTTCGCTGGTAGGAGGGCGTCTTCGTTATGTCGTTGCCCTTGAAGATGATCTTCCCGGAGTAGACGGTAACGAGCCCCATGATGGCCTTGAGGAGGGTCGTCTTTCCGACGCCGTTGGGGCCCACTATCACGGTGACCTTCCCCTCCGGTGCCTCGAAGTCGAGGTCGTATATGACGTGGATGGGGCCGTAGCCCACGTTCAGCGATTTCGTCTCTATCACGTTTGACATGTCACTCACCCAGGTATGCCGTGATGACTCGAGGGTCCTCGAAGACCTCTTCGGCGGTCCCCTCGCAGACTAGCTTGCCCATGTCCATGGCGAAGACGTGGTCGGCGTACTGTGCGGCGACCTCGAGCCTGTGCTCGATGACGAGGAAGGTGATCCCCAGCTCGTCCCTCAGGCGCAGCACGTGGCTGAAGATCTGGTGGCAGAGCTTCGGGTCGATGCTGCCCACGGGCTCGTCCAGCAGGAGCGTCTCGCCGCCGCTCATGAGGGCCCTCCCGATCTCCAGGAGCTTGAGCTCGCCGCCGCTGAGGGTCCTCGCCGGCATGCTCCAGACGTGCCTCAGGCCCAGCACCCTGAGGAGTTCCGCCGCCCTCCTGACCGCGGTGACCTCGCTGTCGAGCCAGGATGGCTTCATCAGCGAGTAGAAGATGTTCTCGCCGGCGTTGCCGGGGAGCGCCACGAGCATGTTCTCGAGGGTGGTGAGGCTGAGGAACGGCGATGCGATCTGGAAGGTCCTGACCAGGCCCTTTCGGGCGCTCTTGTACATGTCCCAGCCCGTTATGTCGTCGTCCTTGTATATGATGCGGCCTTCCTCGGGCTTGAAGATCCCTGTTATGCAGTTGACTAGGGTCGTCTTTCCGCAGCCGTTGGGCCCGACGAGGAGGTAGATGCCGCCCTCCTTGAGGGCGAAGCTGATGTCGTCGACCGCAGCGAAATGGCCGAAATATTTTCTCACGTTCTGGATCTTGAGTACTTCCGACATCGATATCAACTAATGTATCTAGCCCACATGCAGTTTAAAATATTTTCCCGGAAAAGCTGTCAATAATGACTCGTGGACATGCGATTTTGAATGTCTGAAGTAAAAAAATGAGAAAATGGTTGAGATTTTATGGTCCCGGAGGTGTGTATCCCAGCGCCGCGAGGTCCCACGAAACTTTGCCCGACACGCCGTCGTACAATCCGAACTTGACGGTTTGGACCGTGCCACCTATGTTCTTGTAGCCCCAGATGTCGTAGTTGCCTGCGGCCCTGTCGCCCGCCTCGTTGAGCTTGCACCAGCCGCTGCACCCGAATGTGTTAGTGGCGATGTCCATCTGCAGCGGAATGATGTCCTTGGGGTCATAGCTCTGGGCCTGCAGTATCGAATTCAGCACAACCTGCAGTATGTCGTACTCACATGCGGTGTAGTAGCCGAAGGGCAATTTAAGAAGCGGGTAGTACCTGTCGTACAGTGCCGTGTACTTCGGAGAGCCTGCGGGAGCCGCCAGGGTGCTGTACTGACTAACATGGTCGACTTGCTCTGGGACTTCGTTGCATAACCTAGAGCTCATGGTTGTTCCGTCGGATCCGAACCATTTGAGCGAATAGATCGTCGGGTAATCCTTCTCCTGACTGATAACCGTCACGGCATCGGTATCGAAGGCGATGAGCTCGATCCCCACGTGGTCCTTGCCGTATGTTGCAACCGCGTCCTTGGCTTTAGTCTCGGCCGTCTGCAGATAGCTGCTGAACTCCGTCGCCTCGGCGGCGTACCTGATCCTCTCCAGGATGACTCCACCCTTCTTCGGGTACTCCACATTAAGGATGTTGAAGATGCCGTCGGCCCAGGCATCGCCACGCTGTATGACAACGACGGCCTTGACGCCCCAGCTCCACAGCATCTCCGCGATGGCGGGAGCCTGGACAGTGTCGTCCGGACACATCCTGTACAGGTTGTCATTCGCTATCCTGAGGAGTGGCGAGGTCGAGGACGAGCTCCACATCAGCATGTCGTTCTGGTTACAGTATGGGAGCGCAGCCGAGGCGAAGGACGACCAGGACCCGCCCTCGAAGACAAGGATCCCCTGCGCCCTGAACGCCTGGACCTTCTCCAGGTGAGTGGCCGCCGCCTCGTTAGCGTTGTCTAAAAAGATCTTAAATGTAGTGTCGTAGCCGAGTAACTTCAAATAGTTGCCGAAGTCGGGATTGAGAATACTCTCTATGAATGGCTTCGTTTGCTCTAATCCAGTGGTGGACGATGCTATCAATCCATACTTGATTTCGTAGCCCGCCATGGGCTTCTTCTCAACGTATTGTGTCGTTATTGAGACCTTTGCCGGCATTGCCACGTATCCGATCCCCGTCCCAATCCCCAGACCCACGATCAGCATAACCACCGTTATAATCATCGCATTGCGTTCCAAATTTTTCACCCGTTTTTTTCCGATCCATATTGTATATAAAACTATTTAAGATTTGTTCAGAACAATAACCCCCCTTTAAGGAAGGAAATATCGAATATTGTGAAAAGAATTATTATATGGAAAAAAAAACGCCTCAACTAAAACATTTAAAATTTTTTTTTATTAAACCTATTATTGCCGCGAACTTTGCAAACCGTCGAAAATATTATTAATACTATGCGTATAGAGAAGTTCGGTGTTATGTCATTCATTCCAGCCATTTGGATGTCAGCGATAGTGTACGCGAGCGAGATCGCGATTCTCAGCATCGGCTTTACGTTGACGTACCTGACAGCGAAGATTCCAAATTTCGCCCACGGGACCTACGCAGGCATCGGGATCTACGTCGGCTTCACGTTAACGAAGCTCTATCACATCTCTCCATACGTTGGGTTTCCAGTGTCCTTTGTGCTGGGGGGCCTCGCCAGTATACTCATATACCTCCTCGTAATTAATGTCCTAGCCCGCTTGGGAGGCGGAGGCATAGTTCTCACCATTGCGACACTTGCCATCCAGATCTTTATGACTGCGGCCATCTACATCTATGCATACTATTTGAACAGGGCATTTTCGACCTATGCGATGGGATTCATGCTGAAAGAGGAGGATTTCAAGTTGGGCGGATACCAAGGGATATTTCCAGTATCATTTGCCATATGCATAGTCACAGTCATAATACTTCACTTTTTACTCAAAAAAACAAAAATGGGCGTAGCGATGAGGGCCACGTCAGAAGACCTGGAGCTCTCCTCCGTTCTCGGGATCAACACGAACAGGATTCAAATCTTCTCATGGTTCTTGACGGGGGGCCTGGCCTGCCTCGCGGGAGCCATGATCCCGATGTGGTTCATGAGCAATCCTTCGACGGGTGCCGCCATGATTACCAGCATCATGGCGGGCAGCCTACTTGGAGGCCTCGAGAACATCTACGGCGCCATCATTGGAGGCTTCGGCGTGGGATTGTCTGAAATATTAGTGACTGCAGGCCTTCAGCAAACTGTAGGTGCATGGGTAGGAGAGTGGAGACCACTCGTCCCCATGCTCATCCTGGTGGCCGTCCTGTTGTTGGAGCCGAGGGGGCTGAATGGCGTATACGAACGAATTAAAGCATCGAGACAAAAGAGTGTAAAATAAAGATAGTGAATGATGGAGGAGAAAGGAGAAACAAAAAATGTTGGACTTGATAGGAAGTTTAGTGGCGCAGGATACCACAACCCGCCTCATCATAGATGTGGCGCTGTACTTCGGACTGTTCGTCATAGTCGCAATGGCGCTGAACTTCCAGTACGGGAACGCAGGAGTCCCAAACTTCGGATGCGCCGTGCAGGTCATCGTCGGCGGTTTCACGGTGAGCGCGATCACCACGAGGCTGACCTTTGCGCTAGTCCAGCAGGGAGGGATGGTCCTGAAACCATATTCCAGCGACTTCGATTGGGTTTACAACAACTTCTATAACGTTGACGTCATCGCTAACAGTTACATCAGGGATAAACCGTTCTTGGGGATATCCTTGTTGCTCTTTTCATTTGCTGTCGCATTGGTCTTGGGGGCAGTCATGGGATGGCTGATCTCTGTGCCCGCCATCAGATTGAGGGCCACATACCTCATGATCACGCTGATCACGATGGCGGATGCCTCTCAGATCGTCGGTAGAAACATCGTCGGAATCAGCGGCGGAACCCTCGGAATGTTCGTCCCCAATGTCTTCGAGTGGTACCCCGGAGACCGCGGCGTAATAACGGCCGTCATCACACTTGCAATCGGCCTGATCAGCTTCTTCATCTTCAGGACAATGCTGAACTCACCGTACGGGAGGTTGATGAGGGCCATCCGCGAAAACGAGATAACCGTTGGAAGCGTCGGTAAAAACGTCACAGGGATAAGGAGAAACATCCTCATGTTCGCATCGGGGATCACGGCACTCTCTGGAGTACTCCTCTCATTCTACTTCTCGTACGTCATCGAGGCTAACTTCCAGAGGGCATTCTGGACGTACTGGCCCTGGCTGATGCTGATGGTGGGCGGGCCGGGGAACAACGCCGGCACCTTCCTGGGGTGCGCCCTCGTGACGTTGATGAGGCGAGTCATCATCCAATACAAATGGGTCTTAGACGTGTATATTTTCTTCCCAATTGCCTACTTGGAAGATATTCTCCTTGGGACACTCCTGATAGTCTTCTTGATCTTTAGACCCAGCGGGCTGATCCCCGAGAAGCTGCTCTACATCCCAGGCGTCAACTACGGCAAGATGGTCCGGGAGGAGGTCAAGGTCGACTGGAGGTCGGCGCCCAAGGCGGGCGAGGGCAAGGGGAAGGGCCGATTCAGCCTCAGACGGAAGAAGAAGGAAGGCGAAACGTGATGGACTACGACACGATACTGTTCTGGATCATGATCGCGCTCTGGGTCATCATGCCCACGTTCATCGTCATCGAGGAGATCCGTGAACGCCGATCGATCGCGAGGGACCGACGGTCCGAGTGATAGAACCAACCCTTTTATTTACTCAAGTTTTGCGGTTTATAAGGGTCATCTCAGTACCACATCCAGTATCTTCTCCAGGGGTAGTCTGTCGGAGTTGCTGTAGACCCACTGGATGAGGTTCTGGAGGAGGTCCA
>Ga0315280_10000490_pt1 | contig 73613 bp, 91 predicted proteins | sample YL17G06_40_MG_FD_203697 | JGI IMG/M metagenome (GOLD analysis project Ga0315280, IMG submission 203697) | Sediment microbial communities from Yellowstone Lake, YNP, Wyoming, USA - YL17G06_40 | ecosystem: Environmental > Aquatic > Freshwater > Lake > Sediment | place: USA: Wyoming | collected... | reverse complement strand
TCTGGCAACGGCTTTGCCCGCTTTCAGGAGCAGTCGGACCCTTGCTGGAGTTGTGGGCATCAGCGGCTTACCTTCGGCATCGACGACTGGTACTCTGTTTGTTTTCATAGATATTACCTTCCTCCCGATCCTTGTCGGGGTTAGATTTCCCTTCGCCAATGCGTGTGGGGCGTAGGCCTCTTGCGAGGTCGTGGCATTTAGTGGTTCTGCCGGAGAGGTTTGGATTAGGGAGGCGTCCAAACGTCCTTGTAGCCCCATACGCGTAGTCTTTCGACTTAGGCTAGTCAACTACTTGCGCTTTTCTCACCGGGTCAAGCCCCACCCTTTAGGATGGGGTAGTTGACGTTGCTTCCTCCTCTTTCGTTCTCTTTCGTCGCTCCAGCGGACACGACACTCTCTTTTAGGCATAAAGCACATGCCGTCACCGTAGGGGCTTATGATATGCGTTACATCTATTTTGTCTGTCTTTGAAAGCTGTGTTTTTTTGACTAGTGTTGGAAATTGTTTCTTCAGGTAGTGTAACAGGGTTTGTCTGCGGTCGCGGTGGGCTCGCTTTCCCAAGTTCAGAACTGCGGCGCCTTCGTCTAGCCTTCTTAGAATGTGGAAGACTTCGCATTCGTTTATTTCGTGAATCAGTGTGGACAGTCGAGGCTCTTCGCTATCATCCTTTGACGGAAGGCTCTGCGGAACCACAACTATTTTTCTGAATTTGTTACTTTCACCATTGCCTTTCACTATTCCACGGTGGTATAACCCCATTCCTTTTTTGTTTAGCAAAAGCCATTCGAGCTCTGTTGATTTTCCTCCCTTTTTTTTCGGCATACTTTTCCCTCCATAACTAGTTTGTCGGTCGAGGCGTAGTTTTCTCCATTTCGTACAGGTTGACCGCGGTGTTTTCGCCGTCTGCGTTCAGTAACTGTTTTTCTTTCGTTATTTTGAAGCCGTGTTTTTGATAAAACTTGATTACAGCCTTGTTGTTTTTCAGCACTAGCAATGTTACTTTGCGGCAGCCTCTGCCTTCAGCAATTTTCAGCAACTGCTTTACGGTAAGACTTCCTATTCCTCTTCCCTGCAAATCGGTTCTCACAATCAAACCTGCAATTCTTGCTTCGCGATTATGATTTGACGACAGACTTTTGCTAACAGTTAGCATTCCAAAGCTTATGACATCGTTTGCTTTTTTGCCTACAATAACTGTGGTTCTCCGACTGAGTTGTTGATATATAACATTCACGAAGCTTTCTCTTGGAATGTTGGTTGCGTCCCTATACGTCTCAGGACTTAATTCCTCAACAAAACTTTGAAACTTCTTGTACATGTCTGGAGTTAGTGTTTCGAAAACCAAAGCATCAATACTTGGTGTTGGTTCCGCCTGCATATTCTCACCCTCGCCTTCTTTTATTGAAATTGCTGTGGCTTCAGCTGTTGATGGTTAACTAGTTTTTCACCTTTTGTTTTCGCAGAAAGTTAACCCGTGATAGAGACAACATAAACTGCATATCACACGGCTAAGTTTTTCCCTAGCCCTCTACGAAGTTTCATGCTTCTACCGTTGTGTTTAATTTTATGACGTTTTGTCTGTTTGTTCTTGGTCCTTCTTGGCTTCGTCAGTTTCTTTGGGAGCGGCTTGTTTTAGCTGTTCTTCAACGCGTCTAACTGTGTCGGTTACGTCTTCAACGTTTTTTGCCAATTCTTCGTCGCTAACTTCTTCTTCCTCTTCTTCCTCTGGTTTTTCTGGTTCCCAGGGAAGTGTTGCTCCTATATCCGATAGTTTTTTGAGGCCTTGATTTCCCAAAAACGCACCGGTTTCGGTTAGGTAATATTGTTCAATCGTTTCCTCTTTTATCCACTCATTTTCCAGTAGCTGCTGGCGAATTGTGAACTCTTCGTTTGTCCATTTCAGTTCTTTCGGGTTTTTTGCCGTTTCTGGCGTAAGTGCTTCAACTAGCATCATTTTTGCAAGTGCACTCACTTGTGGAGTTGTGCATAATTGGTTGAGCAGTTTTACCAGTTCGTCTATGCTTGGTTTTTCTCTCATCTTGTTTCACCTTTTATTTGTATAGTATGGCTATCGCCGTTCCAACGAAAGTTAGTATAATTCCAACAATTTGTCCGCTAGTTGGAACCTGTTCTAGAACGAAAAAAGCCATGGTGATATTTGCAATGTAGTTTGCGAAAGTGAAGAGCAAAGATGCGATCCAGTATCGGTTGTTGAAGTGTTGAAAGCTCTTTTTGAAATACCACACTATTCCGACGTATGCAAGGTATTGTACGGGGCTTGTGTAGAAAACATACGAGACAACATCAATCGGTGTGTGCAACAGTTTTACCGCTATCGTGTTCAGGAAGTAGAAGATAGACATCGTAATAAATGCGAGGACAAACAAGATTGCTACCTTTTTGTTGTTTGTTATTCCTTTGTTAATGTCTTTTTTCATCTGATCCCTCCAAAGTAGCATTTTTAACTCTTTCTTTTAGCGGCTCGTTCCTTTTCTTTTTCGTTTTTGAACCATGCGTCGAAATTTTCGTAGATTTCCTCTCTCAAGGCAGCGTGGATCGCGTCTTCTTGAAGTGATTTGGCGATTTCCAACTGGACTTCACGTTTGATTCGTTTCATCTCGATTTTTGCCAGTTTTCTGGCGATTTTCTCTTTTACCTGTGCAATTATTTCAGAATCATTTTTCATTTGATCCCTCCTTAAAAGTAAATGACCTTCAGGCGCTCCCTCCTTTAGGGGGTAGTTGACTTCTCAAATTTCCATGAAGTCTAACCAACTTAATAACTCCGGTTTCTTTTCAATCAAGTTGTCTAACTTGAAACAGTATTCCTTCAAGTCTATCCTTCTAAGGGTATTCTGTACGCTCTCAAAATTTATCATAGCAACAATGAACAGAAGTTTATCCTTGATTTTATCCCATTTCAACGTCTTCCAAGCAACATTAATAAAAAGTGTTTCTGGAACATATGGTGATGTCCATCCTAACGCAAACAAATCAAAATCCGCTACTAAAGAAATATTGTTCATTCCGTTTTTCCGTCCTTTTGTTCTGGTCTTTTGAAAATGATTTGCCCCTTTTCATCGGTTAAGGAACCGAAAAATCTTTGGGCTTCGCGTTCCTGCCTTCTGTATTTGTCAAGCATCCAACATGTGACTCTTCCAGTTGAGGTTAGGTTTTTCTCAGCTGCTGCCTTGGCTTCGATCATCGCTTGGTAGTCGCTCGAATGCGTCCATAAATCCATGAAAATCCAATCGTAGGGCTTTCCTTTTGTTACCAGTTTCAAAGCGTCGCCTTGAATAACTGTCCAGTTAAAGCTTGGATAACGTTTGTTGAGCCACTGACGTAATCTTGGTTCAATGAGGGTTATAACGTCTTTCGAGATTTCGCAGACAGTTACCTGCTTGGCTTTGCCTGACCTTGCTAGATACAACAGAATGATTCCCAGTCCTAACCCGCCTATAAATACGCGTGCGTTTTGGGGGCACCAAGCAACAGCTCCGATCATGGACATTCTTTCTCCGAATTGACTGTCCATAACAATGGCATCGTCAACCACGAGAGAAACTTTGTGGCCGTACTTGGGGCTTTCAATTCCTCGGCCAAGGATTAGCCTAGCGCTTCCAAAACAGGCTACCTCAATCCCTTTTACTTCTTCAAGGCTAGTTTTCGGACAGTATTTCTGTGGGTACTCGCCGCAAGTCAGCATGAGCAGATCTTCGCGAGGCTTGATTTTGGTTAATATTTTGTGGGTTGGAATTGTGCTGTGAGAGTTGCATTTCGGGCAGCTTGTCTTGAAGGTTCCGCCCTGCCTTTTCCTTGTCTCCGGGTCCCAAATAGTTTTGCATTTTAGACATTGCATGAGTTCTTTAGGCGAGTTCTCTTGTTGGTTTTCCATTTCAAAGTCTCGTTACCAATCGTTTTTATGTAAAACCTGTTTGTGTGCCCAAGGGTTTTCAACGACTTTGCCTCGTTTTTTGAAGACTATGCCATCTTCGTTGTTCACGTAATCCTTGATTTTCTGGTTTTTTCCGATGAGGCTGTGTATGTCTAATATTTCTTGGGGACATATTTGTCCTATCAAAAACTCGATTGTTTCGTGGCTTATAAGGGGCGGCATTGCGTTTTCTATGGTGTTTTGTTTAACCGTCCAGTAGCCTTCAATAACTATGACTCGATCAAGTTGCCCGTTGCTCAAAGCGTCGACACCTATGCAATTTTTATTTCCACAGTCACCTTTTATTTGCAGATCCATACCAAACCCTCTTTTTAATAGTTATCTAAAATCGGAATTCAGTTGTGAGACGAGACGGTCACTCTTGAGGTCCTATATCCTCATCAGTTAGTGTTTCCAACGTTTTTTCAGATATAAAAAAGTACGGTTTTAGTGTTACACCTGTTGATGCGCGGTAAGTGAATGCGAAGCCATCATCAGGTAAACTGGGCTCATCAGATGTGCTGGCAACGATGATGCAGCCGTTTGCATCACTATGTTTTGCAAAAAAAGTGTCAAGTAATGCTGAGAGCTTTGCGTCTGAAACGGGAGTTATTTTCTTTGCAAACAGCAAACGTGCTATGCCGAACAGAAACATTTGTTCCTCTTTTACTGCACCCATCAAATGTGCTGCTAAGGCCATTGACGAACGCCGGCATATTGCGGTGAAAAATTCTTCACGATCCATCTAATTCAACCTCCTGTTATCCTGATTTGTTGTCACACGAGCATGATAAAATTTTTGACTACGAAAAAAAGGAATTAACAAACGCGGACACTTGACTTTATCAGAGCTTGGAGCTTGGGGTTGTTTATCCCTGTGTAAATTATTTTGTCGTTGTCGAATGTTATCTTCCCTGAAGCTTCCAAATAGTCCAATATGCGCTTGAAGGTTTGATGCTGAACCTTTCGGGGTAGGCTTTCCCAAAGCTCTGTCCTTGTTGGATAGTTCTTACACTCTATAATCGCTTTTTCCACCATGAGAATGGTGTCCAATCGAGGTTCATGAGTTTCTTTCATCTTTTCCACATCCTCTTTTTTTATTTAACAGCCCGAATTCGTTCCAGACCGTTTTGAAAACCTCGTTAATTTCCTCTTGTGTCCACCCTTTTTTCATGGATAATCTCTCTGCAATCTCTCTTGCTACTTTTCGGTTCAGTGCTTTCAGTTTTGGACAGTTTTTGATCGTTTCTATTACCACTTTTTCGTGATTTAGCGTCTGATCGACAGGGTCAGCACAACGACCATCAGTTGAAACTTTGACTCTGAATCCAAGAACACAGTTTTGAGGTTTCTCTTTGCAGGGTTTCATTTTTCCGTGAATGTTGAGAAACTTGCAGAATGGAACGGTTTTTCCAGGTTTTGCTGGTGGAATCTTAAAAGCAGTCATTATTCTTTCGTCTCTTACCAGTTATTTTCAATGGGGTGGCTCTTAATTGCCGTACTTCATCGAGATGTAATCAACTGCACACTCTTCACAGAGGTTTGTCTTCGGTAAGAGTGTTTTTTGAGCATAGTCTACGGGATCAAAGTTTGGGTCTTCAACAAGTTTTGGAAAGTGCTTTTTAAACCATTCGGTTAAAAACTTTACGAAATGCTTTGTTTTGCCCCACTCTTGTTCATCGTAGTCTGCTCCACATATTTGACATTCCAAATGTGATTCCTCCTTAATTAGGTGCCGCAATCTATTATTCTCGGCTTAGGTTTTGAAGTTTTGAGTATAGTTTTCTTCTTGTTTTTTTGTGCAATTGTTTGGATACGGCTTTAGCCAGCACCTGTAAGCCGCCGTTTGTGAATTGTGTAACATCTTGTAACGCTTGTTTCATCCGTGGAGATAGAGTTAACCCCTGTTTTTGTGCTGTGTTTATGTGAAAGTTTATTTCTGCTGGCTTGCACATTTTCCAACGCTCAAACTCAATTGTGGCCGCATCAAAAAGGAGCAAAAGTTCTGTTTCCTTGAGGTAGGGAACGTCTGCAAGCAGTTTGCCTAGTACGCTTATCGGCACTATCTTCTTCCCTGTTTCGTCAATAATCGTTCGTGGCTTTTTTGTTTTTCCCATGTTCTCACCTAGTTTGAATTGACCCCTAATGTAGAAGGGCTCCAATTTGCAGGTTAGAACGTGATTCGGCTGCTTGTACCAGAATTTTTGCAGTTTTTTCATCGTGTGGAAAAACATTGTCTCCATCACTAACGTATTGTGCGTGTTTTAGTGGTTGTTTTGGAAACCGTTCTAGAGCATAAGCGATCTGGTCTAATGAAGTGCCGCCTTCAAACATTACTGAAACCACTACTGCTTTCAAATCAATCTTTGCGACGTAATGTTCTTTTCGATAGTTTTTGTATGGAACCGGATTCAAAACGGTTGCAGTCAACTTCTTGAAATAAGCGTTCATTTGTTTGCTGTCCAACCGGTACACTTTTCCAGTGATGCCATTTTTCAGTTCAAAGCGAACGCCCGCTCTTTTTACTGCCAAATTCACGCGTACCCAAAACAACCAGTTCTTAAAAGTGCTGTAACAATCTTTTAGTGCTTTTTGTAGCATGTTGTTTTTCACTTTTACCCGCTCCTCTTTTTTCATTTCGGTTCAACAAAGTGTGCCGATGATTGCTCCCGCGATCACGAAGATTAGTCCTATCGCCTGTCCTTTTGTTGGTTGTTGTTTTAGAATTATTTTTGCAGCCAGTAGGTTGGTAACGTACCCCGCAAAGATCAAGATGAGCGAGGGCACCCAGTACTGGTTAGAACACATTTGAGAGCCAAAAACCAGCGTTGAAACCAAGAGAAAGTAACCCGTCAATTGGATCGGCATCGTAATTACAGCGAATTTCAAGACTCCCACCAGTCCAGTTTTCAGTTTCGAAGAGTACAAGTTCAAGAGATTAATCATTGACTGAGATATCAAGGCCAATAACAGAATGAGTATCATCTGATTCCTCCTCACGAGATCCTGCTGTTTAGGGTGTGGCAGCTGACCATGCAACTAGACGTTTTTTATCCACTCTGCAACAAATCTCGTTTTGCACATCGAAGATAAAGTGGGTGATGCACCGTTTTTGAATTGTTTCTTCACATGAGCTCAAATGTTGACTTTTTATCCCCTGTTTACTTCGTTGCGTTCAGAACTTTAACCTGTTTTGGATGTAACTTTTGCTTGTTGATCTCAAATGTTTGTGTGGTTGGATCATAGATTCGTAAACCACGATATTCCAACAGAACGCCACCAGACTCGACTAGTTTCACATATTTTTTGAGTGCTGCATATATTTCGGCATCATCATGTTCTAGGATTAACGCTGCCCCGTTGGCTGACGTATGTGTGGGAACAGGAACGAGTAAAGTTAGTCGCTGAAACGCCATTTTTCCAAAAGAGGGAAGCCGATAGACTGCCAACGCAACTGCGGTTGCTACTATAATTATGGCAAAAAAGGGGTATCCATTTTTTAAAGCCACAAGCGCAAAACCAACCAACGTCCCAGCGAAAACTATAAGAAACGTTAATCCAAACTTACCTGCTTCTCTCTCGATCATTTTCTCACCCGTCTTTCATTCATTAACTGTAGTTTCATAGCCTTATCTACACTGGGGGGCAACTTTAGCACTTTTTTCTTTTCGCAAATCAATAATGTTTGTGCTTATTGGTCCCGTTCCAATTAGGGTTACTGGGACTTTTGTTTCAGTTTCCAGGCGTTTTATGAACCGTTTTGCACTTGCAGTTAGGTCCCTATAGGTAGATGTTCCAAAATTGCGGTGGTCAATATAGTCAACGAAGGTTAAAGCTATCTGTGTTGGCCGGTTTATCATAACCGCGCGTTTTACAAGATTCATGTTGAAGTTGCCGACTCGTCTTATTCGTCCAGTCACGGTGGTTCGTTCAAGCAAGGCTGTTGGTGAGTTGCTTTTCACTGTTAGATCTTCCCACGTAATTTCGTTTTTTAAGGGTCCCGAATTTCCTCCCACGCGTATTGGATAGGTACGAACTACCAAGATTATGTCTTCAACAAAGCGTGGGCTAACTCCAACCTCGCTACACAACGCACCTGCAGTTGTATCTCTACTCGTGACAAACGGGTAAAATCCATGGTGCAGACTTAGGCCAAAGCCCTGTGTCCCCTCAAGAAGTACTTTTCCCCCTGCATCTAACATGTGGTTTGCCGCTTTTGCAACGTCGCCAAGATATCTCTTTAATTCAGGAACATCGCGTGCTAGATGCAGGTTTTCTACTCTGGCAACTTTGTCCGCACTGGCTGAACCAACTCCCTCTCCAGTCGATGCTATCGCCTTGACAAGGTTCGCCTCTGCTTGTTTGTGGCGTTCTTCAATGATCACAGCTTGGGGATCAATTAGCAACCGCTTCTCATTTAGGTTACACGCAGCTATTTCGCTTAAGATAACGCTTGTGTCAATGACTGCCCCCGCCGCAACTCCCAGAAGGCATTTCGGGTTAAAAAAAGCGCATGGGACCATTCTGAGCTTGTAAACTTTTCCGTCATGCTCAACGGTGTGACCTGCGTTTGGTCCGCCGGAACGAATTGCCATTTTAAATTCGGGAGCAAGATAACCAGTAATTTTTCCTTTTCCCTCGCTTCCAAACTGTCCTCCAACTATGATGGTTATTGTCATTTTTCCACCTCTAAACGTTAAACTCGGCCAACCCTCAAGTTGTAGCGTTTTGCATATTTTGTTAGTAGTTCGTTGGTTTCGTTGAGTTTTGTTTTTACTATGATAAAGAAAACAACAGTGTTGTCTGACATGTAGAACACGGGTCTTTCGAGTGTTACTTCTGCCCTTAATTTCCGCCCAATTTTTAGGTAGAACTCGTTTCTCTTTACTCGTGGGATAAACTGGAAAATGATTAGTATCGAGTTTGCTCCCATTTTATTGTAAATTGCTGCGGCTTCTTTGTAACGTAAATGTTTGTCATCGGTTTTGCCTGTGCTGTCGGTCAAACCAACATCTGGATCAATTAGGATAACCGCATCAACCAGTATCTCGTCGCTGATGCTTTCAAAGTAGTTTTCTCGAGAGGTTTGCGTAAAGAACGGTTCTGGCTGATGTATGTTGAAAATAATATTTGGATGGTGTTGGTTGAAAAAGTCGCGTAGTAAAAATATTGATCGCGTGTTCTTTTTTATACAGTGGTTTAGGAACCGAATCAGCTTAACTCGGGCTTTTCCAGCCTTGGCCAACTTGTAATTTGTTCTTTGTCCATGCGGAGTGCTTTCATTGGGGGTTAACATTGGGATGAGTGTGAATTGATGTAGCATTCCTGCCTCCAAGCATTCGAGTGCAAGGTCATATTTAAAAAGGTCTCTAACATCGCCGAAATATTGGTTTTTCAATGAGAACCCTCACTCTTGTTAGGTTTGCTATTGCTCCCATTTGTCCATTTCAACATTGTCCGCACTAAATATCAACGCCTCGTTAAGGGTAATGCCAAAGTTCTCTGCTAGGGAGAACACGTTAGAAGTCAAGCAATCTCCAATTTTCTCCTGCCATTCAAGGGAAATCCATGGGCTAGCACTGAAAACTCTTTGCCAAACGAGTTTTTCCACAAGCAAAATGTGGTGTGCGATATCAATTTTTTCTTCGCGGTATATCGCGAATAGAGGATGCATGCAACCGTTGTCCCATCCTTCTAACTTCAATAGTACATGTTCTATTTCGTGGGCTTCCATTAGAGGCATATCGCGAAGAGTGTATTGAATCCCTTTATATTTGCCTGGCCTCAAACCAACGCGAATAATGAAAGTTTGCTTTTGATAGTCGAGGTGAAGTTTGTTGTTATGAACTGCCCGTCTTCTGTCGAGTTTGATTTGAATCTTCCACTTGTTGAATTCCATGTTGACTACCGCGTTGTGCTTTTCCATTTGCATTTTTTGTCTGGATCAACACAGACTATTTCAAGGTTGGAACCTATCATGGCTGCACTGCAAGTTGATGGACATGGAGAGTTGCACTTCCATGCAATGTTTAAAAGAGATTTTATTGCTGGAGACATTATTAAGGGTCTATCTTCTTGTTTCAACTTGCTTCATCCCCTATTTTCTCATTTTCGTGATCGGGGTTTTTTGCACTGTTTTTTGGAAATAACGAACAAATTTGGTGTCTGCTACTTTTTTTCGGTTTGCAAATGGATTTATCTCATAGAGTTCGTAGATGACAACGTGCACTGAAAAGCCGTTTCGTTTTATATTGTTACTTTAAATGTTTGTTTGCACGTAGTAAACGTTCTCGTTTTCCATGAAGTAGAAGTAATCATAGCTTGGATCCCAAATCCAACCTGTTTGAAGCAGCCCTCGGAAGTGAATTACGACTCCAACGTCTTTGCTGTTGCATAGGCTAGCAAAGTCTGCTAGCTGGTCTATTTTTAGGTAGGTTAACGTGTGTGAGAAACCGCTTCCTCGAGATGGTCGGTATCCTTCAATAACAGTTATGTTTCGTGATGCAAGCAAATTAATGTTTTGCTTCAATGGACTGTCTGCAACTATTGCTTTAACAGTCAAGTCGCTGCTTGCTACAAGTTTTACCTCTTGTTCTTCATCTATCGTTTGACCGTTCACTTCAAACGCGGTTGCACGTAGATAAATTCCTGTTTTGTCTTCTCCCATGCTTATGTAAACTGTGCTGCCATTAACTATTGAAAGCGTGCCCTCAACTAGGTGTTGGTGTGATCCTCCAACGCATTCGCCGTAAACATAGTATTCGAAGCCAACATTTACAAGGTTAAGGTTGACGTATGTTTGTGGTTTTTCGTCAAGTTTCACTTTGTAGATAACAACTGAAGTCACTGTGATAGCAAGAATAATTAGAAGGATTATTGCTGCTGTTTCCTTTTTCATTTTTTTCACCTCCATAACAAGTGTTTCTCCAGATAATTACTGTCAAGTTAATCTGTAACTTTGATTTATAGAAAAAAGGGGTGTTTTGCCTTTCCCTCCTGTTTACTGATCTGGTTCAATCGGAATCAGGAAAGGCATTCCGTTTTGAAAGCCGAAGAAGAAATACGTTTTTCCCTGTGCGTTTGCCAATTCTTGCAGTCCCTTCAGAGTCATTTGCAGCACAATTAGGTCTGCCGGATCTTTTCCAGTCAAGTTTGCAAGTATTTGAACTGCTTCTCCAACGCTTTGCGCTTGTATTATTGTTGCGTTGGCGCGTGCTTGTATATCAATTATTATTTTCTGCGCGTCGGTTTCCGCCCTAATTATTCCGGCTTGGCGTTCGTTCAGTGCTGTTACGATGTCACGTTCTGCGATCAGGTTCTTTTCGAACGATGCTACAACGTCTGCTGGTGCTTTGATGTCTCTAAGCTCAAATTCTATGCTTTCAGGAACAACTGCAAAGTTGATGGATGACTTGCTTGCAATGTAGCTCTTGATGAGTTCTTCGATCTTGGCCGCGACGATCTCTCGTTTTTGGTTGATCTCAACCGTCGTGAATTCTTTAACTGCGTCACGTGCCGCGTCTCGGATTGTTGATGCTATCACGTCGTTTTTAATCATATCCATGTCTTGGTAGTTTTGGTACATTTCGATCAGTGCTGTTGGCTTGTAGCTCCATCTTACCATGCAGTCTACTGTGTGGTCTATTATGTCAAAGCTGCGCGCGTAGATTGCGGGGAAATCAGCATATTGATCTGAACCGTCTCCCCAAAAGCCTAGCTTATGCATTGAGTAGTGTATTACGACTAGGCTTTGCCACGGCAGCTTTATGCTCCAAGCACCATTGGCTACGCCGTAAAACTTGGCTCCGGACACGTCAATAAGGATTGCTTGGTCTCCGACTCCTGTGTTGTACACCATTCCAAAGGCAAAGGTGACTAGCAATAGCGCTACCAATACGCCTATGATTATGATTCTTCCTATTCGCCAGCTTCCGTCTGCGTTTTTTAGCGATAGCCATCCGCGTAGTTTTCCTCTAGTCTTCGGCTTTTCTTCTCTGTTTCTGCTCGTGTTTTTTTCCTCCTTTTTCAAACAATTTGTTCTCCTTTGGCCAAGCTGTAAAAGCCTGTTCACTCGTCAACCACTATGAGGAAAAGAAGAGGAGAACACTGACGAGAAAATGTCGCTTGTAAGGTTTTGTCCTTTGAAGCCAAGTGCATGAATCTTTGGCGAAACGTAAGGCGTCCTCTCATTTTAGTTGTGGAGAACGTCGCGTTTGCCCTGTTTCACCCATTTCGGCTCGCACTTTTCTAGTCAACTCTTTCGTTGCCTTAGCATTCAGGCAAGCCCACGCTCTTTAGAGGTGGGTAGTTGACTTGTTTGTTTGTGGATTTATATTTGAGTATTTGCTGTCGTAGTGTTTCGGGAAGGGTTTTAGGATTAGTCACGTGGTAGGGTGGTCGCGTGAAGATGAACGGGTTTTGTGTTGATGCCTCTTCTGCACAGAGAAGTTCATCTTTTTTGATGCAGTCGTCACACCAGTCAACGGTTTCCCAGCGTCCGTCGACAATTGTTTTGTCTAGCGTGGATTCGTCAAGTTGTTTTCCGCAAATTACGCATTTTGTCAACATATCCCTCCTTCTAATCAACTCTTGCTTTGCCTAGCCTTCCGCTTCGCAATCTTGCAGAATGGTCGGATTGCGGTTCTCTCTTTTCTAAGAATCGCGAACGATTCGAGCTCGTTGAGGTTGTAGGTCACGCCAATTTGGTGAACCTTGCTCTCGAACGCAATTTTTCCGGTAGGCATCTTCTTTTGGTCGATCATCAGAGTGTGGGCGTCTTCTCTTGATGGAAATATTTTTTTAATAGTTATTTCGCCTGTTGGAAAGGCAGGATAATTGTAGTGGATCTCAGTAATGTTCCTACATACTTGAGTGATGCCTTTGAACGGGCCGTTTGTTTTGAAGGTTATGGAAACTGCCACCCCCAAACCCGAGAAAAGCATCTCATGTTCTGGTTCGTTCTCATTCATATAAAGCCGACCTTTTATTGTTGATTGGCCTTCCTGACTTAACTACCTCAATGATTTTTGCCCTAACCTCGGCAAGACCTTTTTTGACTTCGCCTCTTGTTGTTCTTCCGACGCAGAATATCCATCGCCAAACGTATGGTTGCGGGTATAGTTTGTCCTCGTGAAAAAAAGTGTTTAAACCTGTAAGTGCTTTCTGTATCTGGCTAACTAGCTTTAAGTATTCCGCTTCATCATAAACTTCAAAAGCAATGTACATGTCAGAGAAGAAAGGTTGATTATGTGTCTCTGCGCCAAGAAAATACTGTGTTCCGTTGTGACCTGCACAGCAACCAATCGTCGCTAGGTATGGTAGCTGGTTCAAAATGCGAATTGTTCGCCTGATGTACTGGTCTATTTTGGTGTAGTCTATTCTTTGCTTGTTTACTGGTTTCATGTGCATTAGGATCTTTTGTATTTCAGGATCCAACGTTTCTTCCCCCTCTTTGTTTAACTTTTCACGGTCGGCGTTTCTGTTTCAGCCCAGCAGTCAAGTATGCTTTCAAACTCCGCTACACAATTTCCGTTTTTGCCCGGGCTAAAGTTTGTGCAGCAGTGTTGGAGTGGGCACGGGTCCTTTGATCCTTCAGGATTCATTCTGATCCCCCACAACTTGTTTGCAAACAGGTTTTTCGATTTAAATTAGGGTGTCTATTGTAGCTTCAACTAGCCGAGTCAAGGTTTGCGGTGTTGCTCTAAAGTCATCACAGTTGGCTTGGTATGGGCAGTAGCTGCACTCAGTCAAAAAGATTTGTGTCAAATGGTGTGAAAACTCGTGCAGTAGTACCATAGCATAGCCGAACCACGAGCGGATTTTTTTTCGGTTAACAAAGATTTGGTGCAAGCCTCTCCAATTTTCAAGATAATAACCAGTTGGTTCCGCCATTTGCTTTCCATTTACCCGGTATAATCTGTTGATCGTTCGTATTTTGTTCTCGTCGAACACTACTCTTATGGCTATTATGAGTGGCCAAGCATTATGTTTGCACTCAGCAAAATAGTTACCCTTCGCATAGAGGCGTTTTAAGCTGACTTTGGGAAACAGATCGTTTCTTGAAACCAAAATTATCCCTCCACTCGAGTTTGTTTCTTCTTGTTGGTGGTGAGAATGTTAGATTACTAAAGTGTCATATTGGGGTTCAGTTCGGCTCCTGCGACAGCCATGGCTTCTTTGATTTTGACGATGTCTTTTGTCAAAATATAAAAGGTGGACTCGGTGCTGACCTCGTATTCAAATGGAGAAAGAAGCTTGCATATGAAATCGATGTCTTCTTGATCTTCTATGTCGAAACCCTCTTTTCTAATAAGCAGTAGAGAGCAGGGCGCACTGAGGTTTGAGAATAGTTTAGCGTCTTCTTCCACTTCTTTGGTTGAAATTATGTTAAACTGGTACAAAAGGTTTCCTCCTTATCAGTAAAGTCTACAGATTGTGCAGTCGGGACATAGCATTTCGCCGCCTGAACCATATTTTTCCAGTTCTTCACGTGGCCAATCTTCTCGACCGCAATCGTCGCATACTCCCCTACACTTGCGGCATTTTCCGTTTTTGACGAAGCCACGGTACCCGCATTGACTGCAATCCTCCAGTCTCTCATCGGGTCTAGCACCATGTATTCCTTTGTTCCACTCTTCATCCCGACATTTTCGACATAGCCCATGTTGGATTAACCCAAGTTCACTGCAGCGTTGACAATAGTCCAATTTTTCGCCTGGTCTCGAGATTTCGTCAAGCACCAACTTTTCAACACCATGAGGTCTTTCTGTATTTTCACTCATGTTAATCATACCGATCTAATAATTGACAAATCTTGCATTCACTTTTTCTTACTATCTGGTATGTCATTCCCTTCCTTAGGGCTAGTACATGTTCCCTACAGACTTTCATTCCAAGACCTCCTTTATATGTTCTAATAGATAACTAGCAAACCTAATATTACTCCACTAGCTATCAGTCTACTTGCGTGGCCATTGTTTTTGCTAGACTAACCAGGGTTATTTCGTGATTTTCTCTGAACGTGATGAGTTCGGGTGGCAATCGCAGAATTACTCTTTTTCTAGTTGTTTTTACTAGTTCCAGCGCTTTACCTTCAAGTTTTCTCAGAAGGTTGCAGAACTCCTCGTCCACTGTGAATGGTTTTTCCTCGTATTTTCCTGTAGCATATTCTAGGTACAGCTGTGCGGCACCTAATTTAACTTTGAACGTTTTCATTTTTTCGCCTCATCCTTTTTTCTTTTGAGGGTGCTAGCCTCTTGTTTACAGGTCATCTATGAAGCACTCAATTTTCGGGTTGCAAGTCAGCTTTTCCACCAGCTTTTCTTCAAGTGGCACAGCTCCTTCCTCACAGCTCGTGTAGATTGAAATGTTGTCGAAATCAGATGCGTTTGCTATGCCTTGATGCAAGATTTCATGGTTTATCGTTTCTGAAACAACCATTACCATTAACTGATCTTTTTCGCTGTTTTCCGCCAGCATTGAGATGTAATCATTCTTTTTGCAGTGGATTTGCCAAATGTTTCCGAGGTATACTGTGGATTCGTGAGTGAGCCAATCGGTCTGTCCAATGATCCCGGGTTTTCCCCGCATCATTTTTCCCATCACGAATCTGAGAAGAACCTCTCCGTTGTCGAGGCGCAGTACAGCATCTTTGAAGCGGCCCGTCTCCCAAATTCTCACTCTTCGATTTGGATACTCCTTTTTCAAATTTCCACCTCTTAATGACGTTTCTCCGCGTCTCACGCCAGCCCTATCCTGTTTTTCATCTTTTCTTTCGGGTTTCTTCCACAAATTTCAACATTGGCAGCAATATTGCAAGGTTTTCGGAGCTTGCCACTATGTCGACGCATCGGTGATGTCTCTTTGGATCATCATTTTTGTATGCGTGTATAACTAGTTCGCCAGCGTCCTTTTCTTTTGAGTCAGTTAGCACTTTTGATATTGCTTTTAGATCTGCGATTCCGTAGAGTTTTCCATATTTCTTTTCCAATGCCCAAAGGACAGGATCAAGAAACTCTTCAACGTTCACTATTTCTGGTCGATGGTAGCTTTCGAACGTTATTGTTGGGCGTTTTTCCTTGTGATGGCCACATACACAATCAACGAAGGACAATCCTTTTATAACTATGGCGCTGCCGTCGTCGTGGTCGTGGCACGGTCTTGACACGTTAAACTGGATTCTAATCTTGTCTTCAGTTATGATCAATGCGCAACCTTTCAGGTTTACCACGAGTTTTGGACCTAAATGACTGTTGCTTTCTACTATTTCACCCAGTTTTGTGGAGACTGTGTCAACTTCAAATGTTTCTGTTTTTGTAACTTTCATTTTTGCTTCCCCCTGGATAAACAGTTTACCTTTGTTTTATTGTTGAACTTTGAAGGTTATCTTTGTCCTAGCCAAAACCAGCATGCAGATTATGAGAACGATCAACGGCAAGATCAATCCGCTAAGGCTTAGAGTATTGCATATTTGAATTATTGCCCAAATCATCCCCACGAAAGACAAAACGTACGCTACGATGGCTAGAATAAAAATATGTGCTATGTTCATGTTTTTCGCCTCCATCTTAATATCGATACGTACTCACGACTGGAAATCCTGTTTGTCCTTTGTTGCAGAAGTTTTGGAATAGACATGCGCAACAGTTGTAGGGTGGAGTTTGGCAGTTCTTACGCGATTCCATCCACATTACGTCGTCAATGTTGTATGCGTCTATTTTTGATTGCCGGCTCATCTCAAGGTAAGCGTTTGCGCATAAGCAGCGAAACCGCAATTCCTCTTTTGGTTTCAGCGGTTGATACTTTTCAAGTTTAGTTTGGATTCGTCTTGAGAGGCTTACTAACCCTAATTTCCACGCCATGTTCATCAAATGGTAATCAATTGGGGGTATTTTTGGATACGCTGTGCTTTCAACAACAGTCCATTGGTTTATTCGTTGTAGGATTTTGCATAGTAAATGGGCCTTCTTAAACAAAGGGTAATCTCGGTAAGCCTCAAACTGTTCCATCATTGTCAAAATGTTTTCAAGTGAGGGGTTTTGAAGGTACCTTTTGTGTAGTGAGCCTCCAACCTTTTTTAGTGTTTGTCCATAGTCAACAATAAGCTTTAGTCTTAACTGCTCGTCTTTGAATGGAACAATTCCTGCGTCATCTTTTAGCCAGTCAATAAAGTTTTCAGGCGAAAGTTTTTGCAAGTGTTCCGCTGTGAAAAAAGAGGGTTTGCTTATTAGTAAGGCTTTTGATTTCATCCAAAGAAAGGTTGCGCCTTTCACTTTTTGCCCGTTAAGGGTGTAAAAGTCTGCCTCAAATTTTCCTTCTTGAATTCGCCAGAAACCATAGTCTAAAGATACAACAGCACCAACATAGTTTGCGGTCAAGTCCGGATCCACCATTGGAGGTATTTCTACTGAAAAATCATATTGTGGTTTTTTAGGCTGAGCTTTCAGAAAGTCCGCTACACAGGCGATCCGTTCATGATTTATACTGCTCATTTGTTTTTCCTCCCCAACTTTTTTATTTTATCGTTTTCTCTTTTTTGAACCAAAAGGAGCGACACAGGGGCCACGACGAACAAGTCGATCATTACTAATATGTAGAGCACTCGCAGAAGTTCAGAGTCTCCGCAAAACTGAAGTCCAAGAGGAATAGTAGCTAAAGCCAGAATAATGCTGAGAACGATGCAAGCGATTTGTTCTAATTTAACGTTCATTTGTTCTTCCTCCACAACTTTTTTTTCGGTATGTTTTGTGTCCAGTATGGAATAGTCCCCAACCAATGATCCATAGGAACGCAGCGATGGGAAAAACAAGAAGTACTAATAAAACACGTTTCTTCATTATTTTCACCAGCTTTTGCGATAACGTTTCCTTCTTTTATTTGGGGTTGATTGTTTCGTTGTAGTTTTGGCTAGTTCTCGTCTTAGCTGACCCAAAAACATGGGGTGAACTCCGAGAGCCCATGGTTTAGTTAAACTAGGACACTTTGCCAGTTTATTTGCTACTTCCTCAATGAATATCTGTTTGATTTCCCTTTCGGATCGCCGTGTAACGCGGTAGTCTTCTCTGAGATAAGCCAAAACTTCGGAGAAGTAGTCTGCGGGGTTTTTTGAAACTTCAAGTGGAGGCGTTTCGACTAGTAATTTTGAAATTTCTGCCCTAACGCGTTCTGGCGGAATTTGCGAGTCTACGGTTACGTCGTATGCCATTATAGATATCGGTTTCACCTTGAACATGCCGCTTCCAAACTCGTTCTTTACATGCAACACGTACCCCTCTATTACGATCGAGTTTGCTGCTTGATTCAAGGCGTCTGCATTGCGCATCAGCCGAAAAATACTTTCTGGATCTAGGCTTACTACTCCGTAGAGTGGTGCTGTAGTCAAACCGTATATTCTAGCAAGTTTTGTTATTCGTTCTGCATTGATCCACTCATAAATTTTTTGTTCATAGTTTGCTGACATAACAGCAATTAAATCTACGTTGAGTGGTGGTCGATTTTCGCGTCTTTCAACCGCTTTAACGTTAACGCGACCGTGTAGGATATTGTGTTCGTCTAGCAAAGAGCCCCAGACTTCAAACACAGGTACGTATCCATCAGTTACCATTCTAAAAATACTGTCTCGTGGAAACGCCTGTTCCTTGATTATTTTCAAGATTTCGCCAGTGGCAATTGGTCCTCCCCGCGTTTTGGGAATTATATTATTTTGGTATTCGTAGAAGAGGCAGTTGAATCCGTCGCGCTTTTCAAATGCTAAAGCTTGTTTAAAGCCAGAACTTATTATTTGCGGATTCATTTCGTTACGGACGATTATTTCTTTGTCACTAACGCTGAAACGTAAAGCGTAGCCGATTTTTGGCATGTTAGGAGTGATAAAGTTTTCGTTGTGGATCAAACATTTGCCCAAGTTTTCGTCGTGCTTCATGTAAACTGACGTGAGACCGACCACGGGAAAAACTTTGGTTTTGCAGTTTTCTTTTGTGAATAGTTCAATCATTCGCTTCACCGCAAGTTTATTTTCCTATTTCTGTCTGCGGCAATACTGAGAAATCGCTGGTACTGTTCTCGGTCCGTATTTGAGAAGGTTATCTTAGGTATTACGTTTGGGCGGTATGGTTTCCACACTGAAACATCGAGCAAGAAAAGATCGTCTCTGTTGTTGTTGAATATATTGCCAAGGTGTTCGCGTGGCTGTTTAAACGCGAACATGAACATGTATTTTGCTTTGTATTCTGAAACCAATTTTGTTGCGTCGTCGGATTCCGGGATCACAACAGCATCATTTATGAAATAACAGTAAGACGGAACCGAAGTTACTCTGTTGTTTACGATTAATGTATGTTTAGTTTCAACAAAGTCGGTGTATTCTTCGACAAGTGTTAGGTTTGGATAAATCCTCTGCATTCTAGAAAGTATTGGTGACGCTACATGTATTTTTGCGTTTTGTCCTAGAACTTGGGGGAGTGGCAAATGATCGTTGTGTGTGTGAGTGAGAAAAATTCCCCGATCTACTTGCGTGCTTTTTTCTATACCAACTCCGCACACATCAAAGAGAAAGGGTTTCCATTTTTGAACGATGTCGGGCGTTATTCGTGCTCCAGCCCATTTTTGCTGTATTTTTTCTTCTTTTTTAGCTAATCTTCCAGTGTTTGAATAGCTATGCTTGAACTTCATCTAATCCCTCCTAAGACAATATTTCGATCGGGCTAGGCGTGATCACTATAACTAGGCCCAGCTCGAGTTTTCCAACGATTTGTGCGACTTCTCTCAACATTTTGGAATCGGTTACTTCCTCTCCAACTTTTACAGGCCGTCCATTCTCGACTGCCTCGTAAACTTCAGCCCGGACGTCTTGGAGGAAAGCCCGAGCACCAGTACAAGAGGTTGGAAAAGCCTGGTTCCGCTTCAACCTGTGAACGTGACCCGTTTTCGACACTACAAAAATGCTTTCGCCATGCAGTCTGACGAGATAGCCATCAACGGTTCGAATGCAATCGCACTCCTTTAGTTTTTTGAGGAATACCCTGTTGATCAATTTTTCCTTAAAGTTTTGCGCTGAAGCTACCAAACGAATGAAGGCCAGAACTGCGATTACGGATGCGCTAAGGTAAATTGTTTCGGAGGAGCTCGGCACCGAATGGCCTGACTGCACAAAAGTGATGAAGCCTGTTGCCAGCCCCATCACGAATAATCCGACGGGCACCAGAACAAGGTTAAGCGGGTCAAATATACCGATTTCAACGAATCGCATAGCAAGTTTTTGGAAGTTATGTGTTTTGAACTTTGTCATTTCATCTTCTCTCATTCAAATCCTGTTTCTGCCGTACTAACGGTTAATCTTTTCTTTTGCCGTCTTCTTCCATGAACACTATAGATCCATCGGCGATTATCAGCAGGTCGCCGGTGATGTCGTGCCCGCTTCTTGTGCGTATTGTCACCAGCACCTGACCGTTCTCTTTGGATTTTAACTTGATCTCTTTAACCATTCTCTTTCCCTCCCGTCTTCTTTTTGCGACACAATTTTTTGTCTACTGTCAAGGCGGTTACTCTGATTCGTAGCAGTCCCATCCCTGCTCGAAGATTAGTTCGGGTCTTAAGGAGCCACCGTTTCTCGAAACCATATCCGCAAATTTTTTCGAGGCCGTCTTCTGGTTTTCTTGGTTCCACTTCACGCTGAGGTTTTGTATCTCTTTGTCGTAGACTTCTGCCACGACGAAGTCGCTCGGGCTGTGCTCCTTCAGGAAGGACATCACTTTTGCGTCGAAGGGCTTGTTGCCCTTGGCTCCGCAAGCCGTGTGGTACTCGTGAAGGTCATCTATCTTAATTTTGATTGTCTGCGAGTTCATCATGGCATCCGATGACACTTGAAGGTTTTCTTGGCCACAATACTGTATCACGCCTAACGGAGCCTCCGCGAATTCCACGTGCTTCTTCTGAAAGTCCTTTCCATTATTGTTCCTCTCCGCTTCAAGCTTCTTCATTTCTCGATCCGTTTCCTTGAAGCCACAATCCATGCAAAGTTCTCGCCCATCTTTTTTGCTTGTCAGACAGGAATACCCGTCCACATCGTCGCCTAGAAGCGTACCGCAATCCGCGCAATAATGTTTTGCCATTTACACCACTCCTACCCCTTTTTCCTGTTTAATGGTCAAGTTAATTGTTTTACGCCTGAAACATGTCGCAGTACGTTTTCAAAGCTTTTTTTAGGTGTTGGTGCAGGATCGTTTATGAGACGTATTGTTTTCCCAAGGGCAAACGCCATTCCAAAATCGAATGTGCTTCCGCGACTTGTCGAGTTCCAGAATACATGCACCTCGTCCGCATTTTTGATCGCGTCGCGGTTCGTGCAGCAGATGTTGTACCCGACTGGATCGTCTTGGGGTGTATCTCTTGGTGGCCAGTGAACTTTGACTCCTCTGCTCTCGAGCTCTGCTATATGATGTTCAATCGCGAGTTTTTCTTCGCCCGTCAAATTAGCGACGGGACAGATTATAAAAACTTTCAACTGTTCTACCTCCCACTAAATTCCTCTGCCTTGCATGCTCATCACAATAGCTGCCTTTTTTTCCAAATACGGTTGCATTCTCTTTACAGCCAGGATGATCACACTTCTTCAAATTGGTTTTCCTTCCTTTTTCGCGTTCTTGATCATTTCGAGCACGTTCACGAGTTCATTTATTTTTTCAGCGTCAGTGCGGCCTTCTACCATGGATAAGTCTATGGCTATTGCACCGCACGAGCACGTTAGTATCCCAGGAAATTTTGGATGGCGAGTCATCCTACCGTGGCATTTAGCGCACTCTGGATCTTTTTTTGATGGTGCTTTTTCGCTCATCTCGTTTTCCCTCCATAGGCTTTTTCCATGCTAAATAAATGAGCTTAGACTTTGCAGTATTATCAGCATTTGGTTAAGATCCCAAAGAAAATTTATGAAACAAAGAAGCGTTGGAAGATACACCATGAACTTTGCTTTAGGATATTTTCGTGCATATAATTCGACTGCGACTATGCCACTAGTTATCGTTAAGAAACCTATCGTTATGGTAACTATTGGCGATGTCCAGTATATCGGCGCAAATTGTCTCAGAACACCTAGTGGTCCCCAACTAGCTGACGGGAATTCTTCAGCAAGCCCCAATGAGATCATAGAATAGGTTATGATTGCGCAGAAAATGTTTAGTTCATATGGCCAAAGCCAGCGTTCCTTGAATTCCATGACTTTTCCTCCGGCACTCTTATTTTAATAGTGGTGTGTATAATTCTTCAATGTACTTCTCGACGATTGTGTCCCAATTGAAGAACTGTTGCACAAAGTTTCTCGCGTTTCTGCCCCAGTCTTTTCGGTTCAAGTATGCGAGCTCCAAGCCTTGAGCTATTGAAGTTGGATCTGTTCCGTCAACGTGAACTCCTGTTATTCCTTCAATGGTGTTTTCCCAGAATCCACCAACCGCTCCTACGACTGCGGGTACTCCACAGGCCTGTGCTTCAACGGCAACGATGCCAAAAGCCTCTTTTGATGATGGAAAACAGCTAACGGAGGCGTTTTGGTAATATGCTATTCTCTCTTGCTCCGAGATCATTTCCAGTCGCAGCTCGACTTTTTGGCGTAGTGCTTCAGGTAGCTTTTGAATTTCTTGCATAACGTCGGTGTTGCATATTCCAGGCAATCCGATTATTTTCAGCTTCACTTCTGGAAACTTTTGGTTGAACTGTCTCCAAGCCTTTACAAGGATCGGCACGTTTTTTTCAGGAGTTAGACGTCCGACAAACAAAACGTAATCTTCGGTTTGGCTGTTCTTGTTTGGGACAAACTTGGTAACGTCAACGCCGTTTGAAATGGTAACCTGTCTTTTTCCAACCCAGTTGTTAGCACAGCATGATTTTTGTTGTGCCAATGAAACGTAATGTACAACGTCAGCATGTGAACCTGCTACTCGTTCAAGTTCGATTCGCTTGTCATCCGTGTTGCCGTTCCTATCGACGGACATGTGCACTGTAAAAACGGTCTTCAATTTGAGCTTGCTTGCTTCTCGAATGTCTGCAACGCTGAACCAGTCGTGACCGTGTATAACTGCTTGAAGTGGCTTGTTTTCTTCAAGTTGTTTCCACACGGTGAAGGAATGATCCAATGCGCGTGTACCTTCCGAAACTGGGTATGTAAGGTACAAGTCCAAGTTTTCTTCGCCTGCTTGAAAGCTTTTTGTTACGGGGCTGAAAACGTGTACCCCATTCTTTTCGAGAAATATCGCGTTGTCTCCCGCGTATTCTCTTATTGGTCTTGGCGTCACCAAAACTTCGAATCCTTTGTGAACTAATCTTTCGCTAACGTTTTTGACTACAGTACCCATACCTCCCCAATAACAAATTTCGGGGGAAATGGGATATTCTTGACAGCACATTATGATTAGTCTTTCGCTTTGTAACAATTCTTTTAGGTTCAACATTTGTTTTCACCTCTTTCTATTGTTAAATGAAAAAGAGCACCTGTTCTTTCAGTAAAAACAGGTCGGGATTTCGATTTCAATTCGGTTTCAACTTTTCCCTCGTTTTTCATGTTGGTCACCTCTCTTTTTTAGCCCTTCCCTAATCATTTTGGATAGGAAAGGATTTGGTCGGTACAACCTATGAGTCACTATGAATTTTCTGGCTGTTTCTTCGTTAAACTCTGGCGAATCTTTGTTCGCCATGAGGCCCTCGAAATAGGTGCATTTTTGGTGTTCCATTGAGAAACAAACCTCAAGAACGAACTTTCGATGCTTTTGAGTGTACCAGTACCAGTTTGGGTTCTGGCAAATGTGGGCAAAAGGACAAATGCCCATCAATTTCGCAATAAATTTGAACGATTTGGGGTCGAATGGCTCTTCGTTTCCCTTTTCAGCTTTAGTCATGACTCAAACCTCCATTAAAACTTTAAGCAAACCCTCCCAAAAAAGAAGGGAAAGGTTTTTTTCGAGAAAACACACGATTGGCGAGTGAAAAACAGCCAAATCGGACAAACTATAAAAGCGCGAAAGCTTCCGAGTTGCTTCAAGACAACTTTTACTTGACTTTGAGAAAGTTTGTTCGTGCCTCCTCGCTTCTCAACACGTTTTGTTCACAATTGTGTATTTCAGAGGGTTTCATTTTGTGGGTTGTTACTGGCAGGTTAAACGAAAAAACAGAGTTTTACCGGGGAGACACTAGGTCTCCATGGTATAAGTGGCTCTCCAAAATTTTAATTGGAAGCATTGATGGGGCGAAATTAGAGCTAACTCCCCATCTTCACCAAACTTTGCCTCTCTTCTGCCATCTGAGACAAAGTTGGCTGCTCCAAGAAAGCTTTTTTGATGCAACCTATTTTAGGTGTATCAGTTGTTTCACAGGGTCTTCCCCGTGATCTCTTCGCAGTATAGCTAACCATCGTAGTGTTTCTGCGTAGTCCTTGTTTCCGGTTACTTTTAGCGAATGCTTGTAGGCCGCGTTTGGAGACAACTTCAATGCGCATAACTTCAGCAAGTGTGGGTTCACGGTTTCTAAGAGTTTTAAGTGTGGAGAAACTCTCTCGACAATCCAGGCAATTGATCTAAGTTGGTCAACTTCAAAGGTTTTGTATTTTTCAAATGTTGGGCTTCTGGTTGCACTTAGAAGGACGGCCATCTTTCCAAACTGGGTGGTTAAATCAACGATCCTCTTTGCGGTTTCTACTTTAGTTTGATCATATCTTTCAACGTTGTTGAGCAACGTCATTCCTGCAGTGGCGAAGCTTGAAAGTAAGCTGGCCTGATCTACATAGCTTTTGAGAAGCTCGGATCCTTCAATGTTATCGCTTGCACCAAGATCTATCGGAAGAAACGCGAAGTTTCCAGCGTATTCTCTTGGCTTTAACCCTGCCTTCGATTGCTGTGGATGCTCTACGGTGAGTAATGGAAGGTTCAAGTTGTATGCTATGCTTTTTGCAGCATCTAACACCGCGGCTTCTTTTCCCTCGCTGTTCCAAATTATCAGTAGTGGCTGTCTTTCTTCGAAATACTCTTTTTTCACGAGGTTTCTAACTAACACACGTGTGGTTCCCATTTTCATTCACCTTTTTGCCATTTTCAAACTAGTCTGCGCGAGTTGTTGGTCACAATCTTGCGTCTTTTTCTACTGCTCGAAGTCGGCATTTTTCCTTCTAAGGTTCTAACGTATATCTTTGCTTCTTCGGTTGAAAAGTGGTTTTGAATCAGCCATCGTTCTAACTCTTTTCTTTCATTTCTCTTTTTTTGGGGCAACCTTGTCACCTCCAAAATGCATCTTTATAGTAGGCTTTGTCCACTTTTATGAAGATCAAAGGCCCAATCATGTATGACAAAGTTTTGGCCTCTGCAACGACACGCATAGCGAAGTCCAGCTCATCTTTTCTCGTTTTGATCGCTAACTCTTTTGACTTTGCGAGCTCTTTTTTCACGAGGCCCTCTGCTAGTATCATGGTTCCACAGATCTCTCCGTTTTTCACAAGAGCCTCAACAGCCAGCTCAACGATGTGATGGCGGTTCGGAAGATTTCTCCAAGCGCCTTCCACGTATTCTGGAATCGGGGGCATATTTTGTTTTTCGTTTATTAATAGTTTTGTTCTCTTCTTCCACTTGCCAACCCACATTCCAGCCCAAGCTTCTAAGCTGGATTTGAACTCTTCAAAGTTTTCGCTCATGAGGGTTTCGAGCTTTTCTGTTGTTTCAACTTCGCAGTCTTCGTCTCCAACGAAACCCCAAAAAACTTTGAGGTAGTTTATGAAGTCTTGTTGAGCAATCATTAGCATTTTATGATCTGTGGTTTCGAGGTCTATTCCCGGCAACTTTTCACTTAGCTTTTCTATCATCAGCCTTCTGAATTCGTCCGTGTTCACGAGAGGGTGCCAATTTTCAAAGATTCTTTCTCTTTCCAACATTTAATCCACTCCTAAACGGATTTTAGTTTCGTTTAGCGCAGTAGCCACGGTGACATGTAGAAGAGGAAGTATATTGCAAATGAGGCGGCTACCGCGACGAGATACGCTAGACTGCAGATTATTTTTTGCCGGCGACTGTTAATCGGTAGTCTTTTTCCGAGGAGAATTGCTTTGTGATCGTTGTTGATTGAGGCTATGCACATGAATGCGATGAAAGGCAAGATAATTTGGTTAAAAAGCAGAACGCCTACCAGTGAAGTTGCGACGAAAATTGCTTTAAGATAGCTCACCGTCTTTGAGTCGCGCCCGAGAATTATTGCTGTGACGGCTCTTCCGCCATCAAAAGGGCTCAACGGGATCAAGTTGAACAGGGTTATGTAAGCATTTATTCCTGCAAGTGCCAGTAAAAGAACGCTGTTGAACATCACTCCAATTGCCACTAGCAACATTGATGAGCCTAATCCGATTAGTGGACCTGCAATTGCAATAAGGTATTCGGAGAGTAACGAAGTATTTTCCAAACTTCCAATTACTGCTGCGCCAAGAAAAGGAATCATGAATATTCCTGACGGACGCACCCCCCTTTTTTTCATGGCAATGTAATGTCCTATCTCGTGTAGTAGCACTAAGCCACCTAGCGAAACTCCAAGAGTCGCTCCGAACAAAAACGAAAAGGAGACAAAGGTTAAAAGGGCTAGGATAATCATTATTGCCCATTTTGTTGGTCTTGACATTTTGTTTTCCCCTTTTTTAACCTATCGACTCTAGTTCCTCGTCAATTGCGCAGGCGCTTTTAGCCACGTACCAGATTTTGATTGCGTCTCTCAGTTTTGAAAGCCTGTCTAAGAATGTTTCAATGTGTTTCACTTTGTTTTCAATGATCGTGAAGAGCACTATTGTCTCTGTTTTTTCCATCTCATCCTTTGTTCGGTGGTATACTCGTTTGAATTTGACTTTCATCTGTGTTTCAGCAATGATCTGTTTGAATTTTTCTCCGAACTCTTTCAAGTCGTTTGGTTCCCCTTCAATCAATAAGTATAGTGCAATCGTTTTAACTGTTTCAGCCAGCTTTTCTCGGTCTATCTGCTGTGGCAACACGGTGCTAGGATCAAGCGGGTTTCTGCTAGGATCAAGCGGGTTTCTATTTTCACCACTCATTTTTTTCCCCTCCTTTATTCTTTCCTCTCTCGAATGATACCAACGTATCCGAGCAAACGTGATATCTTATCGGGCTCTGCGCTTTCTCTTCCGAGTTATATTGATTAAGAGAAACCGCATTTATATAGTGAACCACGTTTTGCACCGCTGGCTCAAAGGTCACTGCCTCTTCTGAGATGTCAAATAGTATTTTTATGATGGACCATTCGCTTATCTCGTGAAGCGAAAACTCGGGAACAATTTTTTGGGGGACGTTCGTGAAAACAATTACCGCCTTGTCTCCGAGACACCAAGTTCCAGCATGCATATCTTTTGACCTGTCTCTTTGAGACACAAACGCAATCCGGTCGCCGTTTATGTTGAAAAATAATGGCTTTTCAGCTGAAACTAGTTTAGTTACCTCTTTGATTGTTAAAGTGTTAATTTCTCCGTCAGATGTTTTCATATTTTTTCCTCCACAATTTTTTTTATTTTGTCGCCTTTATTTTTTGGAAGGATGTGGTTGATGATGAATTTCTTCCCACGCTCTTCTTTCCTTCTCTTCGTCTCCTTTATTGGTCTTTATATTAAAGATTAATGCACATAAATGAAAAGTTGAAGACCATTCGGAGCATTTTTCTTTCAAACAAGCTTCTTCCGTCTTTTCTTTTCCGTCCCGGGGACATTGATGTTTATCCATCTTATCGCCTCTTTTCAAACGATTTTTGGAAAATTAAGGTTGACTGGTTTAGTTCGACCTTCATAAATAAATTTTTAGACTAAAAAGGGGGGTTCTGACTAAGAAAGGGGTTTGGTTGAGTGCTTAACTCAACCTTTTTTTGGGCTAGTCTGGGAAGCGTATGAATTCGTCGCTCGTGTTGACGATTATAGTTGTTTGCTCGTTTACCTGTAGGTTTTCGATTCTGCTCACTACTTGGAAGTTCAAGTCTTGTGTGTCGACCTTGTATTTGGTTCCGTTGATGGTTAGCACATAGATCGTGTTGCCGTTGTTAACGTATGAGAATTTCGCCTCTATCGTTCCACTCACTGTTTTTTCAGTTTGGGGCACAACTTCGCCGCTCAAGAACTTGCGCTTTGCTTCTGCAACCAGTGCTGCACCTTGGTATCCTTCGCTGGTCATAACCATTGAGTAGTGATCGAGATCTACTGCGTCAACTATGGCTAATCCGGCGAGCTTTATTGTTTCCTGTTCTGATTGTGCTTCTTTTTCGGTGACATGCCAGTTTATCGGCACGAACCACGCGTAACGTCCGTTGATCATGTACATCAGTGGCATTTGAGGTTCGAATAAGCCGGTGGTCGTCTTAAGAATGTGTGATCCGACAACGTTCTGCGCTTGTAATCCACTTTTAATTCCTAACGTGCTCACATCGTAGTACAATATTCCCTCTTTTGTGGCTTTGAACACTCCTGACATTGTCTGCACTTGGCCTACTGGATCTACTGAAACTATTGCTACTATCTGGTTTGAGTCGGGGTCAATGATCCATCTTGTGTCGTCGGACATTTCAACACGGTTTGTTGACGCTGGAATCCACAGGAAACCTCCTGCCCACACGTCAAATCCGTCGCCTCTTTTGTGTCCACCCCAAGCATTGATCATGCTTTCAAGCCAGCCTTCGTCGTAGCGTTGTGTAACCCAGTCAGGCATGTCTTTCATGCTGTAAAACTCTTCAACTTGACCGTATTCGTTGTAGACGTATACACCTTTTGGTAGTGTAACGAAGGACCATTGTTCAACGTTTGTTGCGGTCAACACGTATTTCCACTCGCCGTTGTCGTCTGTTGTTAAAGTGGCTCTGCCATACGCGTCTGATGTGGATATTCCCCAGTATGCACTTCCTTGAATGCCTCCAGTGTAGAACGGTGGGAAGTATATTAGGCCTTCACCGACTCGGAATACTTTGTCAATGATCTCAACGTCTGCTTCCGGGTTGTTTGCATCAACTACCACGTATCCTTTGATTGTGTTGTCGCCCATCAGGTTTGGCGATAGCATCGTCACGACCCAAACGAGTCTATTGTCATAAAGGGTTATGTGTGCTGATCCAACTTGTACGCTTCCGAAGTGTGCTGCATTTCGCAACGCAATGCTTTTTGCAAGTTCTTCAGTTGTTAATCGAAGCATGTTGTTTGCAATTTCGTTTTGGAATATTGGAGTACCTGCCGGTTGAAACTCTATCATCTGTTGGAAAACGCCTGCGTTGTTGACGCCAGAAACTGCGCCGACCTGCCACAGCGACATTATGCTAAAGATTATCAGTGCTAAAAGACTTAAAGTAGTCAACCATTTGTATGCCTTGTTCTTGTTTTTGAAAATTGATTTCCATTCGCCATACTCAGAATCCATGTACGCTAGGATCAATTCTATTGCCACCAATAGCAGCTTCATGAATACTAGTAAGAGAACCATGTAACAGTCGATTGTGGCGGTAGCAATGCCAATGAATCCAAACAGTGTGCCTACACCAGCAAGCGTTATGTATCGCCATTTTTCGCGAATCCAATGCTGTGTCACGGGAACCATAAAGGCTATTACCCAAGCAAGCAACCATAGAAATGGTAACATTTTTCTTTCTACCTCCATTTTTCATTTTTTCGTTTTCTGTTCCTCTTTTAGCCAAGCATAAAAACGCTTGTTCACCAGCCCACCACGTTGAGGAAATAAAAAAGAGGAACGGGCCGGAAAAAATAGGATTGTCTGAACTCTTTTGAAAAACGTGTTTTCTCCGTGTCAAACAGTGCTTTTTGGTTAATTCGTAGTTGCCGGTTTCTGTGTTTTGGTTATATGCTTCTTTCTGCGAAGCACGATTGCTGCTGACAGGGTTGCCGCCACAAACGTGAGCAATAAAAGAGGTGTTGGAAATTCAGGAATCACCGATGCTGATGTGAGTCGCGCCGTCGAATCAGATACTTCGCCGTTGAATACTTCATGGATATTGTATTCAGCCAACATTCCCGTTGCTTTAACCCAGTAGAAATTTATAGTGGTGCCGCTGCTGTCGGATACGTTCAAGTGGTTTACCTCGACGTTCTGACCGCTGTATTCCCTGCTTACCGTTTCGTTTATGGTGAGTGCAGTCTGTGCTGGAGCAAATTGGTCGCCTGCGTTGAGGTTCGCCGCAATGAAAAACCCTAGAGAGAAACCTGTACTAACGCCAGTGCTAACATCAATACTGCCGCTAGAAAATGTCGTTGGATATTCAGGGGGGAGTGGAGGATTGTATGATAGGTTATAATAGATTGTGGTTGATTCAACGTTTGTTACCTCGATCTTCATCGTTCCAGTGTATGTCGTCGTGGCGTTTACAGGCCAAACAATCGAGTACTCAGCCCAGTCGCCAACTTTGACGCCTACCGTCCACTGCGTCGCGTTCACGTTTTTCACTCCGAAGAGAACAACTGCAAAAACTATTATTAGCCCAAAGTTTCTGCTCAAATTGTTAACGTGTTTCAATTTTTCACTTCCCTTTTTCATCCAAGTTCCTCCGAAGGAGACCCCCTCCTTTAGGAAGGGGAATTCGGAGTTCCCGATATGCGGGCTCCTTCTCGGAGTGTTGGTTGCCTCGCCAATGCCAAACGGGCTTAGTCGGTGTCAGACACGCAACGTCGAACCTGCCAAGTTCAGAAGGGGTTGGAGCTGGCGAAACACTCCAACGTTCTTATAGCCCGTAGGCGTAGTCCCCGAAGGACTAGTCAACTCTCACGTTGCCCTAGCATTCAGGCAAGCCCCACCCTTTAGGGCGGGGTAGTTGACTTCAAATTTTTCCTCTTTTGGCCAGACCTAAGTCTGTTCACCAGCCCACCATGATGAGGAAATAAAGAAGAGGAACGGGCTGGAAAAAAAATTGGATAAATTAGTTTTCAGCTCTCAAGGGTATTGCATTCTCAAAACTTGCTCTTAACTTTTCTCGTTCTATTGGGTTCTTGTTCATTCCAAAGGCTAAAGTTTTGGAACACGATAGGCAATCTTTGCGGTAAAGGTTCCATTGCCCCTTTACCCATCGGTATTCTACATACTTTTCGTGTTCGCACATGGTCTTGCCCTCGTTTGCTCTTTTTCTAAGGCTTGGCGTCGGTTGATGATGTTTTTCAGGTTCAACATAAAGTTGTCGAAACAGCTTGTGTTTGATGGACACGAACTTCGCTTTGGACATGTTGAACAGGTTTGTTGCTGCGCAGTTTCAACCATTTTGCGTCCTTGTTCTGCACTCATTTTATCACGCTTCTTTTAGCAACTGCTCTTTGCCTTTCGTTGGTTACTTCAGCGGATTTGTCGAGTGATCCCTTGCATCAAGAAAAAGTAGTTTCCTGCTTTGATTTCCGCTCTTAGCCTTGTCTCTTGATCAATTTTCCGATTTTCGTTTGAATAATTCATTTAGTTCACCCCTGTTTTTCGTTTTTTGTAAAAGAAAGGGGGTTATGGTTGTTCTTTGGTTTCGAAGCAGTTTTGCAGGTATTCTTCTAAGGTTTCAGCGGGCACTACTTCTAGGCTGTAGTCACGCGGTACGATGCTGTGTTCATAGTTTTTCTTTGGTATAATTACTTTTTTGAAGCCCCACGCCTCAGCTGCCTTGATCTTCTCGTGGACGCCGCCGACTGCAGTGATGTTTATTTTTCCATCAACGCTTAAGTTTATTTCGCCAGTCACTGCAACATCCTGTCGTATCGCTTTGCCTTCGATCAGAGAACACAGTAGTATTGTCATTGTAACTCCTGCTGATGGTCCGTCAACACCGTAGGATTGGGAGTAGTCTATGTGAGTTATGTAGTCTTGTGCTATGTCTATGCCATATTTCTGAAGGATTACGTTGCGGACTTTTGCGGCGCTATCTGCCATCATGCTTTTTTCGTTTACTCCGCCAGTTAGGGTTAGTGAGCCGTTGCGTTCTTTTTTGCCTCTTTTTTCTATTTTGGTCATGCTTGCTTTAATGTTCAAAACGTTGCCAGTCATTTCTTGGCTTTGTTGTTCGCTTACGACGGCTAAACCGTATATCTGCCCATGCTTTGCACCTTTGGGATCTATTTCCAAGATCTTTGCTCGTTCAGCCATTTGGCTTTCAAGCAGTTGTCTCTGAATTGTCTTGCAGTGTTGCGAGATGGCTTCTTTAACATGTTTTGCTTCGACAACATCGCAGTTTTCGTCCATTGCTAGGGTTGCGGCAGTCTTGACTATTGTGATTATTCCTCTGAACCGAACGCTCAGCGCATCGTTTTTGCCGCTTCTGCGTCTGCCTTCCTCAGTTACTTCAATACACGCTTCTCTCGAGAACGGGATCAGGTTGAAGCGTTTAACCTCCTGCGCAATGAACTGCACGTATTTGCGCCTGTTCTCCACCGTGTTCGGCATATCATTGTTCATCCTAACAACCTTGCCATAACCGTAAATACGGTCCATCAGGGCAGGATGAATCAAACCGATACTGTCAAAGTTCCCTGCTGCAATCAAGAAGTTGATTGTCGGCACTGGCTCTGTTGATACTGCCATTGCTGATGTGTCTCCACCGTTTGCCCTACCTCTCATTGTGATTGGCAGTTGTCCATCTTCAAGCACTGTTAATAACGTCACTGCTTCCTCTGGATCGAGATTCTTTATTTCGTCTATGAAAAGTATACCTAGCGAAGCGACGTGCACGTCTCCAGCACTGACTCTCTGGTGTTCTGGTGTATTTCCACTGTAACATAGTTTTCCGTTTCGTATGACGAGCAGATTGTGCAAGTCTTCAATAACTGGACACCAGACTTTGCCCGTGTTGTTAGCGATTATCTCGGTGTTTACTCCCTTTTCAATGTAGCCCTGGCAGTTCTTCTGAACAAGTATCTGGTAGCTTGGCTTTGTCTGCCCGATTATCCTGTTGAGGCTTTTTATAAACCTTGGCTCGCGTCTTCTTTCGGTAATTGTGCAGTGCCATCCGAGCTTGGCGATCAAAACGATGAAGGAGTCACGGATTTCCCTAATTGAGGTTGTGAATTCATATTCTTTGTCACCATCGCCGTTTCCGTTCATAAGGCCTTTGAACAGATGATACAGCAGATCGCTTGGATAATCTAATATGTGCGGTGGAAATCGTTTTCTGCCTTTTCCAGTTCCACTTAAACAGTAGCGTTTAAAAAATTCGTAGAGCTGGTTGTAAGGAACAAGAATTTCTTCGCCATTGTTGTAGTCGGTGTATTTCAGATGCATTCTTTCAAGGAGTTTTAACAGCTCGGTTCGTCTTTTGAATTGTGTTAGGCAAGCATACTTTCGTCTGCGGATCAAATACCCCTCTGCTACGAACCAGCCTATTAGTTCACAGAGATCTGCAAGAGATAACTTTGGAAGCAGATTGGTGTTGTGTTTGATAAATGTTGACGGCGGGATTAGATCTCTTAGGTCCTTGGAAACCTTCCCCTCCCACCGAGCTCGAACTGGGAGTTTAAACTGGAAGTAGTCGATGTCTTTGGCTTCTAACACCTTCCAGTCAGGTTTACCCGTCTGCGAGGGGTTTAGGAATGTCTTGTGGTTTGGGGTCACGAGCAGGTCTACTTCTTTGGACACGAAGTGATGCATTAGTTCCCCATAGTTGTATACACAAACGTCAAGAACTTTCTTCTCTTCAATAGTTTCATTCTCTTTATCGAATGCAAAAACAATATCGCCCTTTTTCAGCTCATTGTAGCTTTTTATTCCCTCCCTAGTAATGGCATACGTATCTAGGGAATAGCAGCCCAAACCGCCTGTGTTTCCACAGAAGACAAATTTGCCGTTGCGTTCGACTAGATAGTTGTGGTTTCTGGGCAAGTGTAGACACCAGACTTTGCCGTGGTATTGTTTTCGGTACCAATGTTCTGGTTTTAGGCTTGTATTTGAGGTTGAGGTCGAAACCCAGTAGTATTCTCTAGAGTGCCCAAGCGTTGGCTTCTTTCCGATTTTTAGGCACAGTTCAACAACATCTAATGCCAAGTGGTAGGATGCAGTGTGGTATACTCTACCGTTGCTTCCGTTGCCCATGATCATGGTGGCAAACAATGTCCGTAAATTTTCGCGGGGTAGGTCCAAAAGTTCCCGTGGAATTCTCTTGTTTTTACTACCGACTCCGCAGTCTATGCAGTAGTGATAGAATTGCTCGTCTTCTATGACAAATCTAACGCCAGTTTTTTCGTGTGGTTGCGTGTAGTACCTTAGTCCACTTTGGTCAAGCAGTTTTTTTACGATGTTGGAATATTTATGCTGTGTTATGTAGATGTATTTTCGGTCTTTTCTTGGGTGCCCCTCGATGATATACCAACCAAGCAGTTGGACAAGCACGTTTGACAATGGGTACTTCTTTGAGAACCATTTTGAGGCACTGGTCGGAAGGTAGCGTCGACTTCTCAGTTTTGCCAGTTCGCTTGCTTCTCTAGAATAGAGTTTCGAATGCGGTCTCCAAGCTGTGAACATTTGGTGGTTTGGTGTCACTAACAGATCTATTCGTTGTCCTTTAATACCAAGCAGTTCGCCGTTGTAGTCATAGTTCACCAGTTCGGTGTAGTCCAAGATTTCCAGTTCGCGAGTTTCTGGGTTCAACGAAAACACCTTGTCGGTGGATTTGACTTCATACCAGTATTTTAGTCCATCAAGTGTCAGCACTCTCGTCACTTCGTCGTAGCACTGGTATGGATCCCAAGCTATTGATCCGAAAAGCTGGGAGCTTCTGTGTCCTGTTGCGTCAACGAATGGTGCCTGTTCTGCGCTGTTGTCTACTATCAGTTTGGGGCAGTCTGACTGTTTAGCTCCGCCTATGCCTTTCTGTCCGGTGCCTCCAAGGGCTTTTGACAGCCAACCGATCATTACGCCGAAGAAGATTAGGCTGCCTCCAGGCACTATGGTGATTGGCACTAGCCCGACGAGACGATTGATCATGAAATCCATGAAGTTGCCGTTGTACATTTGCTGCAATGATGTGCCGCTAGTTACTGCGTTTGTGTTCCAAGCTTGCCAGGCCTGGTACATGACGTAGAAGCCTATCGTCAGCAAAACCACTCCTAGAAGAATGAGTGATATTTGGATGGCTTTCATTCCTAGCTTGCTTAAGAACTTCCGTTTCAGCTCTTTCCTGTTTTCTTTCTGCAGTATCTTTTTTCCTTCACCTGCGTCGTGTATTGAAGTTTTTGGTTGACTGGGAAGCATTGGGTTTTTCCAGCATAGAACGTCAGACAGTTTTAGGTTCATTTCTTTGTACATCTGTGTGATTTTCGCTGAAAGTGCTTTGCCGAGTAGAGATTTGCCTGTGCCTGGGTCGCCGAGCAAGAGAAGGTATGGACCGGGGCTTATCACACTTTTTGCAGTAGATTTGGTTTTGTTTGGATCTTTCCACGTTTGATACCACTCTGTCCCGTGAAGGTATTTAATTTTTCTAGCCCATTCGTTGAGGCAAAGTGAACATTCTTGTATTGCGGTTTCTTGGCCAATGACCCAGTTCAGTAGGTTGTCGTCCACTGGAAATCCTTTTGTCGTCTGAAACGTATTCCAGTTCCATCGCACTTCTACGGGTTTTCCGTTGATTGTTCGTGTTATTTTTTCCTCGTCACTACCGTAGTAGTCCCGATATTGCTCAGACATTTTTCTTTTTCCCTCCATTATTTTCATTTTCGATCGCCGTTTGAGAGCTTAAACCAAAATTTTGGTTTAAGCGTGAATCCGGACTTTGATTCACTTTAACTCCATTCGAACTAGAAAAGGGGCTGTCGTGTTTTGTGTTGAGTTGTTTGAATCCTCCTTTCAACCTGAGTTTCACTGCTCCAATGTTTATCTGGAACAGAACATCATCAAATGAAATGTTTCCGAGCGATCTTTTTATGTTTTCTTCGCCCCTTGCCACTGTGCTAGTTTTGTATACAAGAAGACACGGATGCTGATCGTTGCATATCACTATCTTGTGGATTTGCAGAAGCAAAAGCTCTTCTTTGTTGAGACTAGTGTTTGGAACGTCTGTTACGGCGGTTCCTCCAACCCTTTTAACTACCGCAAAGCCGTTTGTACCGTGGAAGATTCGCCCTCGTTTGCAGTATCCAACTATGTAGTGAAAAAGGTTGAATTTCCCATTTTTGTAGCAGTGGGCTTCCAATGGGCAAACACGACATTTTCCGCTAACGCGAACAACAATTTTTACTTTTCCATTTTCGTCTTTCATTTTTCGCCGCTCCTTTTAAGTTTAATAAAGCGGAACAATTAGAGGCTTTTTTGTGTTTTGTGAATGTTGGGTTTGTTGAGGTCATTTCCATTCACCTGATTTCTTCAGGTCTAATGCGGTACATGGGAGAACAGTCATTGTTTCTCCAGTCGTTTTGTTTTCAACGAGTTCTCCGATGGCGCACTCGCTGCATTTGATTTCAACGTATTTTCCGCAGTTGGCACATTTGAAGATGCAGCCTTTTTTTCGTTTGATGATGAATGCCTTGTCTAAAGCTATGTGTGGACAGGGCTTGTCTTTAGGGAAGAGTGCTTCCTCAAGAGGGCTAACTTTGTCAGCTACGTCTTCCAAACGTTTTTCTTTAGTCATTTTTTTGCCTCCGTCTAAGCCATTGATTTGCTCTTGGCCAAATGGCTCTGTTTGACCTTTCACAGCATTGACTAAAAAAAGGGTGAAAACTGGCTGGACTATTTTTCGTTTATTTCTTCTGTGGTGTTTGAGGTTGGCTTTGTTTCTCAGGTTTAACCACGATGACTTTGCCGAATATTTCGTTTCCCGGTTTAAATGGGCATTGAAGATTCTTGCCTTCCTGCTTGGCCGTCATTGCAACTAAACACCAGCGATCCATGTTTTCTGGTGTTGGATTGCGGAACATCTTGTTTCTGTAGTCGCATTCTTCGCAGAAAATGTTTGGGTAGCGTGGCTTGAGCTCTTCTGATGATAAAGTATGCACTTGTGTCACAACTTGCGGTGTGTTTTGAGGTCTAACTGGTGGTTGCGGTCGGTTTTTGGGGCATTGGAAGTTTCTGTTCTCTTGCTTGGCCGTCATTGCAACTAAACACCAGCGATCCATGTTTTCTGGTGTTGGATTGCGGAACATCTTGTTTCTGTAGTCGCATTCTTCGCAGAAAATGTTTGGGTAACGTGGCTCAAACTCTTTTGGGGGTGGAGCATGCATTTGTGTTTGCGGTTGGTTTTGGAAGTTGCGTTGTGAAAAACGTTGTCTCTGAAAACTCTGTCGAACTGGTCGTCTCTCTTGAATTTCTCTTACTCTTGCTTTTGACAGCACGTCTCTAAGGGTAACTCTGTTTTCTCTGCTTCCCGCTACTATGGTGTCTTCGCTTGGCCACTGATCCGATGAAAAGGTGCCCTTTGGTTTTGATTCGGGCTCCAGCCTGTTTTTTCGAGTGCCTGGTTTCACCATTTTTTTCACTCTCCAAATTCTTTTTAAGCTTTTAGCTGAGTGTGGCTGCCAAGGCTTCTGACCTCTCATTTCCTTCTTTTTCACCAACTCAGCTAGATTTTGATTTGACTAAAAAAAGGGTTGTTTGATCGGAAAGCGTATCCACCCAACAACTTTTCCAAAGGGCGATGCACTTATCCCGATGCGCCTCTCACTCAAATGCGCTTGGTTTTTATTGAGGAACCTTTCGAACTATTTCTAGTCAACTCTCACGTTGCCCTAGCATTCAGGCAAGCCCACACCCTTTAGGGATGGGTAGTTGACCTTACGCCTCCAAGGAGACCCCGCTCTTTAGGGCGGGGAGAAATTGGCTTCTAAACGCTATTCTAGTCAACTACTTACGCTGTTCTCACCAGGATAAGCCCCACCCTTCAAGGCGGGGTAGTTGACCACGTTTGCCTCCTTCTATCCTTATTTTTTCAGGAAAGTTTGGGTGGACTGGCTTGCAATTTACTCCAAGTTTTTTGAGAGCTGGACATGCGACGTATTCTGTGTTTAGACCATGCCATACTGCAGGAAATTTTTTGCATGTGTTAGGTTTAACATCATGAATTAAACATTTATATTTTCCATCTCGAAGACGCTTTAGAAATGGGCAGTGGTTCATTGTGCCCCCCCAAAGAAAGGATATTTCTGTTTTTTCCTTAAGCCTTTTCAGCTCTTTCAAAAAGTCTTTGCGTGTGCTGTATCCTGCTCCAGCTGGACTCAAGATTGGAACCTCGGTTAGTCCCGAATCGTCTATGTATTTTATCTCGTCCCCGTATTTCTGTTTTAATTCCCTTAATATTTTGGATAAATCGCTGTTAACAAGTGGATGATGTATTATGTCTTTACGACTTTTGCGTTTTAGTTGTCTCCAATCTTCAGGAGAAAACCCGATGTGTGTGTGATAAATGCAGCAAAGTCCGCAGCGTTGACATTTGAACTGTTGCATTATGTACCGCGCTTTCCATTTTTCTATTTGAAGGTCGCTATTTCCGAAATCCATTTTGCCACCTTCTCTTTCTCTAAAAAGCGTGTTCGTCTCGCGTGGTAGGTCAACCGAACAGGGCGCCTAGTCCTTTGAGGGCGTCGTCTTCTTTATCCTCTTTTCTGGGTTTGATGATGGGGCAGCCGTACGCATGTGCTGCTCGGCACGGTTTCTCTTTAGTGTAGCCAAAGAGACATCTCTTGTCGTCTCTGAGCCACTGGCACTGGCCTCTTTGTCTCATCGGTTTGAAATTTTCGTCGAGTTCTTCGTAGTTCAGTCTTCGTTCCACGTTGAATTCTGCTTTTTTGAAAGGCAGGTCGCTTACATTTTCGTTGATTATTGCTCGGTTTCCTTTGATTATGATGTCGGCCATTCGAAGTTGAATTGTGCGGTCGCCGAAAGGTTTCGCCATTCCAGCCATTGGGTTCAGTGCTGTCAGGTCAAACGGTCCGCACATGGGTTTGCAATCGTTGTGTTCCCAAAAGATGTAGACTGTGTGTTGGCCGAGACGCGATTTTATCCCGAGTATCGTGTTTGTTGTAATGTCGCCTTGGTGTGGCATGGTGAATGAGTCGTCAACGAACACTGTTGCGTTAAACAGCACTAGATTTTCGTGGAAAGTGTGGTTTTCTTTTTTTCCGTTGCCGGGCTTGTAGTATGGAAGGGCGTGGAGCCATTGGACCAAGTCTGGAAACGCTTTTCCTTCAAGTGCGGCTGCTTCAATTATTTCGCGTTCCTTCATAATCCTTTCAACATCTTCTGCTGTTATTTTTCCATTTTTCATTTTTCTCATCTCCTCTATCTGAGCCTTTTCACTGCTCGGATTTCAACGGCTCGGTTGTTGAAACTTCAAAGCAGAACCTAACTAAAAAAAGGGGTTTATTACTGAAAACGGTTTTTTCGTAGGTTTTTTACCTGTATCGTTTGTCTTTCAGATTGACGAGCTTTGCGTTGAGAGTCACTTTTCCATGCAAGATCTCGTTGAAGAGTATTTTCCATCTTTTGTTCCATCTATCCGCAGCTTGTTTTGTCATGCATAATTCCCCTGTGCTTTTTCATTGGTCTGATCAGGCAACGTATTCCGCGGTCTTTATTATGCCGTCAATCTTGTTTGCTAGCACCCAAAGAAGATCCAAGTGTATAAGCACGCCTTTTCTATAGTGCGACTTTTCTGTTTTCTGTACGAATGCAAGCAACTCAAAGAGATCGAGCTTACCAAAGCAATCCGGGGTTTTCTCGCCTAGCGCGTACAGGTAAAAGCGCCGACTTTCTTCACTGCGAGCTATTGCCTCTGGCGTATTTGGGTCGCCAGTCATTAGCTTCAACATTTTCTCGTTGTCCATTTTTTTTCCTCCAGACTATTTACCGAGTCCCTTCGCCGTTCAGTTTCAACTGACTCGTATTGAAACATCAAAACGGAACCAACTGGCGTTGATTTTTAACTGACTAAAAAAGGGATCCAGATTACTCTGGGTTTGACGCGCGTCTAAACTCTCTTGACGAGGACTATCGAGTTGCTCTTGACTCGATTTATGCCCCTAGTTGGTATGACCCTGTGGCGCGTCTGTTTTTCAAGTTGGTACTTGTCGTACACTTTTTCACGCTTCTTCCATTTTTATTCGTTCTCTTCGCCGTCCGGCTTTCCGGGCGTTCACCCCGCCACCACAATGAGGTTGAGAACTGGCGGGGACAAAAAGGGGTTTTTACCTCTTGTGGTTTTGTCTTCTGCACTACTTTCGCACTTGTTCTTCCAATATTCGCCCGCCAACATACGCCATTGCATCTATGATTGCTCGATCTTCTTTCACCGCGTTGAACATGTTGACTCGTCCCGTCTGGGAAAGATTTGCGAAGAAGGGTCTTATATATTTGTACTGTGCTTCTGAGTCCATAAGTGCAACGCGTTTCAGTAGTTGAATAGCTTCGTTTTTGATTGAGCTCTGATCCAAGCCAACCACGTCGCTGAAAGTCATTACTTTAGCAACGTGAACTGCTAGGCTTCTTGTGTCTTCGGCGTTGGAAAATATGTTTTTTGGAAGGCTGCTGATTTTTGCTTTGTAGTGTTTAACCATCGAAACGAATGTTCGTTGAAGAAGTTTCGGCTTGTTCTTTCTGAGTAGAAGTAACCAGAATGATGGTGGCGCAGGCTCAACAAGACGATTCATTTCATTGAAGATCTTCTTTTCCTTGGTTTCCGTTGCCTTCGCTAGTTTCCCACAGCACTTTGCTAACTTGGTTACGAGGGGGGCTTCACACCGCAAATGTAGGTACTCTGGGTCTCCAATGACGTACATTTTCTCTCCAATCAGTATTGACTCGCCGCAATGGATGCAATCTCGAGGACACTCTGTGTTTGTAGTCAAAACCACTCGGGGATTTGCTGTTGAGATGCTAATCTGTCTTTTTGACATGTTTTTCATCTCTTTTTCATTTTAAAACCTTTCAGCCACTTCCGTCCGGCAGGTTCACGTCCAGACGTTCATCGTGGAACTTGCTAAAAAAAGGGGGAACAGCTTGATTTGCTGTTTTAGTTATGCTTGGCTTTCCCTATTTTCTGTGGAAGGCTCGTTAACCTGCGTTTGTGGTGGCGAAACAACAATTGAAACTTCGGGTGTGTTGTCCCATTCAAATCCACATTTAGGGCATTTGGCCTTGTGGTTTGTGCGCGGTTCTACTTTCCCGAAGCCTGCGTGTTTTCCTTTGCCACCCCAGTTCTTTTTGCGGCTTTCCACATATTTTGCTTTGGGACAGCCACATTGTGGGCAATTCATTTTTTTCACCAGTTTTTTCTTTTGTTTCTTTTCACCTTCAAGCGTGGTGGCGTCTCCTTTTAGAAACGCTCTTTCACTTTTGGAACCTGCTCAAAGGAACTACTAAAAAAGGGGAACTTGATGCTTGTCTCTTATTTTTTTAGCTGGGCGAAACTGACCAGACAATCTTGTAGCCAGCGACGATCATAACAAGGCCTATTGGAACTCCGACTACGCACGCTGGATGAAATGCTACTGCAATGAATGGAGAGCTTATTGTAGCGATTAGCCCAGCCGTGAAGAGATCTAAGCCAAATTTTGATTTGAGTTTTTTCCAGTTCATGTTAGACCAAATCCTTTTGTTGTAGGTCTACTGCCACTTGGATTTCGACGACCTTTTCGAAACCGTCAAAGTGGAACAAACTAAGAAAGGGGTTTATTTATGTTTTTCGTGTGTAACTGCGTGTTCTTGTCAAAACTGTCCTGTTGAATGCCTGTGTTGGAGACGTGAAGTTTCTCTTTATCTGCGCGCAGATGAAGCTTGCTTTAACGTAAGTTTCGTGTTTGGCTTTGAACTGTTGTATTGCTTCTTGCGGTAGGATGTTTGGGTCCAAGCACACTTCTCGGGTTGAAGATAGTTTTTCCGGTGTTGCTTTGTAGTAAACGATGATTTCCTGTTTTGTTACTAGAACGTCAAAGTCAACATCAACTTCAGGCTCTTGATTTTGCAGAATGCGCTTTGTGTGTTCGCATTGGCTGAAAATCTTGTCGAAATCGGATCCACGATCTTTTTTCCTTGCAAACAAGATCTTGTTGTATCCTGCATATCTTTCTTCAAACAAGGCTTCAATCTTTCTTTTAGGAATTAGTTTGTCCTTTAGAAACTGCTTGCAGGCTACTTGTAACTGTTCTAGTCTTCGCGGAATTATTGATGCTAGCAGGTCTCTTTTTGTCGTGAGTGTTGGATCTTGTAAGTAAATCTTTTTTTCTGTTAATTTGCGTGCGAGGTTTTCTAATGTTCCATATTTGCGAATCATTTCTTCTACGGCCACCCCAATGATTCCGCCGTTTTCTGCGCCGTATACTCCTACGCCTTTAAAGAACTCCTTTGCTCTTACAACTTCACGTTTCATCTGTTTTGTTAAGTGTGTGTTGTAGTATTCCGTGTGTTTACAAGTGTCTTCTCGCTTTTTCGTTATTTGAAACACGAAGTCAACGTCAAATCCATCAACGTTCGCGTTCCAGATCAGCAGTTGTCCTTCTTTGCGTTGACCATTTGGAAACGCTTTTTTAACTGTTTCATAAGCCGTGGTTTTGTCTGCGATTTGAATGTACAGGTCGATGTCGTGATCTCCCGCGGTAAAAGTTTCTTTTGCGGTTGAACCAACAGGAATAACGATCACGTTGCCCAGTAGACTTGTTAGTCGATTCTGTAGTTTTTGAATGGTGTCACGGACTCGTTTCCGCTCTGCTTCTGAAGGGTACATCTATTTTTGCCCTCCAACAGTTGACGCTACGCTTATAGCTATCGTCTGCGAAAGGTTTGGCATCAGTGCTTTGAATGCGTTCTGGATTGTTTCCAACAGGTATGCAGTATGCTCCTTGGAAAACGTTATTGCTAAACACTGAGACATTAATGAAACGACGCGATCGCTTGAAAGCTGATTCTCCATTGACGCTTTGACCGCGTAGACCCAAGCGACAACTTCAGAGTTTATTTGCTCTTCAACGACTTGCTTTGTTTCTCGATATAGTGCTCTTGTGAATTTGAGAGCGTCGTGTTCCTCTCGCCGTTCTTTGCTCCAAGAAACTTGGTCTATGATGTGACCCAGTTCATGTAGGAGTACAACTATGAAGTCGTCTATAGAAGTCAAGCCTTTCGTTCCTAAGTACACGTTGGCTTCGGTTACCCTCAATCCGTTATGCGTTATCTCCACTTCGCCGAGATACCAAGGTTCGTTTCGACAGATTCTGAAGTAGACTGGAACGTTTTTAAATCTTGTTACGAAGTCCCAGTTTTCCATTTTCACCACCTTCCGTGGAACAATTTTTGTTTGTTTCCTCTTGAGGCCCTCTTTTAGGGTTTGACAGGTTCGCTCGCATTTAACCTCAAGCTTATTACAAAAAAAAGTTTGAATTTTTTGTTTTCTCTAATTGTAGAAGTCTAGAGCCCTGCAGCAGTCTGAGATTAGTTTGTCGGTTTGGTCTGTCCGTCAGATCTAACCCTTTTCAACTTCTTTGCTTCTTCAAAATCCAACTCTCTGAGAAAGAGCAAGTCTATCCTGCGAGATAAGCGAGTATGCTAACAAGCCTACCGCCAAATGGTTTCGTACTCCTGCTAGCAGTTCTCCTTTAATACGACTCGTTTCAGGGCTTGTTCATCTTTCTCTTTGCGAATCTTTTAGCCTTTCGGCGAAGATCATTTCCACTGAGAGTTGATTTTCGGAGGTTTATCGTTTCCTAAGAAGGTTTTACTCTGCTTCAGTTGGCCGACCATAATGGCACCATGCTAACTTCAACTCTTTGCGGCAACTTCCCCTTTTGCCAGAAGCTTTCTGATTACTCGCTGTCAGGTTCGTTGTTTTTGTCTGTAGGTTTCCTGTTTATGTTCAAGCCAGGAAAGATTATGTTTCCGGGGTCTGGTGGTTTTAACACTTCTATGTTAAACGGTATGAACCCGGCGTTCATGTACGCTTGTTTTAGTTCCTCAAGTTGCTCGTCGTAAGTCAACATTGACCAGTTTTCCGCGTGTTTAATCACACGATTTGCCATCTTTGTTTTTCGAAGCTCTTTAAGCATTCGCCAAGTGAGACGGGGTTGTGGGGCGAATCCCAATAATTGCAGGAGATTTTGAGCAACGATCGGTTTTGCTTCTCCTTTCTCAGGTTGTGCTCCTAGTATGGGAACGGTTGCCCAGTAATGGATCAAGTAAATCAACGAGTTTTCAGTGGTCTGTTGGTTGATCTGTTTTGCTGCTTCTGAGCCTATGTCTAGTCCGTTTTCCACACCGATGTGTACTCCTTTTTCGCCTCTTCCAGATCCTGCGGCTGCACCGATGATCATTCCTTTCACGATTCCATGGAGTATTCTTTTTATTCGGTGTCCTCTTCTTTTGATGAAAACGTTTTTATTCATCTTTTTCCCTCCTTTAGAGAGTTTAATATTGTTGAAAATATTCGCTCAAATCGTTTTACGGGAAATCCCTTCTTAACAAGGGCGGGTTCCCCCCAGATTTCCCCCTGGGGGGCCGGGGTGTAAACATCCTTCTCGATGCGTCTGTGATCATGATGAAAGATTAATTTTAAAACTTGAATCACGTAAATGGATGGTTTTTTCAAATTTTTACCTCCACTACTGTTTAATTCTTTCTCGTTTTCTTTGTGTTTCGCGAACATTTCCTATACACCTCCTTATTTTTCAGTCTTTTTTCACGAATATTTTCACAAAAAAAGGGAAAGTTATTGTGGGTTTTGCGTATCTGGATCGCCGTTGTTCTTGTGTTTCCGAACACCGTTTTCTGGTTCTGGCAGTTTTTCCTCTTGACTTGTCTCTTCGCTTGCTGGCTTCTCTTTTTGAGGATAGATGCATTGCACCTCTTCAAAAGAGAGGTTTTCTTTCTGCAGGTCAAGAAGAGAGACAGATTCTCCTCTTGTCTTTGGCACCGCTATTGGTTTTTCGTCGCTGACCGGCTTCTCCACTTTTGGCTCTTCTTCAGGTCGAACTGGCGTTGGCTCGGCTACACTTGCCTTTTGCCTGTAGAGTTCCTGCATGCTCACATTGGCTTCAGCAAAGCTTCCAACCTTATCTTTGAGCATTTGTATCGTGTTTTTTGCTTCCTGTTCTGATGCTGCGTATAATTGCACTGTCACGTGTTTTTTGGATTGGTTGACGCTTTCTATTAGATCAGCAAAGTTTTTCTCTGAGAGAACGCCGTCCATTGCATCAATGAAGTCGCTTCTTCCCAGTTTGACCTTCGGCATAAAGCGTATAATCACTTTAAACTGGGCGCCTTCACGTTGTGCTTTTCGCTTTGATAGTTCTGCTACCGGCTCTTCAACCGCTGCGATCGAGGGTGTAGCTTCTACTGTTGGGGCGTGTTCTGGTTCCTGAGCTGCTGTAACCTGTGTTTCTATTTCTACCGCGGGTGTTGGCTCAGCTGACGGTAGTGTAGGCTCTGGCATTCCAGATAGGGCTGTTTCCTCTGGTTGTTCAATAGGTGGCGTTTCAATCTTTGGCTGCGGGATTTGTGGGTGTTTTTCGATCGTGGTTATTGGAATCTTACCAGGTATTGTCTGTGCTCCTACTGGTTGCAATGCCTTTGGCGGCGCTGGTATCTCCAATTCGCGATAGAGAAAAAGCTTTGTTGGTAACCGCTTCACTGCAACGTCCCCTGAAGTTACAACAACTGCACTTTTAACGCGAACATCTCCAGGAACGGCGTTGAACGTCATTCTATAGTCAATCAGTGGTCTCGATTTTTTCCGGTTTAACATGGTTTCACCTACAGAGGGAGTTGTGCGGCGCTGTTGGGAATTTGGGGCAACGGAATCGGCCACGGAACGTTCAAGTTTTGCGCAGTTAGGGTTGCAGTCACGAAAGCAAAGTTTGAAATGACTTGCATTACGGCAACAGGCAACGGTCTTTTATTTGCACATTCGTTGTAGATTATTGCTAGCTCCTGCTCGTCGCCAGTGATTACTGCCACGCCACTGAGTTGAATGCTAGCGATTGCAGGCGTGTATTTTGCAACGAATTCAAAGCTAGCTTTGAGGGCGGGTGTCAAACCGTTTTGCTTTTCCACTTTTGCTAGCGATAGATTGGTGTCAACCGTGGTTGATCCCAAAGGATCAGTGACTCCGTTTAACCTCTCTCCATTCACTTTTTTGAGGTATACTTCTATTTTTAAGACCATTTTCTTTTCCTCCTTATATTTATTTTTTTCTGTTCACCCTTCTATTGGGGAACAAAGGTCATTTTCTCAGGAGCGGTTGGACTAGGAAGTTCTCCTTGCCGAGACGTCGAGCATAAGGACTTGTTTGTCCGTCTCGCAACCGTCCTGTTTTCAACTCTCCCGCAACTTTTGTTACGAGAGAACAGACTAAAAAAGGGAACTCTCAAAAGGGGCTCACCAGTGCTCTATCTTGATGTCTTCTCGGATCACGCTTGTATCCTTGACCAAACCTGCGAAAATAACTGCTCCACACATGGGGCATCGATAGACATCGGTTCTGTCCTTTATGAAGAACGGATGAAAGATTTTGCCCATTAGAATTGTTCCTAAAAGTTTCCAAGTGTGCTTACCGTTTTGTTCCATTCCTATTCCTCTTCTTCATGAGAAAAACCCTGAGTTAACTGAAAGTTATATATAACTCGGGGTGCTCCTCTTTAACGGTTACTGCAATTGCTTTTTCAATTTCCAATATCTTCCAGCATTCATCAGCGTGTTGGCACACGGTACAAGGGTGCACTGGTTCTTTGTAGCTTTTTATCTTTAGTGGTGGGATTGTGGACATTAGCTCCCAACATCGTCGGTACTCCGCTTGTTTTTCGTCATAATCGGGCTTGGTCATGATTTCCCGCATTAGTGCCCTAATTTTCAACGGAAACTTTTCGAGTACCACTTCACTCATCTCTTTTTCCATCGTCTAAGACATCCAAACCAATTTTTTCGGGCATTCTTATTCCGTCTGAACCTATTTCTCTGCCTTCTTTATCGCAAGTCTATATTCTATCCTTTCATTCTTATACGAGGTGTCCTAACTTACGGAGCAAAGTGTCGCGCAATTCCTTAAACGTGATTGTTTCCTTGACTTCAGCGATGACCTCGCCCCTATTCGTGTAAAGCCTACCGTCCTCCACGTATCCAATAGGCAAATTCAAGGAATCAAGAACGACTATTCTCAAATTTTCTTTTTTGCTCTTTTTGTCGCTAACATCAACCACCAGTGGCTTCTTCGGCTTACTTTTGAATTTTGTGACCTCGAGGCTTATTTTTTCTGACATATCTTACTCATCCCAATCTTTTTTTACTTCTACTCTTTGGTGGCACAGTGTATTGCATCGTAAACTGTAAGAAGCTGATGCAGGCTTGCTTTTAAACAGTCAGTCCATAGAGGACACTTTTGGCACTCTGCACTGTTGCCGTTGATCTTCTCGTGATCGCCGAAGCAATTTTCTTTCCCGAGAACTTTGGCTTGAAGCTGAATTGGTAAACCCCGCCAATCCGATTGTTGAACGATTTCAACAACTTTTTCCTGATTCATTTCAATCACCCCTATTCGGGAACTACCTATTTTGATAGGTATCTCCTCCAATTTTTCTCCCCACACCAGCGAGCCGAGTCTCTGGAGGAAGCTGGTTTGGGAGTTTTGACTCGGTCATATAAACATAAAAAAAGAGGTTGTTCCACCACTTCGTGATCCGCTAACACAGGACTTCGTCGTTAAGCGTTTTGAAGTATTGCTTAATCTCCTCGTTGCTGAACCCGTTTTTTCTTAGCGCTTTTTCAACTTCTTCTTTTGGATTCATGTTTGGTCACCGCATCCTTTTCACATCTACAATCGAGATTTGTCCGTCGCGTTGTCGGTTCCAAAGCTCGATTTCTTCTGCGCTTCCATTGATTGTGGTGGTTTTATCTTTTCCGTTCTCCAGGTACTTAACTTGGAGTTTCATTTTTTCACCCGTTTTGGGACTCTTTTGAAAACGATTCCACTCACACCGTTAGGCCGAGTCCTCCCTATCGCTAGGGCTAGTCTTTTTGACTAAAACGGTTTGGTGGAAATTGGCTCGGTCGCTTCTGTCTTCTTTTCAGAAAAAAAAGGAGGAGGTTAGTTCGTTTGCTCCTCAGCTCGCCATTGCGCATCTGCGCATTTTTGTCTTTCTTCTTCTTCGGTGATTTGTTCTTTGGTTAATTCTATCTTTTTGTGTGTGTTTTCTTGTTTTGTTCTTGGTTCCAGGTTCGGCGTATGAAGGCCACTTAAGGGGTTTTGTTGGATTGTGGGTTTGGAGATATTTTGGATTCTTTCTTTTAGAGCAAAGTTTGTTTTGTCTTCGTCACATATCTTATGACATTCGTTTCTCCATTCGCATTCAAATTGACATATTGGGTTGGTTTCGTCATATCGTTTTCCAAAACAGATTTTTTCTAGTTCATTCATTTTCATTTTCCTCCTGTTTTTGAAGAGAAACAATTTCCTTGTTGGGGAAAAATTAAGATGATGGAAAAAATAGGCGAGATTCAAAACTCATAATAAAAGAAACGAGGATGTTTCCCAAGATTTCCCACGTTAAATGGGGATGGAAACATTCAAGACAGCTTTGTCTTATTTGGGGAAGATAGATATACTGGTAAGCTTAGATCATATCCGTATTTAAACTTTTGCAAGCTCTTGATGGAGCAAACCAAACCTTTGACCTTCTTCCGCCTTGATACCGTACTCGCTTTATCTTCTCTTTGGTAATGGTTAATGGGAAATTGTTGGAAAAACGGTTTCCCTTTCCCCTGCTTTGTCTCCCACGGTTCAAGCCTCGAGAGGCACACTGGACTATCGAACCAGCTTCGGTGTTGATGACCCCTACTCCAACTTTACAGTTGTTTTGGTGGCTGACAACCTGCCTAACGGGCTGAACCAACGTCATTTTTTATCTGGAAAACTATCCGCCCTGGATTCAATATCCCTTTAATAAGGCTAAGTTTCCAGTTTTTCTCTCACACCCGTCCAGTCGAGTCTGATGGGAGATGACGGGTTTGGAGGGTTTGTCTCGATCATTAAACAGAGAAAAGCGGAAAGTAATGTTTTGCTGAAGAGACAACGTCTACACTCACCATTTATTTATCGGATCGTTTGGTTTATATTGCCGAACGCCAATATATCGCCCATCTAAAAGCTGAAAGAGTTCATGATATTTCTCGGGAGAACCTTTATGTGCTTCTTTCATTGCTTTTACTGCTTCTTCTTTATCGTCCGTTTCAATAAGCAGAGTTAGTTGATTTTCATAAACCTTAAAGTTTTTGATTTTTTCAAAGAAGACGCCATGGCAGTGTATTTGTCTTGCATGTTGAAAAGTATCTGGAAATTGTTTACAAAACTTCTTATGGTTTTCTTCAACTTCAGGATGGTTGCAGGTCAATCCTGTTTCTTGATTAACACGTGTTTCCCATCTACAATTGGAACATGCTTCTGCACTCATTTTTCCACCCCTTTTAGAAACAAAGAGTAATAATCACTCTCAATCGTTTTTCTTCCCACACCAAGCAGGCCGAGTCCTCTGAAAAACGCCTGGTTTGGAAGGCTTTGCCTCGGTCACGAAATATAAAAAAGAGGAATTATGGCGTGTTGCCACTTTGATTGTAATAGGCCTTGTTCACGTTCAGAAAGATTATCGCTCCAATTTGACTTGTTACTTCTCGGGTTAACCGCAAGGCTACATTGAGCAAGGCAAACACGTCGTGTTTCTCTCCAAGCTGTATCTCCGCCTTATGCAGGATTTCGCAAGCTAGGACGTCGGTTCCACAGATTTCTCCGCGTTTTATGAGCTCAAAAGTTATTGCCTCAATTAAGTCGCGTTTTTGCTCGCTCGTTATCCACCTAACGTACGGCTTGGATTCTGTCTTTGGTTTGGCCTTTTGGTTGAACACAAGTTTCACTCGAACTCTCCATCGATTCGCCCACATTCCCGCGAAGACGTTTACTCCTTCGTCAAATTCTTTTGTGCCAAGCACGTTTTCAATTTTCTGAGCGGCCAGCAGATTGCTTTCCTCTCCGACTAGGTTCCAATAGTATTTCAGCCAGTTCGTAAGGTCCTGCGTCGCAATTTCGAGGACTTTGCGGTCGGCACCTTGCCAATCCATGAGTAGGCAACGGCTTTCAAGTGCCCTTTGAAGTAGAGTTTCAAGTTCGACGGCGGCGAAAACTTGGAACGTTTCTTTTTTTATTTCACTCATTGTTTTCATGCTCCTTTTTTCATAGATTAAACCTTCTGTCGCTTCGACCTGAATGGTTCAGTTCCACGTCATCATAGCGAAGACTAAAAAAGGGAAACTTACTCTCGAGCTACCTCGTGTATCACGTCGTAAACAGTTAAGACTTGATGCAGGCTTGCTTTTAAACAGTCAGTCCATAGAGGACACTTTTGGCACTCTGCACTGTTGCCGTTGATCTTCTCGTGATCGCCGAAGCAATTTTCTTTTCCCAGAACCTTCGCTTTTAGTTGAGTTGGAAGTATCAACCAGTCCGGATGCAGCTCGGGATTTTCTATTTTTTCATTTTCCATTTTTGGTCACCCTATTAGGAAACAACACCTATTTTTGGAGTAGGCTTCTCCATTTTTCGCCTCACACCGCTCCGTCAAGTCGGCCGTCTGCCTTTCGGCTTTCGGTTAAAAGCGGTTTGAGCTTTCGGTCTTGATCCAAATAAATTGGGAATAGTTCAATTCACTTTTTTTGCGTCGATAATTGAGACTTCGCCTGCGCGTTGTCGATTCCAAAGTTCTAATTGTTGCGCTGTGTTGTCAACGGTTATGTGCTTTGTTTTTCCGTTTTCCAAATATCTAATTTGAAGCTTCATTTTTCTTCACCCTTTACAGGAAACTATCACTCACACCGTCAAGCCGAGTCCTCCACAAAAAGTGGCTTCAATTTGACTTGAAGGACGGTTTGGTGATTTCGGCTCGGTCGAATTTGTACTTGTTATAGTCTTCCATGGTTTTGAACTCATCGAGCAAAACCATCAAAGCCCCTTTTTTCAGGAATAGCGTGAGATGTGTTGGTTGGTTTTTGAAGTGTTTGGCAGTTTGGTTTTGTTTTTTGTTTGGAGAGTTTTGGGAGAGTTTTTTTGGATTTGTTGTTTTGGAATGAGGAACGGTTACGTTGTTGGGGGTTTGATAGTGAGTTGGTTTCTGGTTTTGCGAGAGGCTAAGGGGAAGGTTGTTTTGTGGTTGGTTTTGTTTGGGGTTTGTAGTGGCGGGGTTTGTTGGTCGAGGTGAGTTTAGTGGTTGCGCTGGGTTTTTTGGGTTGTTGTTTTTAGGAGCAATTGGTTGATTGTTTTTGATTGGGGTTTTTGGGGGTATTGTTTGGGGTTTATTTTTGGGTTGCTAAGCAAGTTTGAGAATTAAGGTTGAATTGTTTGGGGTTTGAAGGAGAGTTGTTTGGAGTTTTGCGGGGGGTTATGGAAGGGTTGTTTTATGAGTAGTTTTTGATTTTGTTTGGGGGTTTGGTTAGGGGAGAAGTTTTGTTGTTTTGGGCTGAGGAAGTCTGGTTTTTGGAGTTATGTTTTTGGGGTTAATTTTGTTGGTTGAAAGAAAGGTTGGTTATATGTTGAATTTTTGGGGGGTAAGTGGTTGAGGTTGGGTTTGTTATTTTGGGTTAAGGTTAGTGGTTGTTAGGGAGTTGTTTTTTAGGGAATTGTTTTTGGGTTTCTGGAAGATTGTTTTTGGCTGGGTTTCTTGTTGGTTGAAGTTTTTTTGGGGGGTTAGTTTTGGTGGTTTTTGGTTAATTGTTTTTTATTATAGATTTTGAGGGGAAAAGAAGAGATGATGGGAAAATTGGGTTATGATTAAAACATAAAGTAGTAGAAACGGAGATGTTTCCCAAGATTTCCCACGTTAAACGGGGATGGAAACATTGAAGACGGCATTGTCTTGATTGGGGGATATAGATTACACTGATAGTGTTAGATCACAAGGGTATTTAAAGTTTTGCAAAGCTTTGATGGTAATCAATGGTGACGCGCCGATATTTAGACTGAACACGTTAACTTTTTTTGGAGACGATTGAAAGGCACCATCAAACGGTTTTTTTTCCTCCTGTGGGAAAGCCGTGTGGCCCTTTTTTCCCGTAGTTTCCCCTTTCCCACAAGCCGAGACACATGCAACGAAGCAAAAAAAAGTCTTTAGGAACAGTCAGAGAACGCATAGAAGGAAAATTGCAATGAGACAAAGCGTTGCGAGTTTGCGTTTTGCTGAGAGGTCAGAAACATTGTCTAGGGGCACAACTGGTTGCATCATCCACGTTAATACAAGGAATACTCCCAAAGTCCAGCATCCAATGAGAGTAACTGCAACTATCGAAATGAAAGTTAAGAACTGGTGCGCTCTTTTTGTTAGAACGGCGTTGGCCACGTGCCCCCCGTCAAGCGTTGAGGCGGGAATAAGGTTGATCCAAGTGATGAATAATCCAATTAGTCCTGCGAAGATAAACGGGTTCAAAACTATTGAGTCTTGTGAGGAGGTTAGTCGTACTATTGCATCAAAAATCAAGGGGATGTGAACTACTCTTATGTTTGATGCTACGATCCCGAAGTTTGTGATGAAGCCTATTGCAGTGAACATTACTGAAGCTAGGAACCCCATTACAGGTCCGCTTGCACCAACATCGAAGAGGGCATCCCTGTTCGGCGCGGGTGTTTTTTGGAGTATAACTGCGCCAAAGGTTCCGAGAGGTGGTGGTCCCGGTATAAAGTATGGCCAAGTTGTTTTAACGCCGCTTCGGTTTGCCCAAAGCTTATGCCCCAACTCGTGGATGCCGAGCGTCGCAAGCATAGAAGCCGTGAAACATAAGCCGCCAGTAAGAGATGTCGCGTCTCCAAACAGTAGATCTCCCGAAAGAAACAGGGTGACTAAAGTCAACAATAAGAGTGCAATTGGTAGGAAGTTGTTGTTTTTTGTTGTTTGAGGTTTAGGAAACACGGTTATATACAACTGGTTTTTGTCTCGGCGTAAAACTGCCATGCGTCCGACCGCACTCAACTTTCGAAGAAGGTTCAGAAAAGGCTGCTTTGTTTCGTTTGTCTTTTTAAGCCAAAACTTTATTTCATTTTTGGATGCGAGTGTACCCTCTATTTGAAACTCTTGAGACACAATGGCACTAATTTCCTCTATCTGACCTGAGAAATCATTGTTGCTCAAAGACTCGTGAGTGGGTTCCATCAAAAAGCCTCCGAGGGCACCGCCCTACTTGTAGGGCAAAGGAGTTGAGTTCGAAACGAAAGGTTAGTCAAGATTTTACACTCTTCTTTTTTTGCACACTTAGGCAGGCGTTCACCCGTTTTGACGCTGTGCAAGCTGAGTTTACCGTTCAGGTTTCCGCCGACGTAACAAAAACCGTGTTTTAAATGTTTAACTAAGGTTCCACGTTTTAGTCCAAGCGAACATGTTCCGCCGTAGGGTTTTCTTCTTCCGCCCTTCTCAGGCTGCAACCGGTGTAGTTGTCTTCTATGCCAACGCAACGGGACAAGATAATAGATGCTTCTTGTTGTAAGTTGCTTGGCACCCGTCTCTGAAGCTGCAAGCGCCCAAGCGTCTACACAGTGAGTTTCAAAGACGGTTTTAGACTTGTTCTTGAGTTTTCTCAAGCCAAACGTTTCTCGCAGCGCTTTCGTTTCTATCCCTGATTTTACGACGAGTTTTCTGTTTATTCGGGCATAGAAGTATCGTTTACCAACTTCTATTGGCGAGAAACTGTTGTTCCACCGTTTTCCGTTCTTTCGGGTTACGGCTTTGATGTCTTCAACGACTACTGTTTGAATGGGTAATATCTTTTCGAGCTGGCGGATTATGCGAAGTTTGGTGTCCCACCTAGCTTTTGTAGAAGGTGGAATTCGTTTAGTGTTTGCTATTCTGTTGTTGGATCGGCATTGTCGGCGTCTGGTTTTTCTATAGCGTCTTGCTCTCCGCATTTGTCTTCTCTGCTCGACTGCTTGTTTGACCCATGTTGTCGCTTCAGACATGATGTTTAGCACCGTGTCTTTCGTGCCGACGACAGAAAAGCCTTCAAACTTGCTTCCACAGTCAACGCCCAACGCTAATGGTTGAGTTGACGGTTTCTTAGGGTTGAAGTGTAGTCGTAGGTAGAATATGCTTAGTTTGTTCCATTGTTTTGTTGCTTTTCCGTTTTCAAGTAGTTTTCTTGCTTTGGATGGTTTACAGGGCATTAAAGGTGTTCCGTCCGCGGACACTACTGGAACTCTACCGATTACGGTCTCTTCCAGAGAGTCGTGTTTCCCTTCGACAATGTGTATCAGACTTAGGTTAACCACGTTATTGTTGTGGTTAACCGTGAAATTTAGTGGTTCTTCCGAAGAGGGCAAGACTAGGGAGGCATCTTGCCGTTCTTGTAGTCCAATACATGTAGTCCCCGAAGGACTTAGTCTAGTCAGCTTTTGCATCGTTTCCACCATTGCAAGCCACCCGAACGGGTGGTAGTTGACAAGTTCACAGTTGCTCCTAATATGTTATTGCGTAGCCACTTAAATGCTTTCAAGGCTTTGCAGTGGAGCTCAATACGTCTTTTGCGGTCGTAACAGTACTTCCAGCGTGGACATCATGTTTGGCATTTTGCTAATGATGTCGGTGTGTGTGATTATGCCAACTAGTTTTCCTTGGTCCACCACAATTAGTTTCTTTATTTTTCGGTGGACCATTATTTGTGTTGCTTCCTTCACGCTAGCGTTTTGGTCAATGGCAACAATGGGGCTCGTCATGATTTCTCTTGCCTTTCGAGTTTCCGGTGGAATACACGCTTCAACTACTCTACTCAAAACATCACGTTCGGTTATTATTCCAACCGGCCTATCTCCCTGGACAACGACGACCGATCCTATTCCAAGGCGGTTCATTGTTGCAACAACTTCTCTGACGCTTGTGTCTGGCCTAACGGTCTTCACTTGTTTGGTCATGAGCTCGCTAACTGAAACTAGCTCGGCCATCAAACTTACTTCCAATTGATATGACGCGTATCAGTTTATAAAGGTTTCTCCAAAAAGCACTGTAAAAACTTTAAATTGGTGAGCTACTCCCTCCTAAAGAGAGCTTCCTGCTTCAACGATGAAACTTGCCCGCACGCCAGGAATACTGTTAAAATACTTCCACATGCGAGTAGAGGTTTCTTTCTCGGCAGGTGTGACGCCTACGCTCCGTAGGCCATACTGTTCGATGTCTATGGCTGAGTTTAGGTCTCTATCGATGACGAGCCCACAACGTTTACACTTAAACACTCGTTCGTTGAGGTCCATATGCTGTTTGTGACGGCATCCTGAGCAGGTTTGGGTGGAAGCGTACGACCTCGGCACTTCCAACGGCGTGTCAACCCTGTGCAAGGTTGAACGAAACCCGCCGATGGATGATGCGAGTATCCTGCGTCCCCACAGTCGTTGCCAACCCTGAATGCAGTCGTTTTGGAACGCTACGTACTGGTAGTTAGCCTTAAGGAAATGGAACATCTTGTTGCGTATGTCCCGTTTCAGGTTGGTGTGACGCGCAAACTCTTTTTCGACGGCGACGATGACTTTTTTCCTGTTCTTGGATCCTTTCTCTGTTCGCGACCACTTCTTGTATAATCCTCGCAGTCGTTTTGGCAGTAGAACTGCGTAGTTAACCCGCACCCCGTTGGAGAACGTTGCTTGGTTTTTGATGCCAAGGTCGAGTCCAACCGCCAAACCGTTTTTATTCTTCTCTTTTTTCGCGAATGTGTTCACGTGTAAGTAGTAGTCACCATGTCTTCTAATGAGTGTAGCACTGGTGACCTCAGCATTTTTTATCTGTTCTGCGCCGTTTACGCGTAGCCAGCCTACGCCCTGCACGCGCACGCGACATCCCAAAACCAGGTAGGTGACCCCGTACTGCTTTAGGGGAATCAAGTTCACCGTCCTCTTGAATTTAAGCTTTCCGACCCTGTACCCTTTAACCTTCTTTGCGTGGAGCGATTTCACATCGTCTTTCATTCTATCCACAAGCTCCTGCCTGACCTGCGACGGCAAAACATTAATTGGCCTTTCTTCGAAGCGGTTGCCGGCTTTCACCATCACCGTTCTCGTCTTGTAGTCCACTCTCAACCCTTTCTCTAAGACGTGGTTTGAAAACCATTTTGTCTCCAGAAACAGGCGATCAAGCCGAGCACGCTTCGAGCCGAGGTGGCTTTTGTCCACCTTCAGCGTGTAGGCTTTTCCATCCTGCCTCTTTCGCCTTTCTTGGGTTTTAGCCAGTGACGTTTTGATGTTTTCTGCTTTGTTTTTCATTTTGGAAGACATTATTGATATTGTTTGAGCTGTTTATAAGGGTTGCGACTCATTCATGAGGTAGAGAGGATGCAATAGTTATGGTTTGGCTGATCTTAAAAGGTGTTTCTATTGATAGACTAAAAAAGTTCGTGGCTGAATCTTCTTTAAAGGAATTACAGGAACGACATTTCTCTCCGCAGCATTGGTCCGAAGATGAGATTCTGGCTAGAGAACGTTTTCTCAAGGGGTTGTTATCAAGAGTTGTGAATTTGGATGCGTGGTTGCACCCGTATGTGGATGCCGTGCTGAAACTTCGCTGTTTGACCGTAACAAATTTTTGGGCGTGCGCGAGGGATGGTGCGATCTCTGTTTTTTTTGATTGCGAGCTGGAGGCACATGGCATAATGAGTGTGTTGTATGAAATGAAGTCTGAAGGAGAATTTTTGTTGAAGCATCATGTCTGCTTTCACCATTTTGAAAATATGCAACCGAGTGATCTTGGCCTGCCACAGAAAATCAAAGTTGATGAGAAGGAAAAGTAGTTTTACTCGAGTTTTGCAGGTAGGTACTTGTCAACAATATAAGTTAGTCCATATTTGCTGAAGGCTTCCAGCTCAGACTTGCGTTTGTGGTCTAGAAACGCTTCAATCTCTTTCTGCCATGTTTGTGAGGCGTAACGTGGATCTACCTTCAACTCGTTTAATCGTTTAATGTCATTCGGCGTCAGTGGGTCGCTTGGCAACTTGTATTTGAGGATGTCGGTGCCAGTAACTCCGATCCACTTGGCGTCAGGCGTGTTTAACTCTCTCAGGTGGGCTGCGTTGGCCGAGCCCGAAATTATTACTACTGCAATGTGCATCCCCCAAGGGTCACCGTCCATGAGCAGGTAAACTGGAAGCTTCATCTCCTTGTTGAGTCGTCTTATGAATGTTCTAGTTGTTCTTGGTGCTTGGCCTCCGGTTTGTATTAGTATTGCATTGAACTTTTTGAAGACCCTTTCCTCGACGAAGCGGGTGAACAGGCCGCCTTTTTCGATCGCTATGATTTTGTCCGCAGTGGTTTTCACGAAGTTTGCTGTTGTCAGAGAAGGACCTATCAACACCCCGTCTGGATGTGAAGTTAAGTTGAACCTCTTTCCCTCGTAGCCGGGAACGGTGTAGCCTACGGTTAAATCTCCAAAAACTGCTGAGCGCTCTTCGGGGAAAATATGCATGTCTTCCCTTGCAACACCCAAAACTGTTTCCAAATCAGTGATAATGTTGTCTGATTCTGGTTGGTCTTTAAATGTCATCTCGTAAGCTTGTGCACTATAGTAAACATCTCTTAGGGTTGAAGTTTTGCCCTCTTTCATCAATTCGTGGGCGAACTTGGCGATCCACACTAGCTGAGCGAACGGGCGCAAGTTTCTAACGTTGGCAACTGAGCGTTTTACTTTCTTGTCTCCAAGAATGTATTGACGCAGCTGCGGGTCATAAATGATGTTGTCTGTTGAACGACTAGGCATACTGATCTGTGGTGGTGACCCATTCTTCAGTTGGTTGTAAATTTTCTCGCAGAGCTTCTCGACTTCAGTTGCTGCTTGTTTGGGCATCTTGCTCAACCTCCTTATACTTTATAACCTTATTAAGCACAGGTTCAAGGTCTGCTGGCTCACGTTTGATAACGCTTGAAACAAACTCGTTTATTTTAGAAAGGTACTTGCTGTAAACTTCACGACGTTGTTCTGCGTGTTCTCGCTTAATTTTCTTTGACAAAAACTGTCTTAACTCGCGGGCAACAACATGCAGACCATTCATAATCTCCTTCTCTATTTCAAAACGCTCTGCAATATATTCTTTTCCAACGGTTTTGTATGGAATTTTTGTGCTACAAAGATGAACAAACACAGCAAAGGGGGTGTTTGGCTCAACACAATACCGTTTCCAATTGAATATTCTTACGATCTTGACGATAACATCGGAGCCGGGATCGTATAATAGAGGGATGCGATTTGCAAAGCGGTACACCAAAAATCTCTCTTTCAGCGGGATTTTTCCGCCGTAGGCAACGGCCACTTCAATTATAAACGGATGACCACCGTAGGCAGCAGGTTTTCTCTGCTGAACTGAGATGAACTCTGGTTCAAGCTCCTTTTGTATTCCTGCCCTGAAAACCGCCTCACCTATTGGGGATAAACCGTCTCCTGTTGGAGGAAGGAATTTGAACTCGTGCATTTTATGCATTATGGTGACTCGTTCGTCTCGTGAGAGTTTTTTAGGCCTTTTGTTTTTTGGGATTCCTGCAAACTCTAGAAACTTGCTTGCAGTTCCTTTGCCAACGCGATCAAAGTTTTCAGTTAGAAACCCGACTAGGCTAATTTCAGAAGAGTTTTCTATTGCCTTGTCTAACAGTTCAAGGTCTACTCCGTGTGGATGTGGGGTGGTTTCAACAGGAGTTTTGGGAACTTGGTCAACTGTCCTCTTGAACAAATATTGTTCTCCATCTGGGGTCGTGTATGTGATGTTTGCATATGGCGCAACCATTGCGGTTCTTTTGAAGTATTCCAAAATTTTTGGTGTAGCTTGGGAAAACACGCCACTTAGAACTATAGAAACCTTTGTTCCTTTCTTGCGCTCAGGATTTGGCAGGCGCTTGTGTTTTAGCACTACTGGCGTGTTGGTGTCAATGTCAATCAGTATTTCGAAGTAATGTGTGACTTTTTTTCCAGTTGACGTCCATATTTTTGCGGGGTGATGCGTTGTTATTTGGCTGTAAAGAATTGCCATTTTACCGCCCATACCAAACACTCCTCGCATCTGGCGGCGTTTGTATTTGGAGCTTACTAGAATCTGCCCAAACGCTACGGGAACTAGTTTTTCGTTTACGCCACAACCATTATCTTCAACCGTCAACTCGCACATTGGAACGCTTCCTTCAGGCACGGACAAAGGAGTAACTTGAACACTAATGTCTGGAAGTATCCCTGCACTTTCAGCTGCGTCAAACGCGTTTTCAACAAGCTCTCTAACCGCTGTAAACATTGACCTGGCGGGAGTTGAGAAACCGGCTAAGTCACGGTTTTCGTAAAAGAATCTTGCCGCGCTGACTTCTTTAAGTTCGTTTGCCAAAGGATTTATCCCCCAACATCTTATGGTTGTTCGGCTCTGGAAAGATGACCACTTGTTGATCTCCAATAACTTAACCATCTAGCAACCTTTTAAAGTTTGCTATTATATTTTGGCGATAAAACGGGTTTTTGCCTTTTTTTAGCAGGAGTGAGCGGGAAGCCCCACGTGCTTTAGCTGTGGGATGAAAGTGAACATTTAAATAGCAAAACGAACAATAAAAGGTGGTAAACATGAAGCTCTGCGTGAAGTACCGGCTGAAGCCAACGAAAGAACAGGCAGAAGCACTTGAGAAACTGGCGTTCTACGCCACCAAACTCTACAACACAGACAACTGGCTGAGAAGAGAACAATGGACGAAGACGGGTAAGATCCCGAACTGGTACGCTCAGAAGAAGCTGTTGAAGACAAACCACTGGTACCTGTTGCTGCCCTCGCAGACCTCGCAGGCCGTTGTTAAGAACTTGCAGGACGCGTACCGCTCCTGGTTTAAACTTAGAAAGACGGATCCCTCCGCCAGGCCGCCGGGATTCAGGAGCAGAGACCGATTCAGCCCACTAACGTTTTATCAGCAGTTCGCTCTTGACAGTGACCAATTGATGCTTGTAATGTCCAAGAAGTTCAGGACAGAAACGGGCGTTGACAGGCTTGTCTTTCGCCTTGACCTATGGCGAAAAGTTGATGGCACCCCCAAAATGTGCAACGTAATCTACAACGGCGAATGGATGGCGCATGTGGTCTACGAGGTGCAGGAGCCACCACAAACCGACGACCAGAACATTATGGCCGTCGACGTTGGCATAGTAAATTTGGCTGCAACCGTTGATCTGAAAGGTCGATCGAAGCTGTACTCTGGCAAGCAGGCGTTAGCGGTGCAGCACTACTTCAACAAAGAAATAGCCCGTGTCCAAAGCTTAACAGCAAAACAGCAAAACAAGAAGGAAGCCGAGCAATTTCGCGAATGCACCAGAAAAAACGCAGACAGGTCAATCAGATCTTACACAGTGTCTCGAAGGCACTCGTGGAGGATGCCAAGAGAAACCGTGTTGGCACGATAGTTGTAGGCGACTTGAAGAACATACGCAAAGACAACGGGAAGGGGAAGGATTGGGGCAGAAACAATCAGAAACTTCACGCTTGGGGTTTCCGCAAGCTCCTGACACAGATAAGGTACAAAGCCGCCTTATCTGGCATACGCGTAGTAGAAGTCAGCGAGCGAAACACGAGCCGCAGATGCTCAAAGTGCGGGCTCGTCAGAAAAGCAAACCGCGTGCACCGCGGATTGTACCGGTGCAAACGCTGCGGATCAATGAACGCAGACGTGAACGCCGCGGTGAACCTGCTCAGAACGTATCTCCACCAGGCGAAAGCCGAGGGGAGTATTGGTTCCGTGACAGAACCGTTGATATGGCGTTACGCCGTAAATCAAGAAGCTCCCCTTTAGGGGTGGGAGTACGTCACAGGTTTCGACCGTTTTCCGCGACAGATTCTTCATCACTAGTTAACCATAGACGATATTTGAGCCATTTAAAAATGGTTTGCGGTTGCTCACCGTCGTGTTTGGGCTTTTCAAGAGTGGCGGTGGTTTCTCCTTTCATCTCGTCTGGAGCCAAAGCTATCACAACGTCACACCATTGTTTAAGCAATCTTGACGCTACTGGCTCAATTTTTCCAGTGTCCAATCGACTGCGAACCTGGCTTGTTAACAAAATTGTGATGTTGCGTTCACGCACTAGGTTACTTAAAATTCCAAGTTGAAGGTTTAGTTCACGGTTCCTTTTGAACGTAATGTTGGAGGGTCCCTCTAGACTCCACCGATAAAGAAAGTTTATGCTTTCGAAGACTAGTAATCCAACGTTTTTGGCTGTGTAAAGTTCAATGTTACGTATTAGTTTTCCCTGGGCTTCAAAGTCCCATGGTTTTGCCAAAAAAATTCTAGAAACTGCTTCAGGATACTTTATAATAGTGTGGTCGAGACGCACTCGTGAAAAACTTCCGTCAGCATCAATATACAACACCTTGAATCCCTTCTCCGCATGGTTAACCGCGCAGAGAATGGCCAAGTTGGTCTTGTCTGTCCCTCCACGTCCATAAAGGAGGATAAGTTTACCTTTGGGCAAATCCCCGTGTAACAATCCAGTCAACACTTCTTCGTTCATCATTCCGCTCCACCTTAAAGAAGCTGGGAACCACATAAAAGCTTTTCGCTAGTTCACACGAAGTCCAAAGTTTTAACTGGTTCAAGCATTTCAATCAACAAGTTTTTGAAAGCGACTAGTGTGATTTTTTGTCCATTCTGAAGAATTAGATCGGTTCGGCCACGAGACTTGTACCAAGTAGCATAAAACAGATCGTTGGTCTCAAGGTTTCTTATGAACACGTAGTTTTGGTCTTCAAACCACTGGTGCACCACTTCGAGGTCTCCTATCAAAATTAGGTCGTTTGATATCCCCTCGTGGAACCAACCTAAGAAGAAAGCTCTGAAAAGGTTTATGCGTGCGTCGTTCCAGTTATCTTCAGAAAACGTGCCTTTTTCGTCAAAACCCGAAACGGGATCTGCTCCAGACCATTTTTTTTCAAGTGGAGCGTTGAAAACTGCATCAAGGTCTTTTCTGACCTGTCCTTGAATTTTCTTAATCATTCGAGCGGTTTTTTGCTGATCGTTCATGGCTTCTTCATCCATAATAATTGGCCACGAACCTTAAAAAGTTTTCGTAATTGTCCCTCCACAAAAGAAGAAAACTTTAAATTGGTCTTCCTCCTTCTTACTGTTTGGGAGCAACGTTGCCAATAAGACCGGAAACCCTACGACTTCTCAAAGAGGGGGGACTATTTCTCACTTCAGACGCTCTTGAAATTCTAGACTGTTGTCCCGAAACATTGGTTGACGAAATCATCAAGGCGGCAGTTATAATTGCTAAACAAACACGCATCTCTTTTATTGATAAAATGATTGTTGAAATGGTTCTAAACGAACTTCAAAAAGACTTGCCGATTGAAACTCCAACCGAACCCACTGCTCCAGCGCCAGAAGGTGTTCTTCCAATTTTTGAGGTGCCAAATGTTCCATCAAAAATTCAGTTGACGACACAACAAACACAAATTGCGGAGAAGCCATTGGAAGGATACATTGAGTATTTTCGAAATAGATACACAAAAATAAATCGAATCTTCGCTGAACGTGGTTTTCCTCACATTCAAATTGCTCGCCTCGCGACGTTGCCTGAAAGAGAACAAGCGAACATTGTGGGTATGGTTAGAGAGAAAAGGGAAATAAGAGAAAAAATTTTCATTGATGTGGAAGACTTGTCGGGTTCGATCTCGCTCATGGTTCCTCAATCTGCAGATGCTAAGCTTAAAGAGGCGGCTAGGCTTCTAGTCGAAGATGTTGTGTGCGCCTTTACAGTCAAAAAGATGGGTGTAAATATTGTCCAGGACATCGTTTTTCCAGAGGTTCCCTTCAGTCAACAACGTGGCGGAGAAGAAGAGGTTTACGCGGTACTGACTTCCGACATGCATTTTGGCAGCAAATCTTTGGTTCACTCGCTTCTTGCCAAGTTTGAAAAATGGTTAAAGGGTGAACTTGGAAACGCAAAACAACGGGAAATAGCAAGCAAAACAAAATACATAGTACTTGCTGGAGACCTCGCCGAGGGAATAGGAGTGTATCCTGAACAGCTAAAAGATTTGGAGATCGTAAGCATTCAAGAGCAGTATGAAACTGCCGCAAATTATCTTGAACGGTTACCTCAACACATTGAAATTGTTATTTCTCCTGGAAACCACGATGCGACACAGCAGGCACTTCCACAGCCATTTCCTTCAGTGCAGGTAGCACCAAAATTGTATAACAACCCTCGTATACACCTTATTCCGAACCCATGCATGATTTCTCTTCACGGCGTTAGAATCTTGGTATATCACGGCCAAGCAATTGAAGATATTGCACAAAAGATTGCGGGCATAAAAATAACAGAACCAGTTAAAGCGATGGAGTACATGTTAAAGGTCAGACATTTAGCTCCAGTCTACGGAGGAAAAACCGCTATCGCCCCTCAAATTGAAGACAACCTGGTAATCCAAGAGGTGCCCCAAATCCTGGTGGTTGGACACATCCACGTGTTTGGCCGAGGAAATTACCGGGGAACCGTGCTTATTGGTTCTGGCGCTTGGCAAAAACAAACAGAGTATCAAGTAAGACTAGGAATAATTCCGACGCCTGGAATCGTGGCTGCGGTTAATTTGAAAACGTTAGAAGTCACGCCTATAGACCTCAATGTTATTTAGCCTTGATGTTCCTCAGAAGAGGGCACGATGCGATAAAACCCGCGTTTTTTGGTGGGCACAACTGAAACCGTGCTTGCCAACTCGGCTCCTATCTCTTTTCGTTTTTTTTCAATTTGGTCAATTATAGACGTAACGTTCCACAGGGCTTTTTGTACAACTTCGTTTCTGCTCGCCTGTTTTTTCTCAATTTTTTCCAAGTCTTTCTCCAGATCTTTTGTCAATTCAACGTTGATAATCAAAGGGCAGTATTTCTCAGCCACAGTTATCAGGTGCATACCAAAAAACGTCGGCTTCACCGTGTTCTTCTCTAATTGTATGTATTCACGCTGTAACAGTTTTTGGCATATCTCCGATCGGGTTGCTTTTGTACCAATCATATTTTTGGCCATCTCCTGAATTAATGAAGCAAGAGTGTAACGTTGTGGTGGCTTAGTGAGTTTTTCATCTAAACTAATTTTTTGAACGTTTACAATGTCTCCCTGCTGCACGGTTGGAACTTCTTCTTCGGGAAGTTTAAGGTATTGATAGGGTTCGAGCCATCCCCCCTCAACCGTTTTTGTTCCCGATAGAATGAAGGGTTCTCCTTTAATGTTAAAAGTGATTGATGTCGTCTTCCTTTTTGTGGGAGGATAAAAAGTCGCCAAAAATCTTCTTCGGATCAGGTCTAAAAGCTTGTTTTCTGCAGAAGATTTTGCTTCACCTGGCTCCGGCGTAGGAGTTAACGCAATATGCGCTCCATCTGATATTCCTCCAGAACGAGGTTGATATTTTTGGGAAAGGATTACATTAACAAAGTTTTGGTAAAGGGAATTTTTTGCCATAGTCGCCAATATTGCTGGAAATGGTACTCCCGTAATTACTGTGGTTTCGGTTCTAGGGTAACTGGTAAAAATTTGCTGGTAAAGTCTCTGTGCTAGCTTATCTGTAAACGCGGGTGCAAAGTGAAAGATGCGCCACGCCTCTCTCTGTAAAACCGGCAGATTAAAACATAGTGGCGGCTGCAAGCTCTCAGTTCTTTCATTAACGTCTGACACGGTGGCTTCCCTTGCGTCTTTACATTTCTCAAAGATTTGCCTAGCTAACTTCTCATCTTTAATATTCCCCAACTTATGAGTCGCAACATATTTCTGTCCATTAATAAGCAAATCGGCAGTTATCACCCAATATTTCTCCGGAACAAAATTGTTTATTATCCTCTCGCGGTCAACCACGAACTTCAGCGTATTATGAGTTATCACGCCTCCCAAACCTGCAACAAAATTTTCGTTTCCCTCCACCGATATATCATAAACGTCGTCCTTGGCCTCAATTTTTTTTATGTTTTTTATTTGGTCAAAGATCACGTCGCTGTCGCACAATAATTTTTGGAACGGGTCTATCGTGTTTTTCAGCAAAACCTCCCGTCTTGCGCCAATTTTGTTCTCTTTTATGCCTTTTACGCGGGGGAATTTTGAGGTGTCTATACCGTTGTAGGGAATTAGTTCCCAGGTGGTTTTCCCGTTGCTGATAATCAAGTTCTTTTTAAGGTTTTTTTTATGTCGGTTTGGTGTGGCTTCAAACAGCTTTTTTAGGTATTTTTTCTCGCCGATTTTTATACTATAAAATCTAGACTGACTGAAACTGTTTCGGCAACGTTTTTGGAGCAAAACCGTTCCAAATACATTCAGGCGGTTTAGCAGATATAACAGTTTATTGGCGATTTTTTTACTGCATGTGCTGCACGCTAGTCCAACGGCGTTGTTGTAGTATCCGTCACCAGCAAAATAGCCCTTTAAAAACTGAATCAGCAATTTCGGTCTTAAAGCTAGAACAATATCGGGAATATCCTTGTTTTTGTTTACGCCTATGTTCCACACATCGTAGAATAGCCTCTGCAGAAGTACGCCACCGAATGATAAACTTAGACAAGAGTCTTGGTAGTGCCCTACATGCCATTTTAATTTTTGAACTGAAAATCCAAACACTTTATTTGCGCATCGGATAGCATCCCGCAAAATTAAGTATTCATCAGGGGATTTTCCCAAACTTAAACACAGCCCATTTGCTTTACTTCCCTCGGCTATATAATAACCCATTAACCTTGCGAAAGACTCGTTAACCACTATTTCTGGGGGAAGTGCCCAAGTTTTGTTGGTTTTGGTGAATAAACGTGATTTGTTAGTTAGCTTGAAACAGCCACTATTTTTCAGGTACTGATCAAGACTTACCGAGTGATGCAAAAATTTTCTTCCAAGATTTAAATTTTTATCTGTAAGTTCCACGTCAGAAAGCCAAATATTCTTTTGCTTAATTTTGTCTAATTTGCTGAACTCTTCGATTAAGTTGATCTTGGTTGGAAAATGGTCGGATTGGAACGTTTTTATCACACAAATGTAGCTGCCTCGTTTTAGGTCACTAGTTTTGGTTGGCGATATTTTGTTGTTTTTTAACTCGAACAAGTTGTGAGATGCCGACACTTTTAATTGTCTTCCTGACCGTGTTGTAATTTCGAACAAATCTTCTCTTAACGGGTGTTTATAGACGCTCGTTATTGGTTTCCACTCGCTTTTTAGGTTGCTCCAGTTCATGCTGAGGGCAAAGTATTTGTTAGATGGCAAGTTTACCTCACCTTCTTGGTTTTTTGTGTGAATGTTGCATTCCGCGTAGAAGTCGCCGATACTTTTTATTGTGATTTTACCATTATCTTTTATCAGAATGGGCTCATCGCCAGCAATGCTCGGACTCTGCACCCTTCCCATCGACACCAATTTCCACCTGCCTGATGCATCAGCAACAACTTTGCTCATAAGCGTCGTTAAGTTAATGCCATAAATGGCATCAACTTGGTGGCGCGCATGCCCCGCTTCTATCCATTCAAAATCTGGCGGTGACAAAGTGCCGTACGCTCGAGAAATTTCGTTTTTTGTCAAAGACTGCATCTTCATCCGCCTCATTTTTTCATCGTTAACTCCTGCCATTTTGAATGCAATATAGCCAATTAAACTTCCTTCAATGTCAAAGTCGCAACCGATAATAAAATTTGAAAATGTAAATTCATTAATTATTTCTTTTAAACAGTCGAAGTATCCCTTCACAAAAGCCAGTCCTTTCTTTGACTTCCATGTGGGTGTCCAATCAAACTCAAATTTTGGGTACGTCCATCCTGGTTTTATTGGTTCCAACGTGAATAAATGCCCAACCGCGGAGGCAACAACTATGTTTTTGCCAACAAAGTAGGTTACTCCACTCACGGTTTTTTTCTCATTAGCTGCCAAAGCGTAAGCTATTGCTCTCGCCTGCGACGGTTTTTCAGCAAGTATTAAATCCATTGACTTCACAACTAACTAGTGTTTCAATAGAGAGATGTGTCAAAAGGTATTTAAATTTTTCGAATAGCCGGTTCAAAGGCGAGTCCTGGGTGTTTTTCGCCTTCTTTAGGGAAAAGTTTAAAAGGCAACGCAGATATTATATCTGTAGGAGTTAGCATGGTTAAAAAAAGCAAGAAGATAGCAATCATTGTTTCAGCGATAATTCTCATTGTTGTAATTGGAGTTCTTGTTGTCTTAATGCAGCCCATACAACCGCCAAAGCCTCCAGTAGTCATAAAAAACAAGTTGATCGCTTTAGCTGTGTTCAACAACGGAATAACAGTTCTGAACGCAACAACAATGGAAAAAATCAATTACACTTCCGCGCCGCTTCCATTGGTTCCAAACTATGTTTTGGCGAGTGACGAACACTTCTTGTACGTTGGATTCATTAACCTAACTGCGGAGACCCCAGCCAATATCTGGAGAATAAACAGTACTGGCTACAACGAACTTGCTCTGCCTGGCTACACACACATACACAAACTGTGGGCTCCGTCGGACTTGTTTGCGTTAGTAAGCAATGATCGAACCAACGAAATTGCAATATTAGACATCAACGTAACCTCTTTTACCATTAGTAAAAGCGTTGTTTTATCTGGTATTGCTGGAAGACCTACAGATCTTGCGGTTGCATCGGATGGCCTGTACATGACTGCTTTCAATGTTTCTGCTAGTGCGGATTACTTGGCAAAAATAGACGCTGCGTTAAGCGTCACTAGTGTTGCAAGTGTTCCTGCTGATTCGCCAGCGAAGATCTGCTTAAGTGGAGAAACAATCTTTCTACGGTGCTCAGATAGCGTTCTCAAATTCTCGAAGGATTTGACGTTCATTTCAAAGACTCCGGGCATCTTTGGGTACGGTGGCCTAGCAGTGGTTGGAGACAAACTGGCCGTTGCGGGCTACAAGATAAACGTTGGTTCTCCTTGCGTTTACTGGTTGAACCCTGACACTTTCGAAATTGCCAACATCACGGAGCTGTCTGACTCTATAGGTAACGCGTTCCAAGTAACTACATTTGGCAACTCCACTTGGGTTAGCATTTGGGAATCGCAAGTCGGGTCTTCAGTTGTTAACATAGCCTCTGACGGACACGTCACAAAACTGCTTGTTTCCAACGATGTCAACGCTTGGCCAGTTGACTTGTTGTACTGTGAGATCGTGCAGTAAAAAAACAACTAACATTCTATACTTTCTTCAAGTATCCAGGTCGGGGTTCGTATATTTTGTTGTCTCGGTATAGCATTCCGATCAAGGCTTCTGCCTCGTCACGGCTTATCCCTTTCTTTTCAAGTTCTTTGTAAACTACCTCGGTTTCAGCGAGGCCAGTTTCTTTCTCAAGTTCAATGACAACCGTGTAAGCAACTTTAAGCTTGTCGTGTGTGGATTTGGCCGCGCCGGTGTCAAGAATGTCTCGGTCCATTTTGCCTGTTGTGGCATCAAAGCAAACCTGCTGCATTGATTCATTAAATATTGCTACCGCAGCTTGTGCGTCTTCAACAGTAACTTTGTCTCGTAACGCGATGCGTGCGTGTGCTTCAGCAATTCGTATTAAACCCTCAAGCTGTCTTGGGGTTATGGCAATGGGACCTGTCCTGTCGGCTCCCAAGTCTCGAAGTTTCAAAAAGTAGTCTTGAATAATTTTTTTTGCTTCCTCCGTTAATTGTGGTTTCAACTGTCGTGCATACGAAATATACTGACGTAAAAGGTCTAATGGAACTTGGGTTACTACAGTTTCGGTTCTTCCGTGGGAATCCAATATGTACTTGCTCATTTCTGTGTCTTGTGCCTTATCTGGTTTATCAATCATTATGAAGATGAGATCAAATCTTGACAGAAGAGTAATAGGCAACTCTACGTTTTCTCCTATTGTTCGACTGGTATCGTATCTTCCCCATTTGGGATTGGCTGCTGCTAGAACGGCGGTTCTGGCATTTAACGTAGCAACAATTCCTGCCTTTGCAATTGAAACTGAGTGTTGTTCTAAAGCTTCATGCATTGCACTACGGTCTTCCGTTTTCATCTTGTCAAGCTCATCTATACAGTTATGGCATATAAGTCCTTCTGCTGCAAAGTTGCCCTTCGCTGGCGTTCGAAGGTCGTAAACAAAACCGTCATAGAACGTGTGAACTATTTTTTCTATTCGCTCTATCAGGTAGTCGCGATTATACCTGACTTGGATCAATTTCTGTTTTTGGTCTTCACTTAATAAGGGTTCGCAAAGAGTTAGCACTTTTGATATCTGTGCTTCGGACGGGAATCGTTTATTATTTAGATAACCCCATATTGTGGAATGCAACCCTAATTCAAGCATTTTTGATGCTCCAATCGTTTCATAAATCTCTTTTAATATATCTTGAACTAAAAAGGGCGAAATTTTTTCTGAATCTCCGCCAATCTGCGTTTCCCTAGGCATGACTGATTTTTCAAACTTGACTGAAAATGTTGTTAGCATGCGTTGAAGTATTTCACAATCTCTACGACTACTAATTACTACGATGCCAACTTTACCCCTTGCCTTATAGTGAGCGTTAACGTCAAATCGTCTCAAAGCCAAAACAAAGTTCAGATTTGTATCTCTATTATTACTGATTGTGTATGTGATATTCCAAACTTTGTACTGTTTTTGTCCCTTATTAATCTTAAAATTACTGCAACCGTTTGCGTCAGTTAATCCAGCGATAAATCCTTTCAAAAAGTTCTGAGGCGTTATTGGAAGCTTACTGAGGTCTTTCCCTAAATAATCTAGTAGTAACTTCAAAACTTTACGTTTAGTATGCCAAACGTAGTAGGTACTGTTTACAGGTCTACCCCTAATTTCGCTGACCGCCTTCCTTGTGAAAAGAGTTAGAGGGGGAAATAATGCGTTCCAATATTTAAAGAAACGTATGATCAATAGTTTATGCTTGACTGATTGGGACACTTGAATGGTTTCCGCGATATGACCGTCTCCAAAGATGAATCCAAGAATATAACCTATTCTCTCATCCAAAACCGGCTCCACTTTGGTTCTATAATAGTTATGTGCACTTTCACGCCAACTGTTTTCGATGCCAAGTGCTTGACATAGCGTTCTCAATTCAGAAAGTGTTGGTTGCATCTGTCCCTTTTTGTTCTGACAGAAAGGATAACGTCTAATGCCCAGTTGTCTTGCCATTTTCGAAACGGAACCAAACGTTTCGTGTATCAAAGTTAACAATTTTTTTCGTTCTTCTGCGGTCAAATATATTTTGCACTCGCCAGGAAGGAGATCCCAAACATACATTTCAGCTGATGGCTCAGGTATCTTAAGTGGCGCAATTACATAATCACCAACCTTAAACGAGGAGACTGGTCTCCAATCGAAGGTTACCGCATCACGCAATAAATGATCTTTGGTGAAGCCTACTTCAAATCCCGAGGCCAAATGTAAGTTAAATAATTCTCCTTTGTACCTTTTTCTTTGAACAAGTGTTGCTTGTTGCCAACTCATTTTTCCAAAATCATCGCTTGAAACAACTCTTAGATTGATAGGAGCAATTTCGAATGGCACACTATTAGAACAAACCGTTACATAATTCTTTGTAGGCAGATCCTCAAATGAGACGATGCCTTTTTCAGTTATAATCTTCGAATGCGGGTGCAAACACGCAATTCCCTTGTCTGCTAACACCAATGCACCTGCTTCCAAATTCATTTCACCACTTTTGTCTTTCAAGACGGCGGCGGTTAGACCTGCTGCGGTCGTCCCTCTGCCTGAAGTATACAACCCTCGCGGCGCCAGTTTTGCTGAGGCTTGTAGCAACAAACTTTTGGCGATGCCGGGGTCCCCAACGAGAAGAACGTTGATTTCTCCCCTTATTTTAACGTCGGGATGTTGTTTTGCTACGCCCCCAAAGAGGAGATACATTATTGCCTCTTTTATGTGTGGGCTACCATAAATTGATGGTGCAATTGAGTTGCTTATCTTGTTGAATATCCATTGGTCTTTGGACAGTTCCTTAATTTTTTCGATGGTTATGTCATCAAGTTGTGCGAGCTCCGTTTCTTTATTTTGAACTACAATGTCGTTCACTTCAAGGTATATGTCAAAGGTCAAAGAGGTTCTACGGGTTAGACCAAAAGAAGGAACGGCATGTAAAATTCCGCTGATTCTCACATGGTCTCCTGGTCGAGCTAAGTCAACGAGTTCTTCGCCTACTATTTTACATTCAAACGGTCTTGGCATACGTCCAGGGGGAAGGTCTTCTGGCTTCTCTTGAATGCGCAGGACTTGAGAGTCGACGTAAGTTGTTTTGTCAGGTAAAAAGCGAAAGCCCCCCGTCTGATTACAGCTCGGATCTTCACATTTTAGGGGGTATTCAAGACTTATTCCAGTTTGCTCCTTAGTTATTTCTGTGTTGCAACGCGGACATTTGAACACTGCTTTCAACACTTTCGGAGCCATGTTGGATGCGCGCACAACAATTCCTTCAACACAAATGAGCTTGTTTATGTTTAATGCTCCAACTTTTCTTAGTGGCATGGCTTCAGGAAGGTTTCTAACTCGAACGTTTACTTTTTCAATTTTTTCTGCATATTCCGAGTCCTCTATTACAAGTTGTTCTCTCGCCACTTCTTCCGCGTTTTTAAGCCAGTCTGCGGGATTATCCACAAGGTCGTTGGCGATGCTTGGCTCTTTCATCAAATCTTCAAAATCCACAATAAGTGTTTTTGACGCGGTGTTAACCATCCCTGCAAATTGCTGCCTATATTTTGGTTCTCTGAACAGATCTGACAGGTAATCTTTCAAGCTCATTTTATGCTTTCCCCGTAAACGCTTTCTTATGCTCATCTATATTTCTGTGTAGTTCCCAATATAAACTTTCTTCTTCGGGAGTTTGGTTTGCAGGAGGTTTTGCAAGCCCAGATAAAGCGCCCCTCACTATTATTGCCATGCGAAGGTTCACCAAATCCTGAAGAGTTTTTGTCGCACGTTCCCCCCTCTGTATGTTTATTGGTTCCGAGCTTTCTGACAGGTGAATAACAAGACGTTTTGCCATGGAATAAAACATCGGAGGCAAAAGGAGTAAAGCACCGCCTTTTTGTGTTGACTGCAACCACCTTAACTTTTCAAGCTGTTCTAACGCCAAAACGTTTTCTTCCCCTATCTTAATTATGCCTTCTTTTTCAAGGTTTTCAGCTATCCAGTAATAAAGATTGTAAATTTCGCCTTCCCTAAACGGTCCAACAATTAATCCAACCAGAACTATTTCAGGCGAATTTCTCAAAGCGATCACCCTGACTAGCGTATTCAAAAATTCAACGTCGAAACGTCTTAATAAGCTCATATTCATTCCAAACCTTATTATTCGTGAACGTATTATTAAAGTTTTCTAAGCCCTCTTCTGTTCTTTTTCGCCAGGATTTTAGGCTGATTCGGAAGGTTACTTCTCAAAAACTTTGCGATACTGGTGACGCTTGGTCCTCCTCCTCCAAGATGATTCAGCAAAGTTTCTTTACGCTCGTTTGTATACATTTTCTTTGAGGTTAATTTTCCTCCAATATTTTCGTCAGCAACGTGTACTATGGCCACCGCGACAAGGATTGGACTGCGCCGGATAACTTCACTCGCAACCTTTGGGTTTGCCCTAGTCTCTTTTAACACTTGCACGGATTCGCGTTCAAGATCCAACATGTAGCTTTCTGAAATTTGGTATTTTCGGGCTTGCCTTTGCACTTTTGAGATAACCCGTGTAACATAGCTTTCTAATGCTGGCTTTTTTTTGGGAAGCGAAAAATATTTTGAAATGCGATTTAACAGGGGATAAACCTTATTTTTTTCCCATCCCACCGCGTCAGCCAACTCACGCATTGATAGGGGAAAAGGCTCTTTTCTCGTGGCAATCCAAATCGATATTACAGCAACTTCTTCGCAGGTTAACCGCACGCAATGAGTTTCACGCAGGTATCTCAACAGTTTTTTGCCCTCAACGACCGCGGTGTTTTTCAGCATTGGCGCAAGATTCAACTTGTTGCCGATGATTTCTATTTTACCCGCAACAGCCAGTTCAGTGCGCTCGCGACTTGAAAGTTTCCCTCCTTTCGTAACTTTGATGTCTAAATAATTCCACATCGACGGTTTTTTCGTGCTCTTTTTTGATTCTAAACGAAAAGTTGAAATAACCAAGCCGCAGTCTTTACAAACCGTTTCGCCCCTTTCGGAATCGTAAACAAGGTTTTTGCTTTTACATTCGGGACAACGATGCAAACCGCTGTTAAGAGTCATTGAAATACGCCAAACTACAAAGTGTAGACACAACTATTTAAATCTTGCGAATTAGAAGCAAAGCTAAAAGAGCGCAGAGCATGTAGGGAGTATTAGCCATTTGCCTATCTGCGCTTTGCGAGCAGTTGTATTCCGCCGTATATTACTCCAGCGATGAGGACGAAAGCACCGATTCCACGGAGGAATAGAATCAGCTTGTCGATCATGCTCCTGACATCAGTTGGAAGCTGGCTCTTGAATGTTCCAAGACCAAGCCAGTCCGCAATTGATGGAGCAACAACGATGATTGCGCCTCCAATTATCGCTCCTGCCAGGACTTTCTGGGCTGTTGCTTGCTCTTCAGGGCTTTCCGCTCTGATCAAAGCAACTCCAGCGGCGAAATACCTTTTAGCCCCAGCTACTAATTCGCTGAGGTAAAATCGCACTCCCTCTTTCAACCGTTTAATCAGTTTGGTGCGCATGGCTTGTTCTCCATTAATATTTAGCTCGTGATGCCTTATAAAGATTTTTTGATTTAAATAGAGGAGG
>Ga0315280_10000489_pt1 | contig 73656 bp, 64 predicted proteins | sample YL17G06_40_MG_FD_203697 | JGI IMG/M metagenome (GOLD analysis project Ga0315280, IMG submission 203697) | Sediment microbial communities from Yellowstone Lake, YNP, Wyoming, USA - YL17G06_40 | ecosystem: Environmental > Aquatic > Freshwater > Lake > Sediment | place: USA: Wyoming | collected... | reverse complement strand
AGGCATCAACACCAACTGGTTCCGGCTAGCCGTCGGCTCCTTGAACTTGCCCATGCCAATCCCTCCCACAGAGGAATTCGGCATACCCAATCATAACACCTGTACCCTAGATGACTCTTGGGACAGCTTCCCCCTGTCCCGAAACCGTTGTTGCGGCATGTCTGGATCTCGATGCTTCGGGGACGAAAGCGGTCCCGAAGCATGGGAGACCCCCTCCCCCTGCCTTTTCGTGCTTTCTTCCCCTTCCGTGGTTTCGTGATTGAGAGATCCCGGCTGCCAAGGCGGACCGGGGCATGGATCCCCCAGTCCATCGGAAGGGGACATAATCGCTCTGCAACCACACTCGCCCCCTTGCCAATCTTGACTGCCTGCCGGCTGCATGCTATGATGCGGTTGTCGGCGGTTCAGCCTCGGGGTGAAGCCAATGTTGGACGATTGCTACGCACTTCTTGGCGTCTCACGTGATGCGAGCAGCACGGACATCAAATGTGCTTACCGGAAGCTCGTCCGGGAATGTCATCCCGATCTCAACCCTACTCTGCCGGACGCCGAAGAGCGCCTCAAGCGCCTGAACAAGGCCTATGAGCTGCTCCGGGACTCAGCGGCTCGCGCGCGGTACAATCGGGCGCTGGAGTTGCTCTCCACCCCGTGGAGGACTAGGGTTGGGCCTCCGCAGCCGCCGCCGTCTGTGATCGCCCGTCGGCGCAGCGGCATCCTGCCTATGGTCATCACGGCTGGTATGCTCTCGGCCGTAGTGTACCTCGCCCTGGTTTGTGGGGTTGTCCAGACATTCTCAATGGGGCGGCTGGTGCAAGGGACATGGTCCGCCAGGTCTCCTGCGGCGCGGCTGACCGGGGAGCAGACCGAGGCAAGCCGGCGATGGACCGTGTGGTTCCGGACTCAGGACGCGGGCGCGCGCCCGCCAAGCCCTTTGCAGCGCGCGAACTCGCCGCCGGCTGCCAGGACCCCGGAGAGTCTGTCGCTCGCCGCGGCGACGAAGCACTTGCGCAAGAGCGCTGCCGCCGAGCCCTTGCCAGTACCCGCCGCTGCGACGCCTGCGGCGCGGTTCGGGGGCATGCTGCGCTGAAGAGCTGACAGTCCTCGGTCCTTACCGGCTTCTTGCTATCCGATCCAGTCTGTTGAGCGGACTGGAAATCCCTGCAGGAATTCACGCCAACTGAGAAGAAGCGTTTATGTGCATAGCGGGCGGGCCTGAGTTCTCGGCCATCTGAAGAGCAGGAGCCGCGCAACCTCGCGGTTCTCTGCCTATGTCGCTGCCCTGCGCCAACTATCGACCCAGGTTGGGTCCGGAGTAGAGACGATGAACCGAGTCTATTCGACCATGCAGGACAGCCCAGAGCAGGCCGCTGCCGGGCTACCGAATCGGGAGGAGCTTTGCCAATTGCTCGGGGCGGCGGCTCGGCCCTCCGTTGTGGCAACAGAGCGCGAGTTGAGCGTACTGCGCCGCGGGCTGACCAAGGCCGGTTGGAAGCGGAGTCTCTACCTGCAGGACGCTCCAGCCAATTCTCCCTGCACCTCCGGCGCGGGTATGCTGTCACGTGCGAACTACTGGCTGGCCGCCGAGGTCGGGATTCCGGAGCGCGGCGGCGACTGCCACGACTTCTTCTGTGACGACGGCACTCAACTGGAAGCGCCAGACCAGGGGTCAGTGATCGGAGCTCGGCACCGATGTCCTGCCTGCGGCAGAACCTACTGCGGGGAGAAGTACGACGCCGCCTACAGGTGCATGCGGCATGAGATGATCGCATCCGGCTGCCTTGCGCTTTCGCTCGTCTATCAGATCGAACGTGATCCCGCATATGCTGAGAAAGCGGTCAAGATACTGAGTGAATATGCGGCGGCTTACCCCGGCCCGCATACGGACATGCGCACCGGGGGGATGATGACCAAGTCCCTGGACGAAGCCGTGTGGATCGTCCCCCTCGCCCAGGCTTACGACCTGATCTACCACTCGAGAGCGCTCTGGGCCGGCGACAAAGAGCTGATCGAAAGCAAGCTGTTCCGTCCCGTGGCCGAAGGGCTTACGAAGGTGGGCGGAACGGGCAGTTGGGGCGCGTGGCACCTTGCCGCCGTCGGCGTTGTCGGCTGCGCCATCAAAGATGCCGATCTGCTGGACACGGCGCTTGGGCGTTTCCTTGCGCAGACCCAAGACGAGCTTGGTGATGACGGCCTCTGGCCGGGCTCTGTGCACACCCATCACTTCCTCGCGCTCAGCGCATTCGTTGACCTGGCTGAGGCATGCTGCCGGCTTGGGGTCGACCTCTACAATGTGCGGGCAGCGCGTGGCAGATGCCTGAGGTCGATGTTTCTGGCGCCGCTCAGCTATACCTATCCCTGCTTTCAGCTCCCGGCAATCGATGATGGATGGTACAATTCATCGCTTCCGCTGTCGCTCTATGAAGTGGCTTACCGGCGCTGGGGAGATCGCATCTTCGCCTGGGCACTGAAAACGGGTTACGGCTTCTCCCGCCATCCCGTGAACGAGTTCCAGTCGTCCCATCGGCCCCAGTTCGCCCGTAACAGCTTCTATGCGTTCGTCTTCGGCCGCGATCTGCCCGGCCGAGTGCCCGAGCCTAAGATCGCTTCGACCGTCTTTCCGAGCGTCGGGATATGCGCCCTGCGCGGCGACGAGAAAACCGTGCTCACGTTCGACTACGGGCCACTTCCCGGTCCTGGCCAGCTCGATAAGATGGGCATTACGTTCTACGCGAACGATCGCCCGCTTGCTGCCGATTATGGCACTCCCGGCCACGGCTCCGCCATCCTTGGCTACTACACCGGCACAGCGAGCCACAACACGGTCATGGTGGACTGCAAGCCGCAGCAGCAGACCTCCGAATCGAGCCTCATCGCGTTCAGTCCCGGCAATTACCTACAGCTCGCCGAAGCTGCGTCCGAAGAGGCTTACCCAGGCGTGAAGCACACCCGCCGAGTCGCGCTTGCTGGAGACGTTGCTCTTCTTCGGGATACGATCGAGAGCTGCTCGGAACATACCTACGATTGGCTGCTGCACTGCGAGGGAGAGTTGGTGGGCGCTCCCGCCCCTACTGGGGCAGCACGTGATGTCCCGGAGCACTTCACCTCACCGAACGAGCTTGCGGAGTCGGCCGACTTCCAGATCGGATGGCAAGACGGCGGATGCGGGCTTGCGGCCTGGTTCTCGATGGATAAGCCGGGGACTGTAGTCGCCGCGCGCTGTCCTGCCGAGACGGCTGCTCGGACGGTGCCGGTGATCGATCTGAGGCGAAGAGCGAAACGTGCCGAATACCTCGCTCTGCTCGTGCCTTGCAAAGCGAGCGCACCCGAGATCGAGCGGCAGGGGAATCTCTACAAGATAACCCGAGGGAGCGTTACCGACTGGATATATGTCGGCGTGGCGCCGGGAACACAGCCTTGCGAGCCAGGCGCGCTCACGACGGATGCAGATCTCGCCGCCGTCCGGAGAGTCGGCGGGAAGATCGCTGCGTACGGACTGTATGGTGGGAGCTACATCACCCTGAATGGAGAGAAGCTGCTGCTCGGGGCGGGACGATTCGAGCGCGTCGAGGCCAGGTTGGACACCCGAGGTCCGATAGTGACCGTGAGCGGAGCCACCGGTGGATACCTCAGACTGAAGTGCCAGGCCCGGGCGATGCGGGTGAACGGCCATCGTATCTCCGCCGCTGGATCCGACGGCTTCGCCACGATCCGCCTGGTGGGGGTGCTGGCTGGGGCGTAGGTCAGATTTCCCCGCCGATGTCCTTACCGCCGGGCATCGGCCCTGAAGGCTCGGTAGGCTTCGCCTCGCGGTTCGCCCAGAACGCTCGCATGGCTTCCCGCTTGTGGTCTGCCAGCGCGCGGCTCAGTCCCACCCAGTAGATCTCCGGGTTAACGAGCCTCCGCATCTCGTGCGGCAGCATCTCGACCTGCGACCTCGCAAAGGCTTGGACCTCCGTCAGAGGTCTTCGGTCGAACAGCCGCTTGCCATTCCGCATCACCGGCACGAGCAGCGGTTGCAAGTCCGCAGACTCACCGAACACCCTGGTGTGCTCGAAGACCATGCGATCGTAAGAGACGACACGCCCCTCGGCAGGACCCGGATCGCCATCCTCGAGGAACATGACGTCCCCCAGCATCTCGCCCTCGCACGAGAGGGCACGGTAGGGCATCTTGACTCCCGGGTCGGTGGTCTTCTCGGGGTTGTTGGAGACCTTCATCTTGGCGACCAACGGGCAGACAGCCGCACCCGACTCCACACATTCCTTCTCGGCTACGGCCACGAGCTTGTAGATGCCGCCAAGCGCCGGCTCGTCCCCGCCGGTCACGAGCTTCGTCCCGACGCCCCACGAGTTCACCTTTGCTCCCTGCCGCTTCATATCCGCGATCAGGTACTCGTCGAGCTCGTTTGAGGCCACTATCCGGGGGTCAGGGAAGCCTGCTTCCTCGAGTCGTCTGTAGACTTCCTTCGAGAGCTTGGCAATATCTCCGGAGTCGAGCCTGACGCCGGCGCGGATGTCGTGCCCCCGTGCTTTCAGTTCCTTGAAGGCCGTGATGGCATTCGGCAAGCCGCTTTCAAGCGTGTCGTAAGTGTCGAGCAAGAGAACGGGGTTCTTTGGGAAGGCTCGCGCGTAGGCGCGGAAGGCTTCCAGTTCGCTCGCGAAAGCCATCACCCAGCTGTGGGCGTGAGTGCCCATGACGGGGATGCCGAAGAGCTTGCCGGCCATTACGTTCGAGGTCGCAACCGCGCCGCCGATGAACGCGGCTCTCGAGCCCGAGATTCCGCCGTCGGGCCCGTGTGCCCTTCGCAGCCCGAATTCGATCACCGGGTCGCCATTAGCCGCGGCGGCGCAGCGAGCAGCCTTCGTCGCGATCAAGGTCTGGTAGTTCAGCCTGTTAAGCACGAGGCTTTCGACGAGCTGCGCCTGGGCGAGCGGCCCGTGTACGCGCAGGATGGTTTCGTTGGGGAATACCAGGCTTCCTTCCGGCGCGGAGTAGACATCGGCCTCGAACCGGAAGCTTCTCATTGCTTCGAGGAAGGAGTTGCCGAAGATCCCGAGCGAGTCCAGGTAGGCGAGGTCGCTTTCAGAGAAACGCAGGTTGGCAAGGTCGTCGAGCAGCGGATCGAGTCCGGCCAGGACGCAGAATCCGGTGTCATGAGGCAGGCGGCGGAACATATACTCGAACACAGCCGGCACGTCTTGCATTCCGGCGTCGTAGTACGCCGCCATCATGGTGAGTTCGTAGAGATCTGTAAGCAGGACCTCGCTTTCCCGCCCTGCTTCACCCATCAGGCCAACCTCTCCCCGTCGGCGCTCAGACTGCGCGTCCTGCAGCGGCGTCTGGAATGCCGAGGCTTTGCAGCGGATCGGCGTTGTCCGCCGACCGGCGACATCCGGCGTTCGGCCCCGTCCTACTGACCGGGCGGTGGGCCGGGCTCGGGCCCGCCGCTTCCACCACCCGATATCTCGCTCGTGATGGCAGATATCTCCTGCTGAAACTGCTGCAACTGCTCCGGTGTCATAGACTTCATAAGGTCCATCTGCTGCTGGATCGACATTCGCAGCATGTTCTTCCGCGCGTCCGGGTCCATGCCGAGGAACGCCTGCATGCTCAGCTTGTTCATCTCGGCAATGTACTCCGGGTCGAGCTCGAACATGGACTTCATCATGTCGCCCATCCCCTCCGGTCCGATCCGGCCGATGACACTCATGCTCTCCCTGAGCACAGCCTTGCGCTCCTCCGGGCTCATGTCGAGGAACTTCTCGATCATCTCCTGGTTGGCCTTGACGTAATCGGCCACCTTCTTCTTCGACTCGCCCTTCAGCTCTTTCTCGTAGGCTTTCTTATCGTCGGTGACGAGATAAACTGCCTGGAGACCGGCTGTCGAGGGGAGCGCCTTGATGATCTCATCCGCCGAGGTCTGCTTCTGGACGTGGACGAACGAACCGCCCGAGCCGGAAGGGGAGATGGCGATATCGGGAAAGCGGAGGGCAAGGACGGTCCTCATCTGTGCCGCGAGCGCGTCAGCGTCCTTCGCAAAGACCGAGCCCTTCGCGACGTAAATCTTGCGCCACTGCAGGTGCAGCGACTTCGCGACTGCATCGAGCGCGGTCTCGGCCGTGGCATCCTTGACCTTGGCGGTCACATTCCCGGTCACAAGCTTCTCAGCAAGAACCGTCTCACCGGTTCCCGCGGCGATGTCCTTCAGCACCTGATCGACAGGCGTGTTGGAGGCATCGACGGTGACGGTCTTTGCAGCGGGAGCGGGGGCTGTATCTGCGGCCCAAGCTCCGATGGCGAGCAGTAGAGCCGCTGCCACGATCAGCAGTTTACGCTTCATCCGAATCATCCACCTTTCTTGGGGCGTCCTTCCGACGCCCGCGCGACTACGGCGCGCTCTTCCTAGCACCGTACTCGTATTCGACATCGGCAGGCAAACTCCTGCACACGTTGCCGAAGCGCCGCCCGGCAGCCGCAAACGGCACCGCGCCGAGCCTTGCCGCAGAACTGGGTTCCACCTTTTCGGGTAAACCAAACCGGTCAGAGCAGGCCGGCCGCGCAGGCGAAACTTCCTGACCTCAAAGAAGGAAGGATTAGCGCTGAAGCTGGGCGAAGTAGTTCATTAACTGGCGGCGGTTTCCGTAAGCCAGAGTATCTCTGATCATGATGGGAGAGATGGATTTGGACAGCAAAACGGCAAAGTCTGAGAAGGTGGTCTACAACAAGAGCAGACTGTTCCTTCTAAGCGTGATTGCTCTTGCCACGTCGGGGATGGTCTTCAGCATCCGGACCGCGATCATGCTGGATCTGGAGAACGTCTTCTTCGCGCCGATCGATCCGCTTCACTCGGCAGGGCTGGTCACGGCCGTCGCAGGCATGGCCTTCATGGGTCTGGCCATTGCGCAGCTCATAGGCGCGCCTTTGTGTGATTACGTGGGAATGAGCCGGCTGCTTGGGCTCGCGTCGGTTCTGCACATCGGCGGCGCGCTCGTGATCATCTTGTCGCCGCAGCCGCAGGCAGCTCCCGGCGGGCCGCTTGGCGCTCATTTCGCGGATTACTGGGCGCTGTGGGTCGGCATGCTCACGGTCGGGCTGGCGCACGGGCTTGTTGAGGCAACTATTAACCCCCTCATAGCAACGCTATACCCGGACGACAAGACGCATAAGCTGAATCTCCTGCATGCGTGGTGGCCCGGGGGCTTGATCATCGGCGGGCTGGTGGCATACGGGCTCGGCCGGCTGCACGTTGGCTGGCAGGTGAAACAGGGTGTCATTATCCTTCCTGCTCTAATTTACGGCCTGATGCTCATCCGCACGAAGTTTCCGCCGACTGAGCGATTGGCGGCCGGCGTGAGTGGCAAGGAGATGTGGAAGCAGGCCCTCAAGCCGCTCTTCATCGTCTGGTTCCTCTGTATGTTCCTTACGGCCTCCTCAGAGCTTGGACCTGGGCAGTGGGTTGACTCGGCGCTGACAAGGACGGTTCACTTCCAGGGGATCCTGCTCCTGGTGTACGTCAGCGGGCTGATGTTCGTGATGCGCCACTTCGCCGGGCCGCTCGCCCGTAGGCTGTCGCCGGTGGGGTTGATGTGGCTCTCGGCGCTCCTCGCGGGCATCGGGCTGCTGCTCCTCGGAGCTGCTACCAGCCCAGTCGGCGGGCTCATTGGCGCGACCGTGTGGGGGATCGGCGTTTGCTACATGTGGCCCACGATGCTCGGTGTGACCTCGGAACGGTTTCCCAAAGGCGGCGCGACGCTTCTCGGGCTGATGGGCACAGCCGGCAACCTGTCGGTCTACTTGGTGCTGCCGAAGATGGGCACGATATTCGACATCTACAAGGCAAAGGCCGCGGAGGGCCTGGGCACCACGTTCGACGCGCTGAGCCAGCAGGCTGCAGACAAGCTGCCCGGCGCAAGCGCCAAGTTGACCTCTACCCTGTCGGTTGCGTCGTCGTACTCCTTCAAGTGGGTCGCCGTGCTGCCGGCGCTGCTGCTGATCGTCTTTGGCATCATCTGGCTGCGTGACAGAGCGATGGGCGGCTACAAGGCCGTGAAGCTCACCGCTGAGCCTGAGCCGGCGCCGGAGAAGAAGGAACAGGCACCCGTCTAGGTCAGCCGACGCGTTCGAATCACCAGGCCGGGCGGGATGCCCCGCCCGGCCTTTTTCATCTTTGTGGCAACAGGGCAGATCACGACTGCCCAGGCAAGGGGTGTTAGGCTGCGGACTCTGCGTCCGGAACCACTGAGACACTGAAGGGGCTGAAGGCGCTGAGTGACTGTTCAGCGACCGGCAGCATAGCCCACCGCAGCCAGGCCGTCCTTCGGGACGATTGTCCCGAAGGATATAAGCGGTTCCGGGTGGCGATTCGGAAATCGCCACCCAGGTGGGGAACACACAAGCCTTCAGTGTCTTCAGAGCCTTCATCCCTTCAGTCGTTCTGAGACTTCTCGAATCTCTCCTTTTCGCGTTTTCTCTGCGTTTCGTGCTTTCGTGGTTAAGAAAGCCCGGCTGCCGTGGACGCAGGGCGCTAGGCTTGGCGCCGCGTGCCTTGACCCGCCTGCCGCCCTGCGGCTATAATCGCCGAAGAACCTTTTGCCGAAGGAGTAACCTGCATGGATATCGAGAATCTCCGTAAAGAATTTGCCGACCCGGCAAGCACCTACCGACTCGCGCCGTTCTGGTTTCTGAACCATGACCTGGAGGACTCGGAGCTTGCCTGGCAGATCAATGAGATGAACCGGAAGGGCGTGCGAGGCTTCATCATGCACCCGCGCCACGGCCTCATCACCCCCTACCTCTCGGACGAATGGATGGACCGCATCGAGACCTGCATCAAAGAGGCCGATAAGCTTCGGATGAAGGCCTATCTCTATGACGAGAACAACTGGCCGAGCGGGCCGGTTGATGGCGAGTTGCTCGAGCGGTACCCGGAGTTCCAAATGTCCGGCTGCTATCTGTCGCAGGAGTGGACCATCCGAGGCGGCAGGCGGCTGCGGGCAGAGATCGAACCGGCAGACGGCCTAATCGCCGTGGTGGCGGTCCCGATCGGGCGGGGCGGCCGGCTGCAGGGATTGCCTGAGAGTGCGGTCTCGCTCATCGGACACGTGAGCTGGCCGGGCGGGTCCGCGGGGGCCTCGCGCTCCGACCCAACGCCTTCTCCCGCGGTTCTCGACTGGACGGCGCCTTCGGGCCGGTGGCAGGTCATGGCCTTCACCCGGAGGATACTCCGACGGGCCACCTTCTTCGACGGATACCTGGATACCCTCTCAAAGGATGCGGTAGGGCAGTTCATCCGGATGACACACGAGAAGTACGCGGAGCGGTTCGAGGACTACTTCGGCGGGACGGTGGACGGCATATTCACGGACGAGCCGTCGATGAACTTCAACGGTCGCGGCGCTCTGCCATGGACGCCCACTCTCCCGAGCGAATTCGGCTGGAGGCACGGCTACGACATGATCGGCGCACTGCCGGCCGTCTTCAAGGATGCCGGCCCCGCCACGCCGCAGCTCCGATGCGACTTCTACGACACAGTCACCGAGCTCTACACTCAGGCGTTTTTCAAACAGATCTATGAATGGTGCGACAGGCGCCGGCTCAACTTCCTCGGCCACGTTCTTTGTGAAGGGGAGTTCTACGACGGGACAAAGCATCAAGGCGACTTCTTCCGAGGCGCCCGCTACATGCACTTCGGCGGCGTCGATTTCCTGACCGAAGCGACCTGGCCCGATCCAGACAAGTCCGGCTTGAACAACCTCGTCGGTCCCAAGCTCGCAAGCTCGGCCGCCCACATCTACGGTAAGCCGAGGGTGCTCAGCGAAGCATTCGGGCTTGCGAGCGGATGGGCGATCGATCTGCGCAATCTGAAATGGATGGCCGACTGGCAGGTCGCGCTCGGCGTGAACCTCTTTGGGCCGCATGCGTTCTACTACTCGATCCAGGGGCACCGGAAGTGGGAGTGCCCGCCTGGAGAGTTCTACCAATCGGCTTTCTGGCCTTACTACAAGGTGTTCGCGGACTACACTGCGCGGCTGTGCGCTGCCATGTCCGGCGCATTCCACGTCGCCGACATCGCCGTCATCTACCCCGTCCGGTCGATGTGGTCGGCAATCGACCCGACCAACACTCCGGAGGCTCAGCGGATCAGAACGAGCCTCGACAAAGTCACTATGGCGCTCCTGCAGGCAGGGTTCGACTTCGACATCCTTCCTGAGGAGGCGTTCGTCGAGGACATGGACCCGACCGATCTGGAGCATTTCGGGAGCCTCGAACAGTACAAGGCGATCATTGTGCCTGGCTGCACGACGCTGCTTGAGGAGACGGCGCACTTCCTGAACATGTCTATCCAGGACGGCAACGCGGTGGTCGTCTGCGGCGACCTGCCGGAGAGGTTCGTGACAGGGAGCGCGAGCGAATGGGCCGGGGGTTTCGTGACACCGGACGTGCTTGCGGATCAGTTCCGCTTCGAGTACAACTGGCGGTCGGGTGAGCTTGCCAGGAGACGGTCGTCCGCAGAGCCGGATATGCAGTCGGCAGTGATCCCTGGAACGGCCGACAAGGAGGTCTCGGAGATCGCGAAGGCGCTCTGGACATCGCTCGTGACCTTCATCAACCCCGACGTCACTGTCCGGGCCGACGGCGACGACAAACCTTACGTTCCGGACATCGTTCACGCGCACTACCAGCGGGGCGATACGGACTTCCTGTTTCTGGTAAACACATCCCGCACAAGCGGCTGCCGGACGACTGTCCACATCAACGCGCTTGGCGTGCCGGCGATTTGGGACGCGATGACCGGCCGGATCCGCCCGCTCGATGGCTACGACTTCGAGGGCGAGGGCACGACGCTCAGGCTCGACTTCGAGCCGACGCAGGCGTACCTCATCAGCCTGTCACCGGGCGACGTATCGAACGCACCGCCGGCCGTCGGCCGCAGGCCGGCCAAGGAGAAGGTGACGCCGCTTGCCGACGAATGGGAGTTTTCCACGCTTAAGCCGAACGTCCTGCCGCTCTCGGAGTGGCGCTATACCATAGGCGGGTCCGAAGAAGGCTGGAGCTACGGCACGCACGAGTACGTCGCCCGTTTCGATTGCCAGACCGATCTGAAGACGGCACGGCTGCTGATCGACGGCATTGTGAACGAGAAGATCTGGCGGCGGTCGTCGTCGGTCTCGTTCGAGATTGCGCTGAACGGTAAGGAGATAGAGAGCTTCGAGGCCGGAAGCTATCTCGATCACCTGATCTCGGAAGCCGATGTAACTGGCCTCGTAAAGCGGGGCAGGAACGAGCTCAAGATCGTAACGCACACTCAGCTTGCGCCGGCCGCGAACCTGACCGAGGTGGCTTACATCGCCGGCGACTTCGCGCTCGAAGCTGAAAGGGGCAAGTTCAAGCTCGTCGGCGAGCCGGGCAGGATTCGCACAGGCTCGTGGACCGACCAGGGCTATCCTTTCTACTCCGGGATCGGCAGCTACAAGCAGACGGTGAAGCTCACTCGGCCGAAGGGCCGGATCGTGCTTCGGATGGATAGACCTGCCGATATGGCCGAGGTCGTCGTCAACGGCAAGCAGGCTGCGGTGCTCGCGTGGGAGCCGTGGGAGGCGGACATTACCGACCTCGTCAAGGCGGGCGAGAACGAGATCGACATCCGCGTGGCGAACTCGATGGTCAACCTGCTCCACATGCATCCGAAGCCGTCCGGTCTGGTGGGCAAGGTCGAGCTTGTCAGCGGAGAGTAGGGGAGCTTGGCGGGAAGCCAGAGCGTGGAGGGCCGCCGTGACGCTCTCCTCTCGTCCCTCCCGCTCCTCTCGTTCGGGAGGGTCCCAAGAGGGGCAATGAGACTCAACTACAGCCTGAGCACGTGGAACTATGAGGCATATACCAGGCCGGCGAGCCTCGAGGAAGCGGTCGCGGATGCGCGCCGCTCGGGCTATGGCGTCGAAGTCTGGCCGAGCTGGAAAGAGGAGAGGAACCTCTTCGGGCGCGAGAACCGCGAGCGGCTGGTCCGGCTGCTTGCCGACCTGCCGTCGAGCCTCCACGGCGGCGCGGACGCCAGGACGCTCGACGATCACAAGGTCCAGATCGAGGCCGCGAGGGACACCGGAAGCCCGGTGCTCGTCCTCCACAGGGATCACATCGGCATTGCCCAAGGGCAATCGGACTACGGACTGGCCCGAGATGTGGCCGCATACGCCAGGGAGAACGGCGTCACGGCGGCGCTCGAGAACAGCGACGAGGACGACGCGCTGGGTGTCCTCTTACGCGCGCTGGACGCCGTTCCGGACCTCGCAGCCTGCCTCGATATAGGCCACGTCTACGCGGCGTACGACCACCCGGTGCGGGATTATCTGAGCCGGCTCAGCAGCCGCATCAAGCATCTGCACCTTCAGGACGTCCACCTTGTCGGCGGGACCAGGCGGGCGAAGAACGACTCCCACCGCCCGCCGGGCCAGTGCGACATCCCCCTCGCCGATTGGCAGCTGCTTCTCTCGACGCTTGAGAAGATCGACTTCCGCGGATTCGCCGTCATCGAAGTGCAGCCGTTCACCGCGGTCGAGATCGCCGCACAGGCGGCGGAGTTTCTGGAGTCGATAGGGGCTTGAGGCAGACGATCGGCTCGCGGGCCAGCATCTGCCGAAGAACGGAGAGATCGGGGACGGCCAGAGCGGCGGCCACCGCCTCATCTATCGCTGCACGCACCGGGTCGGACTCCATCGCGGGAAACGGAGCTACGGCCTGGTCGCACAGGCGGTCGTAGCTGGACGCAAGAAGCGCGAGGCTCTCCTCCGGCAGGCGCGGAGTGTCGAGGACGGGCATAGCGGTCAGAACGGGCTTCTTGAAGTCTACCCATGCGCCCTCCGTCTCCTGTCGGTTAGCCAACAGGATGGTGAGGCCGAGCGTCGAGTTCATCCAGAGGACCAGGGCTTTGGCCGCACGCTCCTGGTCGGTGGCGTCGGTCAGCGAAACAGGCCACCAAACGTTGGCGAGCACCGGCTCTTCTACGTAGAGCGCGGCCAGGCGCTGGGTATTCAGCCTCATCCGCTCCGCGAGGAGTATCCTCCCCGCGAGCGGCCACAGGTCCGTAACCTTCCGTAGACCCCGCCGGGGCTTAGCGGTCGGCAGCGGAGACAGCCACGCGTTCGGTTTCTGGTGCATCGTGTGGACGGCGGCGGAGTCATGACCCCAGAAGGTAGGGTACGGCGTGGCGGACCGGCTGATCGCGAACCCATCGTGAATGTCTCGGCGGTCCGGGCCGAGAGAACCGACCTTGCGCAGCGGGCAAAGCGGCAGAGGATGTATCTCCTTCCGACCCGGCAGCCTCAGCTCTCCGCGGGTCAGGTGGTATACAGCGCGGATGAGGTCGGACTGGGCAAATGCGCATGGCAGGAGCCACGAGTACTCTTTGCGTAGGTCGGCCCAAGAGATCCGCATCGCCTCGCCCATCTTGGACTTGCCAACGCCCACCTGAATGGCGCCCTGGCCACTCGCGAGGTCGGGGGGCGATCCCCGGTACAAGTCATTGGCGATGGCAAGAGCGTCGAAGGTGGTGGACGGATTGCGCCAGAGGTTGACTGCCACAACCTGTGAACCGTCATCGCCCGGTCCGTTGCCGCCGGTCCTGCGCGCCACCAGCAGAACCTCGCTGAGGTTGGTGCTTTCCGAGAAACTCCAGTGCTCCGGGTCGTGGCTGGCGATCACGTATTCGACCTGGTATGTTCCACGGAGCAGGTCACGGGTCTCGTTCCAGGCGACGCCCGACAGCAGTGCTTTCGGGAGCACGAGGGCGATTCGTCCGTCCCTCTTGATGTGCTTGTCCGCGACAGCTACGAATACGGAGCCAAGGCCGGCAGTCACGCTGGCGCGGACTCCCGGCTTGCTCACCATCTGCCTGAGTCGCCGCTGCATTTCCGTTCGCTCGTCATCCGGCGCGGACCCGAAGAGCAGGTTCCCACCCACGCTGCGCGTAAACGGCGGGTTCATGACGCACAGGTCGAGGCCGGGCAGCTCGGCGTTCAGCATCTGTTCCTCACCGGTGCCCTTTACGTGCCGCGCCGGTTCCCTCTCGCCGAACAGGTCGGTCTGCATCCTCGTGAGGCTGCCCTCAAGGAACTCGATGCTGCCCAGCCGCTTCTCTGTGCCGCCCAGTGGCAGGCTGAAGAGCTGCATCCGGGGGAACACGACCTCCGGCGCCCTCAAGGCCAGGGTCGATGCGGTCAGGTGGAGGGCAGAGGCAAGGACGTCATAGCCGTGGAGTACATCAGCGGCCAGAATCTGGTGCAGCCCGCTCAGATCCAGCTGCTGGCCGCGTGCCGCGCACCCGGAAATGTAGTTGTCAGTGATAGCCTCTGCCGCCGCCATCAGGAGTGTGCCGGTCCCGCAGGCGATGTCCGCGACGCACATCCGGCGAACCTGTTCCAGGTCGTGCCAGTCGATCGACCAGCTCTCCTTCCTGAGCGCCAGCTTCAAGAGCAGCGTCGCGGCAGGGATGCCAGTGTAGTATGTGGCCAGGTACTTGGCGTCGGCGAGCAGGCGGTGGTACACGCGGCCCATCAGATCGTGTCCCAGCGCCGCTCGCATGCCGACTATATCTCCGGCCGCCTTGGCCATGCGAATGAGCACCCTGTTAAGCTCCGCGTTGGAGGAAAGGCGGAGAAGAAGCTCGCGAGCCAGGTGGAATATCGGGTAGTAGTTGATCTTCTCGATTATGAACTCCCAGTGGTCGATAAAGACGTCCTGGAACGAACGATCCTTCATGACCTCTCTGAGGGCGAGCACGCGGCGGTCGTGTTCTGACAGCACCTCCTGGAATACCATCGCGTTGAGGAGCACCAGGCCGGTGATACGGCAGACAGCCTCTTTTTCCCGCAGGGATAGCTCATCGGTCATGTGGGCTCATCCTCCGACCTCGGTCGCCTGCGCGGCAGCGGGCGGATCCCCAAAGTGTCCGCCAGGCGACCAACCCATCCCTGTTTTCCTATCACCACATCCGAGAAGGACTCCACAGCCCGGTCCAGGATGTCCGTGGCCTTGCCGACTATGTCCTCTTCCACAAGTTCCGCAAATGCGTGGCGCAGCGCGGCCTCGACCTGCTCCACGCCGCCTGCGGCGAAGTCAGTCTCCCCTGCTTCTGTGGCTATCGCCACGTGCAACTGGGCCTCTGCAAGCCGCTCCGCAAGTTCCGAGAACTCAACGTCTCTCAGATGCGCGGGATACACTATGCCAACGCCTATGTGAGCAATGCCCTGCTGCACGCGCCGATGAGCCGCCGACAGCGCGCTCTCCCGAGCGCCGGGGTGATCGTCAACCTCGCCTTCGATCACGGTTCTGAGCCCGCGGTAGTGCACGAGCACATCGGGCATTGTGCGCTCTTGCTCGCCCGCGACCTTCAGAATGTTCTCAGGCGTGCTGACGGCCCCGCGCTTCTGAAGGAGCTGGGCCAAGACAACGTTCAAGACCTCTTGCCTATACCCTGGGTTCACCTGTGGCCTCGCTACGGGTTTCTTCTGGAGATCCCTGCCCAAATCCTGCGTCCCCTCCGCCCTGTGAGTGCGCGTCGGCAGTCCCCGTGTCTGAAACACATACTTAACGCCTTCGAAACACTCCTGAAACGTTCCGCGGCGATAATCTATGATGGGAGTGAAGGCCAAAGCATGGCCCGAGGTCGGAGATGACCAGGTACCGGGCTTCCGACGCCGGAAGCGTTCGATCCAGGCGGAGGAGAAGTCCCATGAAAGGGCTCTGCGGGACGTGCAAGTACGTGGTCTACTGCACCTACAGATCGGACCGGGCGGCGAGATGGTGCGATGAATACGAGGACGCCGGCAGCGCGCAGGAACACGACTGGAACCTGCTGGAACTGCTCAAGCTCTACCCGACGCCGGAGGCAGAGATAGAGAACCGGCCGGCGGAGCAATAGTCGCCGAAGGGGCAGCGGGCATCGAACAACCGCCGATTACCCGCTGCCCCTCCCGAACCGGCGCTCGAGGGAGCGGCGCCAGTTAAGCATTACCAGCCCCGAGGGCCGCCACCGGCTCCGCCGCGCCAGCCGCGGCCTCCCTGGCCCAGTCCGCCTCCGCCCTGCCGGCCCGTGCCCAGGCCGGGGCGGATCGTCTCAAGCTTCCGCCGCTGTTCCCGCGTCAGCACGGACATGACCTCTTCGTGCGTGCGGTTGCGGATGGCCTGGATTCTGTCCGCTTTTGCGCGCTCGCTTAGCTTCGCGTTCATCCGAACGTCGCGGACGGCCTCCATGCCCTTCTGGCGGATGGCCCGTATCTTCTCCTGCTGCGCGGGCGTCAGGTTAAGCTCTGCAAAGCCCCCCTGCATCGGCCCGCCGAACATCCCGCGGCCTGCAGGCCGTGCTTGCATCATCGCCTGGGCCTTCTTCCGCTGCGTGGGGGTCAAGACCTGTGTGATCTTCTGCCTGGCATCCTGCCTAATCTCGTTGAGTTGCGCGCTCTTCCGCTCCGGCGATAGGTTCGACTGTCTGACGCTCAACGCCCGCTTTCGGTGCTCCTCCATAATGGCATTGATCCGTTTCTGCTGGGCAGGTGTAAGGTTGAGCGCCTTCGCCGCCTCGCCAGAAGCATACGGAGACCACGGGCCCATGCCCTGTCCGCGGCCCATCCCCATTCCGGGCCCGGGGCCGCCGCGGGTCGCCGCCACAGCGGATCCCACGATCACCGCCGCGGCCACTGCAGCCACGAGCATAAGGCCGATCGGCCCCTTCATATACCGCTTCATAGTTATCTCCTCCGAGTTGATGCTAGCCTTCAGAGGTTTAGACGGGCCTCCAGCACTGCGGTTACACAGCCCAAATCCGGTAATCCTCTCAGCTGAGAGCGGCACGATCTGGCGGCATAATTGATAATGAAAGCACTACAGCGACAAGGGCAAACCCTGAGAAATCGGGGGACGCAAAGCCAACGGGCCTAAGGGATCTTCCTCCTAAGGTTGCCAGGCTGCCGAAAGTAGCGGACCGCTCCTTCTAAAGGCGCCGCAGGCGTCTTCAGAGGGTGCGCAAGCATCGGCAGACCTGGCATTTTCATCTAGCCTGCCGGGAAAGGAGGGTCCTTAGATGACGATACCTGAAGCCAGGCCCTACATAGGGAAAGACTGCTCAGTGACCTGGAAGGACAGGCACGGCATGGAGCAGTCCATGAAGCTTCACATCGAGGACCTGACCTTTGTCCCGCTTTACGGGGCTTACCTGGTGGGCGATATCGAGGACATATACCTTGACAAAGTCACCAGAATCCAGCCACTAGACTGACTCGCTTCCTGCTCCCACTCCTACCCTGCTGGCGCGCGACCAGCGCCAGACTGAGCTTGGGCGCTCCTCGGAGCGCCCCTTTTTTTTCGCCACAGCAGGCGCCTTCCCCGGCCTCGGCAGGCCATCTACCGATGCCCTGTGCTGCTTGGGCGGATGCTTGGCCCCTACAGTACGTCCGGCTATCCGTCGAATGTGTAGGGGTGAAGCATTTGCCTTTCGAGTCTGGACTATCTCCCGGCCTCAACCGCAAATGCTTCACCCAGGGTTTGCAGCCTCGCCTTAAGTCAGCGCGTATATCTCTACGGGGTCGCCGGAGGGGCGGAAGGAGAAGGAGCGGGCGCCTTCGCAGGCTTAGCAAAAGCCTGGCGGACGTAGGCTACAAGCTGCCATCGTTCCTCGGGTGGAACCGTTTGGATAAGCACCGGATCGTGCCCTGTTCCGGTCAGCATACGAGAGTAGAGCTGGCCGTCGGTCAGCGAGACGACTGAAGGCGATGACAGGTCGGCGGGCTTGGGAACGTAGCTTTCACCGACAGGCCCATTGCCGTCACCATTCACGCCGTGGCACATTCTGCAGTAGTAGCCGTAGTAGATTCGGCCGAGACGCACGTTCTCGGGTGTTGGGGGGACCGGGTTGGAGGCAGCAGCGGCCTCTTTGTGGGCAAGCGCCGCTGGACGGCCTGTGGTCGGCACCGTGCCCGCGGGCATGTCCGGCATCCGCCGTTCGTAGGGTTTGATGGACGGCTGGACGGTCATGTGAGGTCCACAGGACGAGCACGCAATCACCAGAACGCACAGAACCGCGGCCGTGGCGGCGATCTCAATGCGTCTCATGCCCGCCTCCCTCTGTGGGCACGTCGTCCGTTCCGTAAGGCAGCTCGACCTGTTCGGGCGGCGGGCCGGGAGGAACGCGCTGGATCGAAGCGAACGACTCGCCGGGCACATAAGGCGCCGCGCCATACTGCCACGTCCGGGGCCTGTTCCCGATGAGGCCGTAGATCATGAGCGTCCAGCCGATGGTGAATGCGATGACGAGGCCGGGGCTGAGCCAGCCGCCGACCCACCATCTGCTGAACTCCGGCCGCTCCCGGTGCTCAGGCACCTCCAGATGAATGCCCCGCGGGAGCTCAGGATGCGTATGGTCAAACACCTCGTCGCTCAATAGCTGATCCCTCCAAGCCAGATGTAGAGGACATAGACACCCATAGAGATCGCGGTGAAGATGTAGAATATGACGAGCACCGGCGGCGTGCCCGCGAAGACCTCGTGCAAGCGGTCCGGGAGCTCGACCTTCGGCAGATCCTCCTCCTGCCGGCGGCTGTGCATCCAGTAGAGGCCCACAACCCACCACGCGGCAAGCGCCAGGCCGCTCAGAATGGCGACGACTGCCAGAAGGTTGATGAGCAGCGGACTGACAAGCTCCATCTTTCAGCTCCTGCGTCCGAACAGCCCGAGCCAGAGCGCGCAGAGCAGCACGCCGCCGGCGATCAGAAGCAAGGCCAGCCATGTGTACCTATCCAGGCGGCCCGGCGACCGACCGGAAGCGTCCTTCTCAGCGGGCGCCTGATCCTTCAATGCAATGTAACGAGCGCGGTCCAGGTCTGTGAACTGGCGCGCCCTCACGGCCCACACGAAGGCGGCGGAGAAGGCGGCCACGCCAAAGACGGTGTAAAGCGTCCAGATATCCAGAATACTCACCTTACCGCTCCTCGCCCCGGCTCGATAGGCCCCGGCTCCGGCTGTTTCGTTGTGGGCCTCGCTTCACGGCCCTCGAAAGCAGCGGGGATTCCGGCAGACGGGTATCTGTCATCGGTGTAGTTGATGAAGTTCCTCTCTATGTAGTTGCCGACATCCCAGATCTTGGCCGACTCGAGGTCCTTCTTGAAGTAGGGCATAGCCGAGCCGGTAATGCCATTCATAGTCTGGTAGTAGAGAATGCCGCCGATGTACTTGCCGTCGATGAGATGGCGTTTGAGCGTAGTGAAGTTGAGGGGACGAGGGTAGAGGTACTGCGCGGCCGGGCCCTGGCCGTCGCCGATGGGGCCGTGGCAGCCGACGCAGTAGTCCTGGTAGGTCTTCTCGCCGCGCGCGACCGACGCATCGGATACGGGGCTCTCGGTAGGCATCGAGCGCCATTCCTTGGGGATCCGGGAATGAAGCCAAACGATGTTGGCATCCGGCCCACGGCCATACGCGGCGACAGCCTCGTCGTGGAAACGCTTCTGGACGCTCGTCCGATCATCCGCAAGGTGTCCGCCGAGGCTCTGCACGTAAGCGATCAATGCCCTTATGCTCCTGTCGCCCTCGTAAGCGAACCGCGGCATGAGCGACCGGGGCCGGGTGAGTCTAGGGTCGATGAAGTGAGCATACTGCCAGTCATCCGGGTGTTCGCCGCCCTCCTCCGAGAGGTCCGGCCCCGTCCGCTCGGAACCGAGCAAATGCGGACGCTGATCGTGGTAATCGCCGGTCTGGGCTATGCGCTCGGCGCCGATTCCCCAGTCCTGGGGCCGGATGTACTGGGAATGGCAATACGTGCAGCCATTCGCGATATACCGCAGCCGGCCCTCCTCCTCAATGCTCGTGATCCCCCTCCAGGCGGCGGACGGCCTGTCCGGAATCGTGTGCACGGGCCAGAGAACCGTGGCAAATGTGGCCGCGAACACGACCATTATGCTTCCGACTATGACGATGGCATCCGGTGTTCTCATGGCGACTCGATCGGCTCTCCTGCGACCAGGGTCATTATGACGTTGTGCAGGCCAACGAACGCCCCACTTATGATAAAGAGTCCCCCGACGAGCCTCAGCACCATGTAGGCTTTCAGTGTCGGGAGCACATGGTAGACAGTCTCACCGTTCAGCCAGTCCTGGCCTTGCACGAGGCCCGCGATGGTCAGGACGACGAAGAAATCGATCAGACCAAGCAGCACGAGCCAGTACTGGACGTTGATCAGCCTGTCGCTCCATATCTTACGCCCGCTGACGCCTGGCAGCACGTAGTACATACCCGCCAGAGCAATGAACCCGGTGAAGCCGAGCACGGCGATGTGAGAGTGGCCGACCACCCAGTTGTTGAAATGGGTCACGCGCTGGACCCCCGCCAGCGCCTGCAGCGGGCCTTGAATGCAGACTATGGCATACCATATACTGCCGAGAAGCAAGAGCTTGGCTGCCGGACTGATCAGGAACTTGCTGTAGCGTCCGCGGGCGGTGTACCACCAGTTCACGAGCACTGTGGCTACGGGCAGCATCATGGCGAAGCTGTCGATGATGGAGACGGTCTTGAGCCAAGTGGGTATCGGGGCCTGGATCAGGTGGTGCGCGCCAATGTGTGTGTAGAACGCGAGAAGCGTCCAGAAGCCGATAATGCCGAGGAACTGGCTGTAGAGGGGGGCCCTGGCGATCCTCGGGAACATGTAGTAGCCGATGCCGACGGCAAGCGGTGTGATGAGCAGGCCGAATATGTTGTGCCCGTAGAACCACAGGAAGATGGCGTCGATAATGCCGGATTCCGATCCGGTGCGGGGATGCCACATCACATTGCCGATGAAGTAGATGATCGCCGTCCAGGAGGTTGCCCCAACGAAGTACCATGCCGATACGTAGAGGAGCTTTTCCCTGCGGGCGGCTATGGTCCCGGCAATGTCGGCCGCGAGCAGCAGAAAAGCGAGCACCATCAGAACATCGACGGGGAAGATGTACTCCGCGTACTCCCGGCCCTGGGTCAGTCCTGCGAGGAGAGAAAGGTCGCCGATCAGCACGCCCGCGTTGAAGAACAGCGCCGCCAGGTTGCCCATCGGCTCGCTCACAAGCTTCGTGTCCAGCACTCGCGGCAGGATATAGAGCGCCCCGCCGGTAAGCATCGCCGTCACGAAGCCGAAGAGCACGGTATTGACGTGCACGGCCCGAATCCGGCCAAACTCGAGCCAGGAGATGTTGGCGAAGAAATCCGGCGCGACGAGATGGATGGCGCTCGCGAGGCCGGCGAGCGTCCCGACAACCATCCAGACGGCCCCGCTCACGAGGAACGTCTTTGCGGCGCTGTTCTGTTGTCTCCAGTAGAACTCTCTGGTCATCGCTCAGTAGTGGCAGAGGAAACAGTTGACCGACACACCGTTCTTGGTGTGACAGTCTATGCAGAACCCCATCTTGAACTCGTGGACGAGCTTGATGCGGTCCATCCCCTTGATGTCACCGTGGCAGTCACCACAGTCGTGGCCTCCGGCTATGTGACACTCGTGGTTGAAGTGCACGAAGTCCGGGAGGAAGGCGATACGAATCCACGGTATCGGCTGCCTGCGGTCGTAGTAGCGCCGAAGGTCCGCGATCGGCTTGAACTGCGAAGCGATCACTTTGTGGCAGAGGATGCACTTCTCGACCGATGGGAGGCCGGCGTTCAGCCCCCGCGACGCGCCCGGGTGGCAGAAGAAGCAGCTCAGATCCTTCGTGCCAGCGTGGATTCGGTGGCTGAATGGGATCGGCTGCGCAGGGCCGGGGTTCATGCCGAGCACGAACCCGGCTATGATGATGATCGCAATCACGACGATCGCGAGGATCAGGACCAGTCTGGTCACCGGTGGAAGCGTTGCCAGTCTCCTCATCGGAGGGCCTCCAATTGCGGCTCGATCTCCCGCAGGGCTTCGTCAGCCGACGATATTGCAGGATAACGCATCAGGAAAAGGATCACGGCGAGCATGAAGACGCCCAGGAAGGCTAGCCCCCCGACGCCCGGCACGGGCGACAGGCCGAGCTTTGCCGGTTCTACGGATGGCACCACCAGCACGTACCGCTCGAGCGCAACGCCGAGGATGATCAGGACCGACACCGCCGACAGCAGCTTCGGGCTGTGCTTCAGCGCTCGGCTCTGGAGGAACAGAAACGGCGCGGCGTAAGCGAGCGCGAACGAGACCCATGACAGCCACTGCCACGAGCCTTTATAGTAACGGATTATGAGGAAGAACGTCTCCTTCGGCAGGTTCTCGTACCAGATCGTGAGGAACTGCGCAAAGAACAGACCCATGGAGAAAAGGGAAAACCCGAGCATCAGGTTCCCGAGGTCGCTGAACTGGCTGCCCTCGACGTAGCGCATGACAGCGAGCGGCCTTCGCAGGAGCGCGGACATGATCACAAGAACGGCCAGCCCGGCGTAGGCGTTCGTGACCCAATAGTAGGGCGCGAACATTGTGCTGAACCAATCGGGCGAAAGCGACATGACGAAATCGTAGGAGATGACCGTGAATGCGATGGTGTACATCATGACGACCGCCACGGCGATTGCCGTCAGGCGATATTGGTGCTTCTCGGTTACCGTTTGGCCGCGGCGGACCCTGGCATCCGCCACAAGCGACCACCGCACAAGCAGAAGGTTCAGGATGTCAAGGACGGCCAGCGTGGCAAGGTTGCGGGCGATCATGAAGGGCTGGTTCAGCCATGCAGCCTTCTCGGGGCGAGGATGGGTGATCCATGGGACGAACTCCCTCGCGCCGACGAGGAGAGCGATGAGGACGAGGAACGAGACCGGGAGGAAGAAGAGAGCCGAGTGGCCGAAGCGGTTGATGACCGGGGTCCATCGGGCCTGGGCGATGCGGAAGGTGGCCGCCCATACGAGCACCCCCTGAGCAAAGCCCCCGAAGACCAGGAACCAGATGGCGAGCCAGAGCCAGGCGTCGAGACGCGAGGGGCCGTGGAATCCGATTGCGAATCCCGCGGCGCCGATCCCGACGAGCGCTGCGATCAGCAGCCACACCCGTCCCAGGGGCCTGAAGGGCCGCTCCAGTTGCTCTCTAGCGACCTGTAGGCTCATCGATCTCCACCGCGCCGGCATTGGCGAGCAGTTCCACTACCTCCTGGCGCCTCTCGGCGGTACAGTAAACGTTCACTCCGTAGTGGTCGCTTCCGAACCTCGGGTCGTAGTCGGGCGGCGTCCTCCGTGCCCACAGGCCGGCCCATACCAGGGCTGCAATGAACGCCGCGCCCGAGCCGAGGAGGATCGTCCCCTCGTAACTTGGGATGATATACGGGACGTTCGACCACGGCGCTTTCCCGCCTACGATTAGGGGATAGACGAGCGCGGTTCCGACGCACATATAGAAGAACAGGCCGAGGCCGGCGATTGCGCCGATGGTTGCGAAGAACCGCACAGGGCTGCCCCTAGGCGGCATCAGGGGGCCCAGGTTATCCAGGTTTGTCGGGCCGTAGGCCTCGTAATCCTCGACTCCGGCGTTCTTAAGGGCGCCGAGCGCGGTTTCCAGCGCTCTGCGCTTATCGAACAGGGCCTTTATGCGGATGAAAACGCGTGCTTCGGGCATTACTCCCTCTCCTGCCTCTCGACAACCAGCTCTTTTAGCTCGTTCATCGGAACCGATGGGAACAGCTTCACGAAGCTCATGAACATGAACAGGAAAAGGCCGAACGAGCCGGCTGTGATCAGCATCTCGACCAGCCTCGGAGCATACAGCCCCCAGCTCGACGGCAGGTAATCGTGCGACAGAGAAGCCACGATGATCACGAACCGCTCGAACCACATGCCTATATTCACGAGGATCGAGGCTATGAAAAGCCACGTCAGGTTCGCGCGCAGCTTCTTCGAGAAGAATGTGTAGGGCACCGCCACGTTAAGGATCATCATGACCCAGAAGAACGGGCCGTAGACGCCCATCGCTCGGAAGGCGCTGAACTGGCGCTCGAAGATATCCGCGCTGTACCACGAGATGAAAGCCTCGATGGCGTACGAGTAGGCGATTATCGAGCCGGTCAGGATCATCAGCTCGGCCATTGCCGAGAAGTATGTGGGCACGAGTATCCTCTCGAGGTGGAGCGCTCTACGTATCGGTATGAGCAGGATTATGACCATCGCGAGGCCTTGATGGATCGCTCCGGCTACGAAGTAGGGGGCAAAGATGGTGGTATGCCACCCGGGCAGGAGCGACATGGCGAAGTCCCAGGACACCACGCTGTGCACGGAAATCACGAGCGGCGTGGCAAGTGCGGCGAGGGCAAGGTAGCCCCGAGCATAATGCCGCCACCGGTCGTACCGGCTCGTCCACCCGAGAGCGAGTACCGCGTAGAAGCGCTGCCGCCGGCCGGTCGTGTTGTCGCGCACGGTTGCAAGGTCCGGGATAAGACCAAGGTAGAAGAAGAGGAGGCTCACTATGAAGTAGGTCGTTACAGCTATCACGTCCCACACGAGGGGAGACTTGAAATTCGGCCACAGGTAACGCGTGTTGGGATAGGGCAGGATGTAGTAGAACACCCAAACCCTGCCGAGATGGATCAACGGGAATAGTCCGGCTGTCGCGATGGCGAAGAGGGTCATGGCCTCCGCCGCGCGGTTGATGCCGTTGCGCCACTTAGTGCGGAACAGATACAGAATCGCCGAGATGAGCGTGCCGGAGTGGGCAATCCCGATCCACCAGACGAAGTTGGTGATGTAGACTGCCCATCCCACCGGGATGGACAGGCCGGTCACTCCCATTCCGATGAAGTACTGGATGACGTAAGCCGTGACGCCGGCGGCGAGAACGAAGAGCAGGAACGCGAGCACCGCCTTGTAGCCCGGAGTCGGCGGCGAAAGCGAGCCTATCACGTGCTCGTCTATCTCTCTTAATGCCTGGTTCCCCAAGGCTCACCTCCAGCCCGCAGGATGCGGCCGGCGCCATACCGTAGCAGCCGGGCGCTGTCCCGGCCTTGTTCGGCCAGCCATGTCCGGCCCTTGCGGGGCCGACGGCCGCCACGGCGGGCGGCCACTAGATCATCTCGTTTCCTGTCCCTCACGCCTTCTCCACCACCCGCTTCAGGTAGATGACCGCGGTCTTGGTATTGAGCGACTGCAGCACCTGGTAGGCTCGCGGATCCCCTCGGATGATCTTCGAGACGCGCGAGTTCGGGTCCACCAGATCGCCGAAGGTGAAGACGCCGGTCGGGCAGGTCTCGGTGCAAGCTGGGATGACCTCGCCGTCCCTCATACCGCGGCGCTCACGCAGTGCCACGATCTCAGCCTGGCGAATCCGCTGAACGCAGAACGTGCATTTCTCCATAACGCCGCGGCGGCGGACCGTCACGTCCGGGTTGAGCTGCCAGTTGAGTGGCTCGGGCCAGTCGTAGTCATACCAGTTGAACCGCCGCACCTTGTAAGGGCAGTTGTTCGAGCAGTAGCGGGTGCCGACGCAGCGGTTGTAGATCTGCATATTGAGGCCCTCTTCGTCGTGGGCCGCGGCGAAGACGGGGCATACGGGCTCGCACGGAGCGGCATCGCAGTGCTGGCAGAGCATCGGCTGGAAGATCACCGGCGCGGACCTCTGCCCCCAGTCGATGTAAGGGTCTATGCGAATCCACTGCATGTCCCGGCGGCGGCGGACGTTCTCGGGGCCGACCACCGCCACATTGTTCTCAGCGTAGCAGGCTGCCACACAGGCGTGGCAGCCGATGCAGCGGTCCATATCCACGACCATAGCCCACCGGTGCATTGGGTGCGCGTGGCCGCCGTAGAAATCGTTGAACTTGTAGCCGGATGGGAGCGGCATCACAATCTGGCCGCGCCTCACCGGCTCTCCGAGCACGACGGTCTGCGCAATGTCCCGCCCATACTGCCGGGTCGAGCCTCTCCTGTGGGTTATCTCCTGGGTTCTGCCCGTCTTGGTAAGCTTCACCGGCGGGTTGGCGGTGTCCAGGAGCGGCAGTACGTTAGCTCCAGTGCCCTCGGCGAACCGGCCGTAAGCGGTATGGCCCTGTCCAATCGGCACGGCGACGGTGCCAGGCGCTGCCGCGGGCCAGACGCGGACCGGCGCGTCGATGCGCGCGCCGCCGTGCTCGATCCGGATCACGTCCTCGTCATTCACGCCGAGCTTCCGGGCCGTAGCGGGATGCATCTCGGCCCAGGTGCACCAGACTGCTTTAGTCATCGGTTCGGGCAGTTCTTGAAGCCACCCGCGGTTCGCGCCCCGCCCGTCGTAGAGGTAGATGTGCGGATAGGCGTGGAGCAGCAGTTCGCGGTTTGGGGCGGGAGGCTTGACGGAGCCGATCGGGAAAGCCGCAGCTCCGCCGCCGCCTCCCGCGGTCGCGGCAGGTGACGGTGTCCCCGACGGAGCCGGCGCTCCAGCCGGAACCGGTGCGCCGTTCGGAGAGAGAATAGGCCCCGCAGGAGAAGCGGCCGTGCCCGAGACTGTTGCGGGCCGGCTGTCAGCGGCCACAATCGACTCGATGACCGGGGAGGGAGCGCCAGGCCAGCGCCCGCCAATCTGCACCATGCCTTCCCACTGAGGCGCGAGCGTCTCCGGCCCCTCCCCCGGCCCAATCGGCGCGCCGCTGTGCAGTCTGAGGTACTGATAATAGGTCGTGGCCTTGAACGTCATCCCGGGGTCGAGCCCTGCAGCGCGCGCCAGTTCGATCAGAATGTCGCCGGTCTGCCTGGTGTCGTAAAGCGCGCCCATGGCCGGCTGCATCAGGTTCGTGATGTCCGGGTAGGGCGTGTGATCGCCCCAGGACTCGAGCGGGGTGTTCGATGGCAGAACCCAGTGCGCCAGCGCCGTCGTCTCGTCCATGAAACTCGACAGGCTCACGACAGTCCGCACCCGCTTCAGGGCCTCGACGAACCGGTCGGCGGCCGGCAGGGAGTATACCGGATTCGCGCCATAGACGATCAGCACGTCGATACTGCCGCGCTCCATGTCTGCTGTCAGGCTCGTAACGTCGCTTCGTGGTGCAATGTCGGTGACGGCGTGGGGGCGGCCGAAGTTGATCTGGGGCGAGGCCAGAACACCGTTCAGGAGCATCGCGGCGCGGGCGGTGTCTGCGTCCCTGCCCGGCAGCGCGAGCGGCGCCTTGGCGGCGCGCAGCCCCCGAGCTATCCGCCTGATCTGTTCCGAGTCCAGGTCGAACTGCCTGCCGACGGCCTCCGCGGAGAACCCGGCAGGGACCGCGCCCCCAAGCTCAGAGACCACAGCCAATGCCACGGCCGTTTCCGCTCCGGGCGGGACGAGCACGCGCTCGTCGGCGTTCGCCGCGGTCATCGAGACCCGCGGGCCAACGTAGGCAAACCGGCCCCGGGCGCCGCCCTTGATCTCGCGCATAACGGCGAACTGCCTGGCGTACTCGACCGGGCTGACCCACGTTTCGAGGAAGTCTGCAGCAAAGGAGATCAGGTAATCGGAGCCGTTGATCTTGAAGGTCGGCACGACAGCTCTTCCCGCCGCCACTGCGCTCGCGGCCTTCACAGGCTCGTAGCTCACCGGTTCGTAGATGATGAACCTGTCGGCGCCGAGCGCCGAGAGCCACGCCCGCATCAATGAGTCGAGCGAGCCGGTCTCAAGCGTTGAGAGGCAGGCTATCCTCGGGCGCTTGCGCAGAATCCCGCCAACTGCGTCGAGCGCGTCCTTCCATGCGACGGGTTCGAAGTCGCTGTCTCTGCGGCGGAGCGGACCTTTGATGCGGTCCGGATCGTAAAGCCCTTGGAGAGAAGCCTGGCCGCGCGCGCAGAGCCGGCCGCCGCTGATCGGATGCACGGGGTTGCCCTCGACCTTGACCGCGCGGGCCTCTCGGGTGCGCACCAGCATGCCGCAGCCCGCCGGACACTCCCGGCAGCTCGTCGCAAACCACGTGGACTCGCCTGGGACCACATTCTCCGGCTGATGGATGAACGGAACCAGGTGCTCGTAACCCGCAGCGGACAGGCCGAGTCCTCCGACTGCCAGACCTAGACCCTTCAACAGCTCGCGACGCGTGAGGGGCACTTTCCTCCAATCCTCCGAACGGCTGTGGGAGCTCGAACCGAAGTGGGGCCGCACTTCGAATGCAGCCCCCGCCACAAACCAGCCAATCTCAGCAGTGAGCAACTGTATTCTAACCAGCTTGCTTATTTCCTACACCTTTTAGATGGCAAACCTTTTCGGGTAAACTCATCGGTGATTCGGTAGGAGGGAGGCAGGCATGTGGGGTGCATTTGTGCTGGGACTTGGGGCGGGTATCGCTGCCACTCCGCACTGTCTGGGGATGTGCGGAGGGTTCCCGCTTCACCTGGCTAAGTCGTCTCGCCGGGGCGCGGCCCTGCCCAGGCAGGTTCTGTTCGTGGCCGGCAAGAGCCTGACTTACGTCTTCCTCGGGGCCTTGGCCGGTGCGCTCGGCGTCGTTCTGTTCAAAGATACATCTCTCGCGCGGCTTGCGCCCGCTCTGCGCCTCGCGGCGGGCCTTGCCATCGTCCTCTTTGGCGTGCTGATGCTCGGCTTTCGGCTGCCACCGATCCGAGCGCTGCAAGGACTGGCGGAGAGTCCGATCATCCGCGGCCTGTTCGGCGCGCTGCTCGTAAGCCCCGGCCCGGCGGCAGCATTCGTGCTTGGACTGTGTGTCGGATTCCTCCCGTGCCCGCTTCCTCTCGGGATGCTCGCGGTTGCTGCAGCGTCGCATGACGTCTCCCGCGGCATGGTCCTGATGGCAGGCGTCGGACTTGGGACGGCGCCGGGTCTGCTCGCGGCTGGTTTGTTCGGCGTTGGGCTCGACCGGAAGCTTGCTAGGGCGGGCATGCGGGCAGCGGGCGTTATCGTTCTCACACTCGGCCTGCTGACCATCGGACGGGCGACCGCAGGGATCATCCATTCCAAGGCCGGCGCAGCCCACGATGTCCCTCCGTGCTGCGCCGGGCACGCAGCGAGCGAGCGATAGACCATGACCGGTCCAGCCGCGTTCCGCCGGAGCACGCCGAAGACTCGACAGCCGACCACTAACTGCCAACTCCTCTCGTGCAGCTACTGCGGGCTCGTCTTTGCAGGGCGCGGCTACTGTCCGGACGGCGAGCGCCATTTTTGCTGTATAGGCTGCTACCTTGTGCATCGGATTATGGGCGCGCAGGGCGAGGAAGGGATCGCGGCATGGATTCTCGTCCGGCTTGGTATCGCCGCGTTCCTCGCGATGAACGTCATGATGATCAGCCTGGTGCTGTATACGAACTCGCCTGCGGAGCTTGGCGCGTCCGCCGTGCGCGGGCTGCACTGGGCGATGGTCATCCTGTCCACACCTGCCGTAGCGATCCTTGGTGGCCCATTCCTCCTCGGGGCAGCGAGGGATCTGCGGCGAGGCCGCGCCAGCACGGACGCGCTCATCGCCACCGGCTCGCTTGCGGCCTACGGCGTGAGCACAGCCCACGTCATTGCGGAGGCCGGTCACGTCTACTTCGACACGGCCACGATGCTGCTTCTCATCGTGACGGCCGGCCGATTGCTGGAGGCTTCGGCGAAGAGCAGGACCTTCAGGGCAATCCGGGAGACGATCGATCTTGCTCCGAGCACGGCTCATGTGCTGCGCGGAGGCGGGGAGGTGGAGGTCCCGTCGGTCGAGGTGGCGAAGGGCGACCTTGCGATCGTCCGGCCCGGAGAGCGGTTCCCGGCGGATGGCAGAGTAGTCTCCGGCGAGTGTATGGTGGAGGAATCGGCGTTTACCGGCGAAAGCCGCCCTCGGCCATGCTCTGCCGGGGATCGGGTCTGCGGCGGCAGCGTGAACTGCGACGGCTTCGTGAGCGTTGAGGTCACGGCCGTCGGGTCTGAGTCGCTTCTGGGGCAGATAGAGCGGATGGTCTGGGAGGCCCAGCGGGGCCGCGCGCCCGTCGAGCGATTGGCCGAGCGGACGGCCTCGGCAATGGCCCCGGTCGTCTGGCTGCTCGCCGCTGGCGCGGCCGTCTACTGGGGACTCGCCCGCCACGACATCGGACGGGGGGGAATGTCCGCGCTCGCAGTGCTCGTCGTCGCCTGCCCATGCGCCTTCGGGATCGCCACCCCCCTTGCTACCTGCCTCGCGATCGGCAGAGCGGCGCGCGCGGGCGTGCTCGTCCGTTCCGGCGAGATACTCGAACGCCTGCCTGCTATCGGCAGGGTCTTCTTCGACAAGACTGGCACGCTGACCGGGGGCGAGCTATCGGTGGCGGAGACTCGTCCGGCTCGAGACGGCTTGTCCGCCGATGAAGCCCTCGCCTGGGCCGCGTCCCTCGAAGCATCCAGCGAGCATGCCGCGGCGAAGGCTGTTGTCGCGGCGGCTCGGCAAAGGGGCCTCGCGCTCGGTACGGTCAGCGGCTTCCGCTCGATTCCAGGGCACGGGGTGGCGGGGGATGTCACGCTCGACGGTGAGACGAAGCAAGTGACGGTGGGGTCGCTGCGTCTGCTTGCCCGGGAACACGCTCTTCCCGCCGCCCTGGCAGACGCTGGATCCGAGGACACCATGACATCTGTCTGGGTCGGCTGGGACGGACAGGTCCAGGCGGCGATCTCGCTCCTCGACAGACCTCGGCCGGACGCTGCAAGAACGGTCAAAGCGCTCAGGACGATGGGCGTGGCGTCCGTTCTGGTATCCGGCGACCGCGAAGGACCGACCCGCCGCCTTGCAGAGGAAGTGGGCATCAGCGAAGTGTTCTTCGAGTGTACTCCGGACGAGAAGGCAAGGCTGCTGCCCGCCCGCCCGCCGGTCGCCGCACGTCGCTCGCGGCTCACTGCTATGGTCGGGGATGGGATCAACGACGCTCCGGCGCTTGCTGAGGCGGATGTGGGAATCGCCGTCGGCGGGGGCACGGACCTCGCGAAGCAATCGAGCGACGTGACACTTCTCGGCGGCGATCTCTCGCGACTCCCCTGGGTTCTGCAGGTTGCGAAGGCCACCTACCGGATCATCAGGCAAAACCTCTGGTGGGCGTTCGGCTACAACTCGGCCGCCATAGCCCTCGCGTTCTTCGGCTTCGTGCATCCGCTGATCGCAGCGGGCGCAATGGTCGGAAGCAGCGCTGCCGTAGTCACGAACTCGATGCGGCTGATTCACGGCGATGATGGCCGTAGTGGCGTAGGGAAAGGTCTTGACAGGGCTCTTGACGCGGTACGGGATGAGCATCAGTTCTCTTGAGCGGCACTACTCCCTATGCTTCACCTGGTATCCCAACACCATCTCTCATTCGCGGCAAGCAGGCTTGAATCCTGCGCCCTCCACCCGAATCGTGCCGTACGTGCCCAGCTCGCCCTCGACACCGATTCTGGCGGGCAGAAACTTGCTGACGGTCCAGATGTTGGTCAGCAGATGCTGGGTGACCTCGACCGTTGTGAACTCGGAGCCGCCGCAGGCAAGGGCCATGGGCAGGATCAACTGGTCTGCCAGGTGCTTGTCCAGAGCAGCGCGGGAGGACCACCACTCCGAGAACTCATCGCACGCTTCGCGGGCAACCTTCTCAGCGGGCTTACCGATCTGCCCCAGGCTGGTGAACCCGGCCTTGACGTTGCCGCCGTCGTAGAGTATGAATACGACCGTTCCTTTGCCCCGCGATGGATACTCCTCCATAACCTCGGCTGGCACGATGCCAGTCCTCTTCAGACAGCCGCGCGCCTCGTTCATCTGCCGCTCTGCGATGGACCTGGGCAGATTGGACACAGCGGAGAAGCAGGTGACCGCGCCCTGCGGACGGTCGGTGAGCCTAAGCGGGCGCAGAGCATCTACCGGGCGTATCTCGGCGCGTATCTCACCGCCGCCGATGGGGTAGTAGCCGGCCCGCTCGACCCGGTACGGGGCGAGCAGGCCCATCCGCGCGACCATCGGCAGGTAGACTTCCTCGACGAAGTTCGCGGGAGGGCTCCAGGGCACGTGCGTGCCGCCGCGGACGGTCACGCGCGACGGACCGCCGGCGTAGGCGAGAGGCAGCAGGATTGTCTGGAAGATCAGGTTCACCGATCCGGCTGATGCCTTGACCAGAGAGACGTCGAAGAGCCAGTCGCCCGGCTTGACCGGGCCGGGATGGAACTCGAGGACCATTGAGCCGACCTCACCGCCTGCGAGCTCGCCGCCGCAAATCTCGGCGGCGGCGCGCGCCGCCGTCAGGTGCTGAGGCTGCAAGCCCGGGTTCTTCCGGCCTGCCCGGATGCTCTCGATCCGTATCGGCCGTCCCGTGAGCGCCGAAAGAGTCAGACTCGTCCGCAGAATCTGACCTCCGCCTTCGCCATAACTGCCATCGATGACCAAGGTATGCATAAGTGTTGACAGTTGAGGGTTGAGAGAGCGCGGAGGCTCTCAACGCTCAGCTATGGCCTGGTGGCCGGTTGCTCGACTTGTTCGGGATGCGCCCGGCCGCCTCGCTCCCCGTCCCTCCCCAGCGGCGCGAGCACAAGGCCGGACCGGTCAGTCCGACGTAGGGTCGAACTTGCGGAAAAGCGCCCCCGCAATGGCGAGCGCTGCCAGCCCCAGGGCAAGGTTCAGCGCCGCGACCGCGGCGCCAACGACCGTCAGACTCACGTGGCTCAGCACCAGCGCAGCGCCCAGACCGAGTGACGGCAGGAATACGATACTCGTCAGGAACAAGCTGAAAAGCTGAGTTATGAAAGCCTGCGTCCAGTCCCGAGCGTTGGGATAGAGCAGAACCGGGATGCTGAGCGCCGCAACTATCGAGAAACCGAGGGCGAGCGAGCCGATGACCGACAGGCCCACCACTGCCGGGTCCGCCTGCGGAATGGCAAGATAGACCGATAGACCGGCTACCGATACGACGGCGGCGATCATAAGCCACTGGTAGAGCACCTGGACGGCGATCAGGCGGAAAGCGGAGACTGGCATGGCCTTTATGATGTTTGCCTGCCGGAGCTCGGAGCGAAGCTCCTGCTCGGCAACGAGCGCGAGCATCCAGGCGGCATAAGGGATCATCAGAGGCGACATGGTGAGGAGCGCTGTCTGATGGACGAACGCGCCAATGGCAACCGCAGCGAGCGGCGGCGCCACGAGGAGCAGCACAAGCATCCTGCCCGGCGCGCGTAAACACACCACCAGGTTCTTCCAGAGCATTGCTGATGCGCACCTGCCGAACGGGCGGACCGGCGGCGCCGCATACTTCCTTACCTTGACACCATGTGTCTGGATGCGCACCGTAGTCAGGTCGCCGGCCCGGATCGCAGCCTTGATCCTCGCCATCCGCACGCTGATCCCGAGGGACGGCTCGTAGATGTTCTCCGGGCGAGCCAGGAGCACGACGAGCGATCCCAGGGCGAGCAAGAAGAGCCAGATTAGCTGTTCGCGGTTCTCGTAGATCACGCCTCCTGCAACGGGAGCCAGTATCAAGTCCGTGCACCATGCAACGGGCGCCAGCAGCACCTTAGCCGCCTCCGTGCGGGCCGAGGCGGCGAGGCTGGCAAGCGCGTCTCCAGTCCGCGCGAAGTGGACTGCCGCAGTTCCGATCAGAATGAGCGCGATCCCCAGCACTACGAGCTTGATCAGCGCCGGGGCAAACCGGAACCGCTGAATGCCGAACGTCGTGACTATAGTCAGAGTGTGCGTCACGTTGATGAGCGCAACGACGAGGAAAAACGTCCCAAACCAGGAGAAGATGATCGCGGGGTAGGGCGAGATGCGGAACTCGCTGTAGAACGGAGATCCGACTACTGTCAGGACGAATGCGATGATGACGGCGTACTTGACGTAATCGCGCAGCAGCTTCACAACGAGCACGCTGCGGCGGCTGATCGGCGTAGGGAAAAGGAAGTCTATATGCGCCGGCGTGAAGATCAGCAGCCCTTCCCTCAGAGAGCTGTAGATTATGGACCCGGCCATCACCGTCATGAACAGGAAGATCGCGGTCCAGATGTTCTCGTAGGGAAACCTCGAGAGCATTACGTGCGATGAAAGAGTCGGGCTGGAGACACCGAAGAGCATCAGCAGGTTGTTGATGATCACTGCAATCAGCCATGCGCCGATGATGAGCGCAGGGATCAGCCGCTTGGGAGACCGAGCGACGTTCCTTATGCTGTTCGCGAGTTGTCTAAGCTCGAGGTAGATCAGCGGCTTCAAGGGCTGCGTCTTCCTCCGTCAGGCTGAGGAACACATCCTCCAGGGATGCATCCATCCCCATCTTGGCGCGCTCGTGCAGCTCGGACAGAGTCCCCTCGGCTATCTTCCGGCCCTTGCTCAGGATGACGATGCGGTCGGCCAGCCGCTCCGCCGTGTCGAGCATGTGGGTGCTGATGAGAATGGAACAGCCGCCGGCTTTCGACTCCAGTATCATCTCCTTCAGCTCGTGCGCGCCCCTCGGGTCGATGCCAATGAGCGGCTCGTCGAAAAGCAGAATGCGGGCATTGTGTATGAACGCGCAGACGATCGCGAGCTTCTGCTTCATGCCCTTGGACAGGTTCAGGACGAGATCGTTCCGGCGGTCGTAGAGGTCGAGCCTGCGGAGCAGGTCATCCGCTCGCTGCTCGAAGCCGCGGATCGTGTCGTAGGCCATGGCGATGAAGCGGACATGCTCGACGACTGTCAGCATATCGTAGGGGCTTGGGACCTCCGGCACGAACGCGAGCCTCCGCTTGACCTCCTGCTCGTTCTGGCTGAGCAGGATGCCATCGGCCTCGATCTCTCCTTCAGTGGCCTGGACGATGCCGGTCACACAGCGGAGCACCGTCGTCTTGCCGGCGCCATTAGGGCCAAGCAGAGCCACGATCTCGCCATCCCCGACCGAGAAGCTGACGTCATCGACGGCAAGGGTGGTCTTATAGTACTTCGTCAGGTTGCGTATATCGAGCAAAGTGCGGCGAGATGCCTCCTGTTTACCTGCATGTTCCCCGTTATCGCGGGGTTTCCCTACGGTCTTGCTGGCTGTGCGCGGCTGCGGGCCCGCTTTCGGTCCGCTTGGGGGCTCAGAAGGTCCCGCAGCAGGAACGCGGCGCCAGCTTTATCGAGCGGCTCGTTGTTGTTGCCGCACTTGGGCGACTGCACGCACGACGGGCAGCCGTCCTCGCAGCCGCAGTCCTCGATCGCTCTCAGCGTTGCGGCCATAACCTCATCCAGCCGGTCGTAGGCTGTCTCGGATATCCCGACGCCGCCGGGATGAGCATCGTAGACGAAGACAGCCGGCAGGTTGCCAGTGTCTGGATGCTCGGGATGCGAGACCCCGCCGATGTCCTGCCGGTCGCACATAGCGAACAGTGGCAGGATGCCTATCGCGGCATGCTCGATGGCGTGTATGCTGCCTGCGAGGTCGAATCCCCTGCCTATGACCCTGTCGGCGATGTCGCGAGGGACCGCAATCCACGCAGACTGCGTCGGGAACCTGTTCTCCGGCAGGTCGAGAGGGATATACTCCAGCACCTGGTCGGTGAATAACTGCTTCCTGCGGTAGCCGATCACGCGGCTAGTTACCTCCACGTCACCGAGGTAGGCGGTTGTCCGGCCAAACGGCTTCGAGTCCAGCTCTGCCGTCCTGGCGATCCACGTCACCGAGCCGGGGACGGTGTAGTAGGGAAGATCGGCAGGCGAGACGTAGGCCGTGCGCTCCGGTATATCGAGCTTCTCGACCACATAAGAGTCACCGGCGTGAAGGTAGACTGCGCCGGGATGGACCGTTTCGAACGCGTTTGCCGCGTCCACCGTCCCGAGGAGCTGAGCCGTCCTGAGATCGACGATGTTGTAGCTGTCGCTCGAGGTAGACCGGATGTTGACCTCCCGGGCGGGGTAGGTGTCGCCGGACCAGAACCAACGGCCGCGGTAAGAGAGCTGTCCGGCCTCGCCGAGCGCGGCCAGCACCTCGTAAAGCCGCTCGCCGAACAGGGCTACCTCCTGGTTCTCGATCGGAAGTTCGTAGGCGGCGCAGAGCGCGTGCGCCGCGAGAAGGTACGGGTTCTCCGGGTCGATCACAGCCTCCTCGTGAGTCCGACCGAAGAAGTAGTCCGGATGGCGCATCAGAAACTGGTCGATCGGGTTGTCGAGCGCGACGAGCACGGCAAGCGATGCCTCGAGCGTGCGCCCGGCCCGGCCTGCCTGCTGCCAGGTGCTCGCGATGGTGCCCGGATAGCCTACGATGATCGACGCATCGAGCGTGCCGACGTCGATCCCCAGCTCAAGCGCGTTCGTACTCGTCACGCCCAGAAGCTCGCCCTCGAACAGCCGGCGCTCGATCTCGCGCCGCTCTTCGGGCCGGTAGCCGGCCCGGTAGGACATCACCTTCTGAACCGCGGGCGACCGGTCCTCCTCAAGCGCCTGTTTGGCGTAGCGCAGGACCAGCTCAGCGCTCTTGCGGGCGATCGTGAAGACGATGGTCCGCACGCCCTCCTCGACGAGCCTTGTGAAGAGGAAAACGGCCTCGCTGTTTGCGCTCTTCCGCTCCCCTGCCTTGCGGATGAGCGGCGGGTTCCAGAAGATGAAGTATCTCTCTCCCGACGGCGAGGTATCCTCGGCGATCACCCGCGCATCAAGCCCCGTAAGCGCTCTCACGTGCCTGTCCGGGTTCGCGATGGTCGCGGATGCGCAGATGAACTGAGGGTTGGCGCCATAATTCGCTGCGATCCGCCGGAGCCGCCGGACTATGTTCGCGACATGCGAGCCGAAGACTCCCCGGTAAGTGTGCACCTCGTCGATGACGACATACCTCAGGTTCCTGAAGAACGACGCCCAGGTGGTATGGTACGGCAGGATGCCGACGTGCAGCATGTCCGGGTTTGTGAGGATGATGTGAGAGTTCCGGCGGGTCTGGCCGCGCAGGTAGGTGGGTGTGTCGCCGTCGTAGGTAGCTGCCCGCTGCGCCGCCTCGACTGGAAACTTCCTGAGCTTCCCGACCTGGTCCTGGGCGAGCGCCTTGGTTGGGAAGATGTAGAACGCGCGGGCGTACGGATCGCCGTCCAACGCCTCGAGCACCGGGAGGTTGTAACAGAGCGTCTTGCCGGACGCCGTTGCTGTGACAACGACGACGTTCTCTCCGCGCCGTGCCGCGTTGACGGCTTCTGCCTGGTGGACGTAGAGGCGTCGGATCCCCTCGCTCCTGAGCGCGCCTTCGAGCGGCTCCGGCAGCGGGTGGTCCAGTTCGCCGTGCCGGGCGCGCCGCGGCGGAATATCGCGGACGTACACCATTTGACCCCGGTAACCAGGGTCGTGCTTGATCTTCTCGATGAACTCCGGTACGTGCATGCTGAAGGCCGGGACCGCGCCCGGCCCTACACTGCGCGGACCCGCAGCGCCGAACGTTGTCCAGCGCAAGTTGATCTCCCTATGGGGCATTATGCGCCGAAGCGTCCACGTGGTCAAGCAAGCCGCTTGCCCACGCGCAGCCGGAGGGTGCGGCATGCCGGCTCTGCTGCCAAGGCGGACCGGGGCATGGATCCCCCGGTCCATCGAATAATGCGGAAGGGATGAGGGCGGAAGGCAAGTTCCGCGTGCCGCGCAACCCGCGGCCTAACCTCTCAGAAGTTCCGCCGTAATCCGGCCGATGACCTTGGGTATGGCCGCCTCGACCTCCGGGGAGCACTGGCCGCCGAAGGTGCTGACATCCCCTGCCTCCACGGCAAGAACGCACACGTCGTCAGGCATCTTCACTCCGAGCTGCTTGCCCAGGGCGAGAACCATTGCCAGATCCACGTGATGCAGCGATGCCGGCGTCTCGCCGCCGCCCAGATCGTCCGGCGAGAGGACGTACACGTCACCGGCTTTTCCTGCCTTGGTCCTGACGGCGTCCACCAGTATGGCGCGGTCGTAGCCAGCAAGTAGATCAAGAAGTTCAAGGCTGGCAAGGCTCGTCTCCTTCACCTCGACGCTCGGATCAAGATCGGCCTGGCTGAGCCTTCTGGCCACCCTAAGACCCACGGCATCGTCGGCGAGCAGGTCGTTGCCCATTCCGAGAATAAGCGTCTTCACCGTGCGATCCTTCGCAGGAGCGCCCCGTGCCTGTCGCGGATTTGCACCTCGAGCGGCATCTGACCAGGAAGGGAATGCGTGGCGCAGGCGATGCAGGGATCGTAAGCTCTAAATGCCATTTCCACCATGTTTAGAAGTCCCTGCGAGACGCTGCCCTGCTTGATAAGGCCCTGTGCAGCCTTCTTGATGGACATGCAGATCGCCGCATGGTTGTTGCCCGTGGCGACGATGAGATTCAGGTCGGTGATCATCCCGTCAGGATCGGTCTTGTAGTGATGGAAGAGGGTTCCCCTGGGGGCTTCCACGACACCAACCCCCTCATCGGGCGCGGCGGAGGGAATTGCGCGAAGTTCCGGGCTGGTGATCTCCGCATCGCACGACAGTTCCAAAAGCCGCTCCGCCGCATACAGCAGCTCGACCAGGCGAGCCCAGTGGTTGGCCAGAGTCGCATGCACCGGCTTGCCGCCGAGCGTCGAATACATCGCTTCGTAGGCTTCCTGCGCAAGCGGTGTTGCCATTCCGTCGGCGGCGTTCAGCCTTGCCAGAGGAGCCACGCGGTAGACACCGCTGTCCGCGCCCTCGACGAGGCCCTTCCAGCCGACATTCTTGAGGTACGGAAACTTGAGATAGGTCCATGGCTCGACATGCTCGCTGATGTGGTCCAGGTACTGAGCAGGCTTGAACCTGGCGAACTCCCCACCTTCTGCGTCCACCACGCGTATGTCTCCCTCGTAGAAGTTCACCTTGTTGTTCTCGCCCACAAGCCCCATGTAGTAGCTCTTCATTGTGTAGATGTCGCCAAGTATGATGTCCACATATTCTCTGTTTTTCAGGACGACGTCGTTGAACAACCGAAGGGAAAACCTGGCGAACTCCACCAGGGATTCAGCCATTTCCTGTATGCGCTTCCGCTCTTCCTCATTGATCGCCTTGCTCATCCCGCCCGGAAGGCCGCATACAGGGTGAGTCGCCTTTCCACCGATCAAGGCCTGAATGTCCTGGGCGTAGGCGCGATGTTTGATCACCTCTCCGCCGATCTCAAGACCGACCTTCGCTACCACGCCGAGGATGTTGCGCTCCGCAGGATCGGCCTGTGGACCCAGCACGAAATCCGGAGCGGCTAGCGCATAGAAATGCGCCGTATGGGAGTGGATCATGTGGGCGCAGTAGAAAAGCTCGCGGAGCTTCTTCGCCGCCGCTGGCGGCTCTACGTGAAACAGAGCGTCCACGGCCTTGGTGGAGGCCATATGATGAGCGCCTGGACAGACGCCGCAGATCCTTGGGGTGATCCGGGGCAGTTCCTCCGCCGGCCTGCCTCGGCAGAACTCCTCGAATCCTCTCAGCTCCGGAACCTGGAAGTAGGCGTTCTCCACGTCGCCTGCGTCGTCGAGGAATATGTCGATCTTCGCGTGTCCCTCTAAACGGGTGACGGGATCGATCATTATCGTTCTGAAGGTCTGTTTCTTGCTCATGGCTTCACTCTTCCCAGAATAGAATCGGCCAGTCCGAATCTGTAGAAAGTGCCCAGCGGGTCTTTGATCTGGCCAACTATCTCAGCTATCTCGGTCGGGTCCTCGGAGTCCACGAGGGACGCCATGGCCGACAGCAGCTTCGCGCCCTGGTCCCGGACGCCCGGGGGAGGGCCGAAGCACCCCCGGCAGGGCATGTTGACCTTCACGCATCTCGCGCCGCAGCCTCCTCTCGTCCCCGGCCCGCCGCAGACGATGCCCTGCTCCAGGAAGCATTTCTCGATGTCGGGAATGACCTGCCACGGGCGCCTGAACTCCTTCACCGTCTTCTCCTCCGAGCGCTTTCGCTCGCACTGGTCGCAGAGGACCTTGTCGGAAGCTATGGTGGCGCCCAGCGGTGGCAGTTGGCCGGTGAAGATCGCGTCCAGGGCAGTCCAGATCAGGTCGACCGGCGGCGGGCATCCCGGTATGAAGTACTCCACCGGCACGACCTGCTTGAGGCTTCGAACCGTGTTGTGGAACTCGGGAAGCTCCAGTTCTCCCTCAGGAACCTGGCAAATGGTCTGAGGGAAAACGGTGTCTGGGTTGGCCGTTGAAGCAGTATCTCGATAGACGCGGTGGAAGATCCGGTCACGGGTGGAGACGTTCGCGAGCGCAGGAATCCCGCCGAAGCACGCACAGGCGCCGAAGGCAACCATCACCTTCGACTTGGCTCGGAGCAGCCTGGCCAGCCGCTCCTGCTCGGTGTTGCGCACGGCTCCGTTGAAGAGGCACACGTCCACAGATCCGTCCGGAAGGGCGGCGAGATCGCTGTACTTGAAATCCAGCGCCACCGGCCAAAGGACGATGTCCGCTTTCCCGGCGACCTCGAGGATCTTCTCGTTTATGTCGAGTATTGCAACGTCGCAGCCGCCGCAAGCTGCTGCCCAGTAGATGGCAAACTTGAGCTTCTCCATAATCTTCCCCCTCAGCGGGCGTCAAGCGCCGTGCGAGCCGCATCCCAGCGGAGCGGCCCCAACCGTCTCAACTCCTCCGTCATCTCGGCAACCACCGAGGCGAACCTTTCGCCCTCGGCAGCAGAAATCCACTCCAGGCGCACCCTTTCCTTCTCCACTCCGAACTGCCCGAGCATGCGGAGCAGGACATTGTAGCGCGCCAGCGCACGGTAGTTGCCGGCTTTGTAGTGGCAGTCGCCGGGATGGCAGCCTGCAATGAGCACACCGTCCGCCCCGCCAGCCAGCGCCCGCAGGACAAACGACGGATCGACCCTCCCGGAACACATAACGCGAATCGACATTATGCTGGGAGGATACTGTGTCCGGCTCGTCCCTGCCAGATCAGCTCCCAGGTAGGAGCACCAGCGGCACAGAAAGCCGACTATCTTCGGTTCGAAGTCCGCACCGTCCATCAGGTTACCTCCGTCAATACCCCTTCTATCTCCGCGAATATGTGCGCGTCCCCAAAGTGCCTCTGCCGAGCCGCTCCGGAAGGACAGGCTGAGGCACAGCTTCCACAGCCTTTGCAGAGCGCCTCAGTGACCACGGAGACCTTCTTCTCCTCGTCAAACTCGATGGCGCTGTAGGGACAGGTGCTCATGCATATCTTGCACCCGCCGCATACCTTCTCGTCTATGGTGGATGTGATAGGCTCCAGGGGAAACACGCCGGCGCCGGTGAGCGAGAGGGCGGCGCCCGCTGCAGCGCCGCCCTGGGCGACGCTGTCCGGTATATCCTTTGGTCCCTGGCAGGCCCCGGCCACGAAAATGCCGTCCGATGCGGTCGCCACCGGCGCCATCTTGGGATGCTGCTCCAGGAAAAAGCCGTCTCTGCTCCTGGATATAGAGAAAAGTCTACCGATCTCGTCCGCGTCTCTGCGGGGCACCAGACCCGCTGCCAGGATCACCATATCTACCGGAACTCTCCGCACCTCTCCCAGAAGCGTGTCCTCGCAGACAACAACGAGTTTGCCCCTCTCGTCCGGCGATTCTGCCGCGTTGGTTATCTCGGCTGCCTTGCCGCGGATGAACAGCACGTCCTCGCTCATGCACCGCTTGTAGAACTCCTCGTAACCTTTGCCGAAAGCGCGGAGGTCGATGTAGAACTCGTAAACCTGAGCGCTGGTCTTTTCCCTCACCAGGTGAGCGAACTTCATCGCATACATGCAGCAGACGCGGGAGCAGTACTGGTTGTAGTTCTCGTCGCGGCTTCCAATGCAGTGAAGAATCCCTACGCTGGACGGCGGCCGTCCACCCTCAAGGAGAATCCTGCCGCTGGTCGGCCCGCCGGCGTTGCTCATCTTCTCGAACTCCAGGCCGGTTATGACGTTCGGCAGCCTTCCGTAGCCGTACTGGAGCAGTTCAGAGCAATCGAACGGCTCGAAGCCGGTGGCGAGGATTATCGTTCCGACATCGAGTTCCTCTCGCTCATCTTCCATGTCGTGGTCAATAGCGCCCGGCCCGCAGAACTTGTCGCAGACCTTGCATTTGCCGGTCCTGGCGTGGATGCAGCTTTCAGGATCGATCACAGGCACGTTGGGCACGGCCTGGGCGAACGGCACGTGGATAGCCTTCGGCGGGCCGAGGTCCAGCTCACGGTGAAGGATGCTGTCCTGCCCGTCGATCTTTATGGCTCCGGTGGGGCACACCTGGGCGCAGGCGCCGCAGGCGATGCAGACTTCGGAAGGCATGTCGAAGGGGGTGCTCACAATACGGTCAGGCCCGCGGTTGCGGAAGTTGATGGCGCTTGCACCCACCACCTCCTGGCAGACGCGCACGCACAGTCCGCAGAGGATGCATTCCTCGTCCTCGTTCTCCGTCGCGAACCTCGGCTTCCCCACGCCGAGCTGCTCCGCCAACTCCTGTATCTTCTTGACCTTGGGGCATCTGGCGAGCAGCAGCTCGACAATCAGCTTGCGCGCCTCGATCACCTCCGGGGTATCGGTTCTGACCACCATTCCCTCCTCCACGAGGTAACTGCACGAGGGGGCGAGCCTTCTGCCGCGCTGGCCGATTATTTCTACTGTGCAAAGGCGGCAGGCCGAGTAGGGGGCCACGGCCTCATGGTAGCAGAGCGTAGGTATGTAGATATCGAGCTGCCTGGCAGCCTCAAGTACAGTTTTGCCCTCCTCCATCTGTATCTCATGGTCGTCAACGGTCAGGTTAACCATATTGTCTCCTCCTGCACTCAGTCTGTCGTTCTCCACGCCGGCTGCCTGCACTTACCTTTCCAGATCACACCGGAGGCACCGCTTGGCTTCGGTAACGGCCATAGTCTGGGTCAAGCCCAGCTCGACCGTTTCAAAGCTGCCGATCCTCTTCTGGACGGGCAGGCAGGGCATCTCCGGCCTAGTCAGCCGCGCTACCTCGTCTTCGCTGAGCAGCACGGGCTCGACGTATTGCGAAGGCGGGGCAACGGTATACTCACGAGAGAGGTCTTCGCCTCTGAGGAACTTGCGAATGGATGCAGCCGCAAGTTTTCCCTGGGCCACGGAGTCCGCAATGGTCGAAGGCCCCGTCACCGCATCGCCTCCCGCAAACACGCCAACACGGCCCGTGTACAGAGTCTCCGGATCCACGACCACCGTGCCTCTGGGTGAGACCTGGAGACCTTCGTCGTCGCAGCGGAACGGGAGATCGGGCTGCTGACCTATGGCGGGGATCAGCGTGTCCAGGGGAACGGTGAAATTCGTGTCCGGGATAGGAACGGGCTGCCTTCTGCCGCTGGCATCCAGGTCTCCGAGTTTCATACGAACACATTCGATGCCGACCAGCCTGCCGTTCTCGGAGAGAATGGCGGTCGGAGCGGCCAGAAACTCAATCCCTATGCCCTCCTCGATTCCGGCGTCCACCTCTCTTTTTATTGCCGGCATCTCTTCCCTGGTACGTCTATAGATGATGGAAACCTCTTTGGCCCCGAGCCGCCAGGCGGTCCTGGCTGCATCTATTGCAGCGTTCCCGCCTCCAATGACCGCGACCCGCTCGCCGATCTCGACAGTCCTTCCGGAGTTGACGGCCTTGAGGAAGTCCAGAGCGTCCATTACGCCGTGAACGTCCTCACCCGGCAGGCCGAGCTTCAGACTCCGGTGAGCACCGGTGGCGATGAGGATCGCCCTGTATCCCTGCCCGAAGAGATCGTCCAGGGTAATGTCCTTTCCCACGTTCACGTTGGTCTGGAACCTCACCCCGGCCCTTTTTACCTCGTTCACCTCGATATCGAGTATTTCTTTGGGCAGGCGGAAACGCGGTATGGCGGCTGCCAACATCCCTCCGGGTTCGCTCGATCGCTCAAACACGGTTACCTCGTAGCCGTGGTGCGTCAGGTCGTAAGCTGCAGACAGGCCGGCCGGCCCGGAGCCGATGACAGCAACCTGCTCCAGCTTCGGCCCTCTCGGGCGGGGCCTCGGCCTGATGCCTCTCTTCAACTCCTGATCGCTGACAAACCGCTTCAGCGCCTTGATGGAAATTGGCTTGAGGATGTCTCCGGACCTGCACCTGTCTTCGCATGGGTGATGGCAGACGTAGCTGCACGTGATCGCGAACGGATTGTCTTTTCTGATGATGTCAAATGCCTGTCCGTATCTGCCCGCAGCGATCGAGGCGACGAAGGCGGGAACGTCGGTGCCGACAGGGCAGTTGTACTTGCAGGGAGCGCAGACAATATCCTTGCAGACGATGGCCGGGCATCTCTTATACTTGATGTGAGACTCATACTCGTCCCTGAAGTATTGCATGGTGGTCAGTACCGGGTTGGGAGCGCTCTGGCCGAGTCCACACAGCGATACCTTCTTGATCACCTTGGCCAGGCTTTCGAGCAGTTCGAGGTCTCCTTCCTCTCCCTCGCCGGCGGAGATCCTGGTGAGGATTTCGAGCATCCTTTTGGTTCCCTCTCGGCAGGGAGTGCACTTGCCGCAGGACTCGTCTTTAGTGAAGGTGAGAAAATACTCGGCTACGTCCACCATGCAGGTATCTTCATCCATGACGACCATTCCGCCGGAGCCCATCATGGACCCCGCCTCGGTGAGGCGTTCGTAGTCAACGGGCAGGTCGGCGAGCGTCGCCGGGATGCAGCCGCCCGACGGACCGCCCGTCTGGACAGCCTTGAACCGCTTGTCGCCGGCAATCCCGCCTCCGACATCGTAGATCAGCTCGCCGAGCGACATTCCCATGGGTACTTCCACCAGGCCTGTGTTCTTGACCTTGCCTACCAGGGAAAACACCATTGTCCCCTTGCTCTGCTCTGTTCCGAGGCTGGCGAACCAATCTGCGCCGCGCAGGATGATTGCAGGTACGTTCACCCACGTCTTGACGTTGTTTATGCAGGTTGGCCTGTCCCAAAGCCCTTTGCGGGTGGAAGATGGGGGACGCTGGCGAGGCTCGCCTATCCTTCCTTCTATGGAAGCGAGCAGGGCTGTTCCCTCGCCGCAGACGAATGCACCGGCCCCGCAGGCAACCTGGATACTGAAGTCGAAACCGGATCCGAGGATGTTCTTTCCCAGCAGTCCGCGTTCTTCGGCTGCTCGAATAGCCTTCTGCACCGTGGCGACCGCGAGCGGATACTCGGCCCGCACATATATGTAGCCCTGGTTAGAACCCATCGCATAGCCGCCGATTATCATCCCTTCCAGCACGCTGTGAGGGTCGCCTTCCAGGACACTTCTGTCCATATAGGCGCCGGGGTCGCCTTCGTCCGCGTTGCAGACGATGTACTTTATGTCCCCCGGGGCATCGCGAACGGCGCTCCACTTTCTGCCGGTAGGGAAGCCGGCTCCGCCTCTCCCCCTCAGGCCGGAATCCTTGATCTCTTGAACCACCTCTTCCGGCTTGCGCTCTTTGAGCACGGTGTACAGAGCCTGGTACCCGCCCCGCGCGATGTATTCATCTATGTTCTCCGGGTCTATAAAACCGCAGTTCCTGAGCACGATCTTCCGCTGGTTCTTGAAAAAAGGAATGTCCTGGTAGCGTGGGATCTCCCCCACGTCGCTCGAAACCCGGCCCACGGGATACTCTCTGGTTTCTCCTCGGAGGAGGTATTCTTCCTCATCTATCCTGCAGAGCGCCCATTCCTTCCTGACTTGGCCGCCCGCCGAGTCGTAGACGAGTTCGGCGGCCTTCTCAGGGGTCATCTTCGAGTACATTATCCTGGGCATTCCCGGCTGTAGGACATCGACCAAAGGCTCCTCTTCGCAGTAGCCTATGCAGCCGGTGCGGCAGATGATCGCGTCGAGCTGCCGCCTTGCCACTTCCTGCTTCAAAGCGTCGTAGACGGCGCGAGCCCCCGCGGCAAGCCCGCAACTCCCCATGCCCACCATGACCTTCATCCTGTCCGGGTAGAGGGACTCCAGGCCTTTCCGCCTTGCATCTTCCAAGTCATCCAAGGAAAGTATTCTCACTTTGCCTCCTCCTCCCGGTAGCGGCGGAGCAAGCCGGCAACCCTGTCCAACCTTATCCGTCCGTGGGTATCCTCGCCGATCCGAAGGACCGGCGCCATGCTGCAGCAGCCGAGGCAGCGGACAACGTCAAGGGAGAAGGCCAGATCGTCGGTAGTTTCTCCGACATCTATGCCCAGCTCGCTTTGTATTCTGGAAAGCAGTCTTGCTCCTCCCCGCACGTGGCATGCCGTGCCCAGGCAGATATTTATGCGGTGCTTCCCCCTCGGTTCGAGGCTGAAGGCCTTGTAGAAGGTGGCAACTCTCAGCACGTCGCTCAAAGGCACGTCCAGAGCTTCAGCCACGCGCAGCAGCGCCTCTTTTGGCAGATAGTTATACTCCTCTTGCACAGCCTGCAGCGCTTTGATGAGGGCGCTTCTGTCCCCATGGTAGGGCCGGACTATCTCGTCGGTCCGATTGAGGTCTATCATTTGTCCACCCCTGTAGTCTGGTTGATTCTGATTGATCCCTTCCTGATGACCCTGGCTGCCGGGACTCTCATCCCCATGCACTTCGTCCAGCATATGCCGCAGCCCGTGCACTTCTCCACGTCCACATATCTGGGTTTCTTCCTGATCGTGACCTTGAAGTTGCCAACGTAGCCGGACACGGACTCGATCTCGGCGTAGGTTCGCAGTTCGATGTTCTCGTTCTGGCGCACGGCGACCATTTTGGGGGTCAAGATACAAGCGGCACAGTCCAGGGTAGGAAAGGTCTTGTCAAACTTGGTCATCTGTCCGCCGATGGTTGGCTCCCGCTCGACCAGGTAGACCGTTCTGCCGGCATCTGCTATCTTGAGCGCGGCTTCTATGCCAGCGATCCCCGCACCGACGACGAGGGTGCTGGGGTTCACCTGCACCTCCGTTACGTCCAGAGGCTCCTGGAGCAGCACGCGCTTCACTGCGGCGGCAACGAGCTTTTTCGCCTTCTGAGTCGCGGCCTTCCTGTCAGCGGTGACCCACGAGCACTGTTCGCGGATGTTCGCCATCTGGAAGAGAAACTGGTTGAGGCCGGCCTCGGCGCAGGCGCGGCGGAACGTGAGCTCGTGCATCAAGGGCGAGCAGGAGGCGACGACGACCCGGGTCAGCCCAAGCTCCTGTATGTCCTTTCTGATCATGTCCTGGCCTGGGTCGGAGCACATATACTTGTTGTCGCGCGCCACAGCCACGCCTTCGAGACCGCTTGCGAACCTGACAACGTCCGCCACGTCCACCGTCTGGGCGATGTTCGTCCCGCAGTGGCATACATAAACTCCGGTCTTTTCCTCCATTTGCCTCCTCCTCAGTAGCGGGCGGCTATCTTCTCGCACGGCGTCAAGTTATCGGCGATACGCAACTCTTTCTCGCCCATGCCGAACGCCAGCCCAACGATCTGTGTGAAATAGAAGATGGGTAGGTCGAAGTGCGTTCCCAGCCTCTTGTTGATCCGCTTCTGATAGGCTTCCAGGTTGATATGGCAGAGGGGGCAGAGGGTGGCAAGGCACTCGGCCCCGGCCTCGACGGCCGACGAGAGCAGCCTCTCGACCACCTTCTCGCACACGTCCGGCTGTGTGGTCATCAGCATGCCGCCGCAGCACTTCGTCTTGAGCGGATACGTCACCGGCTCCGCTTGCAGCCAGGAGAGCAGGTTATCCAGGGACATGGGCAGCTCGGGATTGTCGAACATCCCCCTCGGACGGTTCAACTGGCAGCCGTAATAGGGCGCGACCTTCAGCCCGTTCAACTCCTTCGTGACCTGTGCCCGAATCCCGGCTTCCCCCACGTCGGTTACAAGCACGTCCAGTAGGTGGCGCACCTTCACAGTCCCTTCGTACCGAAGATCCGCTGCCTGCAGGGCTCGGCATAGCTCGCGGCCCAGCTCCTCATTCGCCGCCATGTACAGATTGGTCTTGTTCAGAACGGAAAAGCAGCCGTTGCAGATCGTGACCAGGTCTCTCTTCTCTCTCTCAGCAAGAGCAAGATTCCGGGCCGACAGCGCCATGGCGCGCTTCTCGCGGACGGACATGTAGGCTGTGGCGCCGCAGCAGTTCCAGTCCTCAAGTTCGATCAAACCGATTCCGACGGCCTGCGAGACGCTGCGCGCGGAGATGTCATAGGCCCTGTTGCTGGCCTCGACACTGCAGCCCGGATAATAGGAGTAGTCCTTCATCTGGTCTCCTCCTTTTCCAACTGCGCCATGATTTTGCTGAGATCGTCCAGGCCCTGGATCCGCTTGGGGAGCAAGGGCAGGCGGCCCCGACGCAGAAGGTTCAACCCTAGAGGAGCCAGCCTGGCCAAGCCAAACGGGTTAGTGCGCAAGTAGAAACGGGTCAGCAGCTCGGGCTCCGCGTTCTTTCCGTACTTGTCCACCAGGCGAACGAAGGCCTTTGCCAGAACCGGAACCTTCTCGCCGCGGCGAAAAAGGCCGTGCCTGATCGCGAGTGACCGCAGAACGTACATCGTGTCGGACAGCTTGATCCCGCTCGGACACCGTACCACGCAGTAATAGCACGAGGCGCACATCCATACGGTGTTGGACAGGAGGGCCTTGTCCAGCATGCCGGCCCGAAACAGGCCTATGATCTCCCTGGGCTTATAGTCCATTGCCCAGCCTGCAGGGCAGGATGCCGTGCACGTCCCGCATTGTATGCACGTCTTTATCTTGTCCCATTCCGGGACGTGGCGGAGTTCCTCGAGGAAATGATGGTTCAGTTCGATCGATTCTGTTCCAGAAACACCAGTCTTCGCCATTCTGGCTCCTCTCCTCCAACAGACAATCCGTTAACAGCGGCTTGTACTTACGCGCCGGCCGCTGACCTTGCAGCCCTGGCGTCTGCCCTCGGCATGCTGAGTTCAAAGGTAGTGCCCCGGCCCATGTCCGTCCGGACACGCACCTCCGCCCCGTGCATGTCCGCAACGCTCTTGACGATGGATAGTCCAAGGCCGGTACCTTGCTCCGCAAACTGCCGGGCATTCTTGCCCCGGTAGAACTCGTCGAATATGTATGGCAGATCCTCGCTCGGAATGCCGATGCCGGTATCTGCCACCCTGACCAGGATGCGATCGTCCTCTGCCGCCGCGTTGATCGTTACCGATCCTCCAGCGGGAGTGTATTTGATGGCGTTAGCGGTCAGGTTGGTGAAGAGCTGTTCCAGGCTTTCCGCGTCACCGAGGACGGGCGGCAGATTCCCCGGAACTTCCACCTTGAGGGCAATCCCTTCTCTGTCGGCGCGCGGCCGGAGCATGCCGACGACCTCGTTGATGGCCTGGGGCAGGTGGACGTCTTTCATCCTCACTGTGAACTTCGCGTCCTGGCTGCGGGCCAGGATGAGCAGATCGTCCACCAGCTTGAGCGTCTGGTCGACTCTTTTGGCGGCCCGCGCCGCCAGCTCTCGCTGGCCGCTTCGCCCCTCGCCCGTCATAGTGCCTTCGAGCATGGCAAGCAGATTCTGAATGGCCCCGAGAGGCGCGCGGAGCTCGTGAGAAACCCTGCGCAGGTGCTGTGATTTGGACCGCTCGAGTTCACCCAGTCTGCGGTAGGCTTGCTGAAGCTGTGTGATGAGAGTCGCACTCTCCTTCTGCTTCTCTCTGACCAGCCTGGTGATAGAGATGGCTGTAAAGACGGCCAGGCACATTGTGCTCGCGAACGCCGCGACAGTTGCCGTCACGTAGAGGGAATTGCGGTAGAGGGCGGAAGGAGCAAGCCCGGGCACGTGGTAGTGCGCGATCGCGCCGGTTCGCTCCAGCCCAACCATTCCGGAGAACAGTATGATGGCGACAACGGCTTGCATCCACGCCTCTTCTGGGGAAAGCACGGTTCCGGACACGATTATGTGGAAGATGAAATAGAAGGCGAACGGGTTCTCGACGCCCCCGGCATAGTGGATTAGAGACGCCAACACAAGCAGGTCCGCGGTGATCTGAACGTTGGCAAGGATCCGTGCCCTACCTTCGGTCCGATCCTTCGTGATCTGGAGCGCTCTGCACGTCAGATAGAGGATCGCGTTGAAAAGGGCCAGGAAACCTCCAATCAGGTACAGCTCCCGGACCCTGAGCGGCACGTGAAGGACCTGAGATGCAACCGTTACGATGCCGAAAAGAGCAATGACCGCCAGCCAGCGCAGCCTTACGAGCCACCATACCCTCCCGCCGAGGGGAGAGGCATCGCGCGCTCCGCTATACCCGCCGGGTGTCTCCACCACGGATACTCCTTAGTTTGGTAGTTTGTCGCATATTATCGAGTGCCGTGGGCTGCTATGCTCAGCACCCGCTCTACATTCTGAAGCAGCTCTTCCTCTGCCACGGGTTTGTCAAGGAAAGCCTCTACAGGCAGAAACTCCCCCGGGCCGTACTCGCCGTCTCTTGCTTCCGGGTAGAACCTGAGGCTTGTCGTGTCGTGAATGGCAGTGAGCACGATGATGGGGATCCGGCGGTACTCCTGCTCGGGACGGGCTCTTAGCCGCCAGGTGAAATGGAATCCTTCCGTGCCCTTGGGCATCATTATGTCGAGTATTATCAGGTCAGGCTTCTCTGTTTCGACCTTGCTCATGGCCTCTGCCGCATCTCCCGCTGTGACCACGGCGTAGGCGCGCTTCTCCAGGACATACCTCAGATAATCCACCACGTCGGGATCGTCGTCGACCACAAGGATTGTCTTACCTGACCCGGTGATCGTCGGTGCGACAACGCGCGGATCGGGAAGGCGCCAGTACTTGAAGGCTTCCTCGACGGCGCGACCGAACGCGTTCCGTTCCGCTCTACCGCCCTTCCTCCCGGCTGTGCGGTCCTTGATGAACCGGCGCAGAGCCAGCCTGACTAAATCATCGATCTCGCGGTGCATGGCCCCGAGTTCGCGCAGACCTCGCAGGTAGTCCTGTCCCTCAAGCACCATGCCAATGCTCCTGACTCGGTCTTGAATGGCGCGGGTGTAGGACCGAGCGGCGGGCCAGAAATCGGCTTCGTCTTCGGCAGCATCGGCCGGCTGCAGGCCGTGGTTGTTGGAGGAGAACCAGTACACCATGGCGCGCTCCAGAGTCCGCTCGAACACGTCCTCTGGCTGCTCGTGGAGCGATATCATAGCAAACCTGTGAGTAACAGAGGCTTGGAGAAGCACGGTAACCAGGCTCGCCAGCGCGTTACGTACGGCCGCGGCCTGAGTAAGGGTCTGCAGAAGGTCCTCCTTCTGGAGCAGCCGCTCGATGCCCTTGAGCTGGCCTTCGATGGTCGCAACCCTGCGGCTTATATCGGCGATGAGCTGCGGTTCCTTCATCATAGGTTCACCCTCCCGTGGGGGTATAGACCCGGACCCCAGGGGGTCTTATTCTATATGTACCACACAGCCAAACACATGTCAACCCCCAAATCGCAGGATATTTTCGGGAAATGTTTGTGAACGGGAGTTCGGGTATCCGGTGCCCGAGCGATCCTTGGGCGGGCTCAGGATGGGGCCGCGGGATTCGGCTGCCCAGTTGTCACGATCTTGTTACAAGCACGCGAGAGTTTCTGCAAGAAATCGAGGCTATGCTGGAACAATCCGCGCTGCTGCGTCGTAAACAATATAGCAAACCTTCCCACCCTCTTTTCTCTCCCCTGCCGCAAGGCGGGGGAGCTTATTTTTCGTACGCGCCGGCTTCCCCGGATTGCTTCAGGTATCGCTCGCGGCAGGGCCGGCGGCAACACCCGCCGCCTAGACGCGGAGCTGCATCCTGTGGGCCTTCTGCTCGGCCATGCGGGATTTGAGCGAGGAGTACGCCATACGGGCGGGTGCGTAATGGGGATCGACGCTCAAGGCGCGGGAGTACTCGTAGAACGCTTCCCTGGGCACTCCGGCTGCTTCGTAGGCTTGTCCGAGGTTGTAGTGCGCACGCGCGTCATCCGGCTTGAGCTCCGCGGCTCGCTTGAACGCGCCTATGGCGGCGTTATCCCGGCCCGCAGCGGCGTACGCGGCGCCCAGATACAGAAACGCCTGGTAGTCCTCGCGATCCTCGAGCGTGGCCTGCTCGAGCTCGCTGACGGCCGTCTCGTAGTCCCCCGCCTTATACGCCTCAAGCCCCTCCGCCAGCCAGTCACTCCGATCAGCCATTCCCTTGCCCTCCCAGGCATTCTTTCGGGCTGATCATATTGCTGGCATTACCGTGAAAACTACCTGATTTGCTCGAACCGGCGGACCGGCTTCAGGACTTCGTCTTCCTCTAGAGGTAGAAGTTGTCCTTCTCGGTCTCGGTGACTTTGAGCCACCTGGCGTGGCCGTCGCAGAATATGAAGACCCCACCATCGGGTCTGTACCCTCTGGGTAGAAATTCCCTATCAATTTTATTTACCTTCGTATTGACTTTCCTGAGTTTTGGAGCCATCATGCGTAATGAAGTTAACTGGAGCAGGCATCATGGCTAAAGATTGGCAGGAGCTGACCCGGCTGACCGGCGGCAAACCCATCGTTATCGAGCGAGTGAGGATTCCGGGCGACGACATCGCCATCGAAGGCAGCTTCGAGCCGCCGCCGCTCGCGGGCCTCTCCGCCGAGGACCAGGTGTTCGTCGCGGCGTTCGTCCGAAGCCACGGCTCGATCAAGCAGATGGAGCAGCTCTTCGGAGTGAGCTACCCGACTATCAAGCATCGGCTCAACCGGATCGGTGAACAGCTCGATTTCGTTGAGATCGCCCCGGTGCGGGCGCACGACGACGCGCTCTCCCGCCTCGAGCGAGGAGAGATAACGGCCGAGCAGGCGCTGGAGATGATGGGAAGATGATGTGGCCGCCGATGGTGTTCCGGCTCCGGGTGGTCGAGGGAGGACGGCGCAGGTTTCGGCTGTGCGTTCCGCTGTTCCTCCTGTGGCCGCTGGTGCTCGGCCTCGCGCTGGTCCTGGCGCCGATAGTGATCCTTATGGCAATCCTGACCTGGCGGCGGGGCAGCGGAAAGGCGCTGCTGCTCGCCGGCCCCAGGTTCTTCGGCCTGGCATGCGCCGTGCGCGGACTGCAAGTCGATGTCCGGTCTCCGGCCGAGCACGTTTTCATCTCTTTCTGGTAGAGGAGGAACTGACATGAGTGAAGATCGCCGACGTATCCTGGACCTGCTCGAGCAGGGAAAGATCACGGCTGATGAGGCGGAGCGGCTGCTGGACGCCATCGAACAACCGGCTGCCGCGGGCAGACCCGGCGACTCCGCCGCCCCGCTCGTCCCCACGAGCAAACCGAAGTATCTGCGCGTCATCGTGGATGACGGAGATGAGCACGTGAACGTGCGCGTGCCGCTGCAGCTCATCCGCGCCGGTGTGAAGCTGGGGTCGATCATCCCCGAGCACGCTCAGTCGAAGCTGTACATGAAGCTGGGCGAAAAGGGGATAGACTTTTCGAACCTGAAGCCGGAGATGATCGAGGACCTGGTCGATGGGATGGCCGAGCTGGCCGTCGAGGTGAACGACGGCGACGAGCACGTCAGGGTGTTCTGCGAGTAGGATCAACCATTAGCCGTTTCCGGCCGCTCGGCAGTTGGTCGGCCGAGGTCAGCGGTTCTCTCGGCTTTGGGCGCGGTGGTCAGCTGCCTGTTGACCGCCGCCAGCACAGCGGCCGCAGCAGCCCGGTATGGGTCGGCCCGCCGGACGAACGCGCTGCCCGCGTGGGTCGTGCTGCCCCTCGGGTTGATGAACGTGGCAATCGCGGTCACTACCTCCCGTTCATCTGCAGCCTGGAAGGTTGTGACGTCGTCGATCACGACCCCGTGATCGGCCGCGAGCGACTTCGACACGGATGCGGCCGTCGCTTCGGCGACGAGCCTGAGCAGGTTGCGGCCGCCGGACGAGTAGCCCGACGCCGTGTGCGCGAACTCCTCGCTGCCTCGAGCAAGTATCACCTCTGCTGTCGCTTCGCTTGCAGTCGTGGACAGCCGGATGGTCTGTATCTTCAGTCTGGAGGGCTCAGCCGGGCGAGCTGCCTCTGCTCGCCGCTCGCCGCTCACCCCGCGCTCGGCGGCTGCCTCTTCCGGCCTGTGCGGCTTCGAGAGCGTGCAGTTCAGGCTGGCGTTCGTTATCAGGTCATCCAACGTCGCTGCGGAGTGGATCTGCTCCCGTCCGCCGGCTCGCCTTCCTCCTGCCATGCCGTACGTGGCCCGTATCCTCTCCGGCAGGTTGGGAAGTTGGATCGCTTCGATCCGCTCGACGAGCCGCCTGCTGAACTCAGCCGCCTCCGCTGCCTTCCGGTAGCTTGCAACGGCGAACTCGTCCCCCGCATACCGGCAGAGGAAGTCGCGCTCCGGATCCGTTTCGTTCCTGAGCACCTCGGCTACGGCTTTCAGCACGTTGTCGCCTATCACGTGGCCGTACTTCTTGTTGAACCTGCCGAACAGGTCGAGGTCGATCAGGATGACGGATATCTCGTGCCCGCGGTCTAGAGCGTCGATCCCCCACTCGCGGAACGCGTCCTGCCACGGCAGCCGAGTCAGAGTGTCGTAGGACTTCCCGAGTTCGCCGATCACGTCGCTGCGAGAGACGATCCCAACGAGCCTGCCGGCCTCCACCACAAGAATGTGGCTCTTGCCCTCCCGCCTCATCATCTCTGCAGCCTCAAAGACCGGCATGTCCGGCGGAACAGCGGTGTACTCCTTCTCCATCACGTCCATGACAGAGGCCTCGGGGTCGTGGCCGAGAAGGCTGGAGGAGTAGATCATCCCGACGACGGCATCGTGGGAGTAGACCACGGGAAGAGCGTCGATCCCGTGGCCCTTCAAGAGGATTATAGCGGTCTTAGCGCGCGCCGACGGGCTGATCCACACCACATCGGGCGACATTACGTCTCGTACGGTTTTCATCGCACAGGGTCTACCGGTTCGGGCGGGGCATATCTGCTGTCACGCCTAACCTCAGTATATACCACCGAACGGCGGTTTGCCACTCGCAGTAATACCGGGATTGCAGCGGCCGGCCGTTGTTTCCCGGACGGGCGCGACGGGAAAACTGCTCAGGGGGGCGCGACATGGACAAGAGGTCAAAGGTGCTGGCTGGGATCGGGGTAGCGGTCGGCGCCGTCACGCTTGCGGTAGACAGGTTCGCGAAGCGGAGAAGGTGTCTGGTGACTGTGAGCCAGCAGATGCCGGCGTCGGCCTCAGCGGTTCTTGACCTGATGAAGCAGGTCGAGCGCGAACCGGAGTTCATCCCAATAGTATCGTCGGTTCGGGTGCTGGAGAGAACGGGCACACATGTCCGGTATACCCTTCGGGCGGCTCGTCCGCTGCCTGGCGCCGTCCGCTACGGCAAGTGGTGGGATGAGAGTCCGCCTGCGGTCCACTGGCGGTCCGAACGTGGCACCATGGGCTTCCAGCACAGAGGCGAGGTCCGGTTCACCGAGGTGGACGGCGGCTGCGTCGCTCACCTATGGTCCGAGCACTGGTTCATGGCTCCGCTTGCAGGCCGGCTGGCCGCGCCGGCGGCGGCGCCGATCGTCAGGGCGCAGCTTGCAGCGTGGCTCGCGAACCTGGCCGCGGAACTGGCGAAGGGGAGCGGTTAGTATGAAGCGTGCAGCGGCTTGCATTGTGCTGCTCGTCACGGCAGTCACGGCGGGCGCGTTCGATCTGAGGGCCGGACCATCGGTCCTGGTTCCGCGGAACGCGACCGTCTCGGACGATCTCGCTGCGGCCGGCGGCGATGTGTCCGTATATGGGAAGGTGAACGGCAGCGTGCTCGCGGCCGGTCGAGACTTGACGATCTCCGGTGCCGTATCCGGGTTCATCGGGGCCGCAGGCAATACCGTCAACCTGAGCGGCGCCCAGGGAGTGGTCACCGCGGCAGGCAGGCATGTGGCCGCACGGTCACTCAGCGCGCGCAACCTGGCGCTGGCCGGAACGAGGGTCGAGGTCGACGACCTGTCCCGCGTCGCCCGCGATGTGGTGGCAGCGGGAACCAGTGTCACCGTCCGGGGTACAATCGGCAGAGACCTAAGAATGGCGGGCAGCGATCTGGCGGTCGGCGCGAGAGTGTCGGGCAACGTGTATGCCTCCGGGACGAACGTGTCGGTGCTGCCCGGCGGGGTCATCCGCGGCGATCTTGTTTACGAAAGCCCAAACAGGGCGAAGATAGCCGGCGGAGCCACGGTTCTAGGCCGGTTGATCCACCGGCCCGCCCGCCGGGCCTACTCTGCGCCAGGCCGCCTGGTGTCTGGCATATTCGGGTTCTTCATGATGCTTCTGTTTGGGGTCGTGTTCGTCGCGCTGTTTCCGAGATGGTCGGAGAGATCGGTCGGGCACGTGGTCGAGTCGCCGGGATGGTCGGTGCTTTGGGGTCTGGTCGGCTTGATAGTGACGCCCATTGCCGCGGCTATTGCGCTGGTCACTATAGTGGGCATCCCGATCGGGCTGGCGAGCCTTGCGGCCTATCTGGTTTCGCTGATGCTGGCCGTAGTCGTGAGCGGGGTTGCCCTCGGCGGGCTGGTGCTCCGGGGCAGGGCGGTTGTCTGGTGGCGGCTTGCCCTCGGGCTTCTCATCATCTTTCTGCTCGGCGCGATACCGTTTGTCGGAGGGCTTATCTGGCTAGCCGTGGTTCTATTCGGGCTTGGCGCGTTGGCGCTCAGCATCGTCCGCAGGCAGGAGCCCGGGGTCGAGACTGAGAGGTCGAGGCCGGTCGCGCCTGCTTGACACAGATTGGCTGCCCGGTCTATACTGTGCTCAGGCTCAGCAGTTTGCGGCGGAGAGGAGCGTGTCGGGCAATGGAAGAGTCGGGCAGTCACTACGAAAGCGGCCTCTCGGCCTTGAAATCCGGAGACTACGATACGGCGATAGCCGAGCTCGAAGAAGCAAGCACTCAGAGCTCCCAGGATTACAGAGTCTTCAACGCCCTTGGCGCCGCCTATGCCGCAAAAGGCCGCTACGAGAAGGCCATCGGCGCTTTCAAAGCTGCCGAGCAGATCGCCCCTCGTGTGCCGAAGATCCACTACAATATAGCACAGGCCTACGAGGCTGTCGGCATACTCACCGAGGCCGAATACGAATACGAAAAAGCTGTCAGCCTCGACCCGAACTACTCTAAGGCCAAAGAAGCGCTGCTCGATCTGAAGAACCGCCTGCACCACGTCTGAATGTGGAATGTGGAATGTTGAGGGCTGAACGCGCAAGGCGGAGATCCTGAGATACTGCCGCCGTAGTGGCCGGGCGCATCCTGAGCCAGCGGGAGGACCGGCCGGTGGCGGGCGGGCACTGCACGTGCAGCGGAGTAACTGTTCAGGATTCGGTACTACAGCCGCGACAGCGCAACCCGTCTCATCCTTCGACAAGCTCAGGATGGCCGGGTTGCGCTAGATTCCTGAGCAGTGACGCGGCGGAACCGCGCCGCGGTACGGGAAGCTAGCCCGGCTTTGGCTGGGTGGGTGCGGCGCCTTTGTCCGGCGCCGAGGGCGGAGGAGGCGGCGCCAGGCCGGTGCTTCGCGGGTACACACCGTCTCCCTGCTCGATGTCGATGTACTCGAACCCCGGCTCCATCGTCACCGACACCTTGGCCTTCTTCCCCGGCGTTAAAGCAACTCCCTTTGCCACGGGCTTTGGGATGACTACATCGGAGGCATCGTCCCAGAGCGGCTTCTTCACCCAGACAAGCTCGTTCTTGGCCAGATCGCGGGTGGTGCTGACAGTGATGACCAAGCCCTCCTTGGCCTTCGAGACCACGTCGCCGAGCCTGTCGGGCTGGTCAGTGACGCGGAGGTTGCGCTCGAGTTCCCCCGGCTTGACTCCCAGCTCCAGGCATCGGCTCGATAGATAAGCAATGCGGTCCTTGGTCTGGGGGTGGGTGGAGAGTATCTTCGGCGGGGCGCCGCCGGTGTGCTGCTCGATGTAGAGTATCTTCTTCATGGCGGTCACGAGGCCTGTGGGCGAAAGGCCGGCTGCCTTGCACAGATCCACGGCCATCATGTCGGCCTCGCGCTCACGTTTCCTGGAGAACTTCAGGGTATAGAGCGTGTTGGCGATGTCGGCGGCGTCCCAGATGCTCCGGCTGTGTGCGCCGGTGATGATCAGTACCGCCGCCGCCCACATGCTTCGCCTGTTCATCTCGCTCACAGTGTCGATGGCGTGCCGCTTGTCGACGTGCGCGATCTCGTGAGCGAGAACGCCGAGTCGTTCGTCACGCGTGAGCAGCCTCCACATACGCTCCGAGATGTAAACCGGCCCGCCAGGCAGGGAGAACGCGTCGATCTCGTTCCTCCCGTTCTCCTGCTCCTTGATGACCTTGAACGTATACGGGATCTCCTTGCGCTTTACGTTAGGAGTGAGGAGCTTCCCGAGCTGCTCGATGTCGGAAAGCCATTCCTTGTCGCTTGTAACCGGGAATTCCTTCTCTATCTCCTTTGCCGCTTTGCGTCCGATCTCGATCTCGTCCTTGAGCGTCGTCTTCGCCTGTACCGGCGGGGCCGAAAAGATGACGCCGATGGTCAGGGCAAGGGCATAGAACGCGCGCCAGCGCCTTGTTGTCATCAGTTGCTCCTCATTCCGACTCGACGACCTCCGGCAGCAGCTCCGCCATGGTGATCAAGTCCATTACATTATGTCTAAAGACGGGGACCAGTGGGACCATGTTCCCCGTCTTCACGAACTCGTGGTACAGCCGGGGTATCTCGCTGCCCGGTACGTCGCCGGACCGATGACGCCCGCAGATGAAAGCCTCAATTGTCTGCAGCCTGCAGTCCGGCAGCTCCCCTTTCCACTTCCTACGCGCCCGCTGCAACACATCAATGTGTACCCGCGGGGGCCGAAACTCAAGCCGGTGGAACGTCATCCTGTCTTGCAGATACGGCACGTCGAATGTCCTCCCGTTGAACGTAACAAACCCGTCAAGCTCGGACGTAATCTGATCGACGTGCCGGAGAAGGCTTATCTCCTCCGAGTAGTCACGGGCAAAGAGTTGGCGGATCTGGAAATCGGTTCCGGCGAGCCACATGGTGCCTACCAGGAACAACGGGACGTTCGCCAGCCCGCAGGTCTCCAGATCGACGAACAGGAGCCTGGAAGGATCGCACTGTAACCGATCGGCCGTAGAGGCAAACCGCCGGGCAAGGCCGTCGGCGTCCGCGACCAGCTCGGACATCCTGCGTTCGCAGACCAGGAATGCGCCAAGGTCGCTGCGTTCCTCCGTGCCGGACACGTCGAAGGCAGCGCTGCAGCGTTCGGCAGCAGGCGCATCCGCAAGGATGGCAGGCCCTGCGGACTTCCCACGCGCGATCTCGGACAGTCGCCTGCGAAGCTCAGGGGTGAACATCGTCCTCTTCTCCGATTATGTCACCGTGGGAGCGGAGTGTCAACCGCAGCGAGAAGTCGAGGCGGTGGATTCAGCGTAGAGCCTATCCGAGAAGCCGATGTAGGGACCATCTCTGACGGCGACCACGCCGGGGGTTGTGGTCGAAGACCGCTCCCGCAGGCTTTCCGAAAACGACCTCCAGTCGCCCGTACCGCTTGATGGCGGCCCGGGCGCTATGCGGAGTCCTGGCTAGCGGACTTGGCCAGGACAAAGCGGATCCTCTCGGGAAGGTCGCTGCCTCTGGCGGGGCGGGCGAGGACGTAGTCAAAATCGAAGTCCAGCTTGGCGGAGTGCGGTTCGGGAACTGCAAGCGCACACAGGATCGGCGCCGGGTTCAGATCTCTCATCCGGCCGAGCGCGGACAGGCCGAGGATCGGTGATCCAAGGTCCACGACCGCGACGTCCACGTGAACCGCGACCGCTTTGGCCGCGGCCTCACCTCCGTTCCTTGCGAGCAGAACATCGAACTCACGGGCAAGGTGGCTGCGGAGTGACTCGGCAAAAATCCGATCGCTCGACACCACGACTACAACCTTGCGCTTCCAGGCTGCCTGCTCGGAGATGTGACCCGCCGATCGCTCCCTTACGTAGCTCATTCCGTCTGTGCGGGGCCAGGGGTGTGGGATCCAGAATCCGGGTTGGAGCACTCGCGGCCGAGATCGGTGGTTCGGAGGTACACCGGCGGCGCCTGCTTTGCCCCGCCTTCTGCTTGCCGTTCCCTGTGTTGAGTCCCCTGTCCCGAGTATCCCCTCCGTGGTTCGGTCGCAGAACCGTATTCCTACTGAATTGTCGGCAGACTCGCGGCGCTTGTGCAGGTCCCCGAGGCCGCAAGCTGCCAGATTACAGACGAAACTTCGCCGGCAAAGTTCCGTTCCGACTCAATCAGGTTTGCGGGACCATCGAGCGGTGTCCGGCGCGAGGAGATGCCTGACCTCCTCGTGTCTGGACTGGTCGTCGTAGGCGACGAGCAGGTTAGTCAGCGACCGGGCAGGCTTCACGATGGTTCTACCTCTACAGTATAGCGCTGTCGAGCCACCGCCGTCTAGAGCTGCGGCCTCGACCGCGCCAAGCGCCCGCATCACTTTTGCAAGCCGGCTGAGGTAGACACGCCGGGTCACGGCAACCATCAGAAGCTTGTTGCCGCGAGTGATTCCTACGGCGGTGCGGCGGCGTCTTGCGAAGAGCCTCGAGTCACGGAATCCCTGATCTTTGGGGTAGACCGCGGCCCGTCCTTCGGAGATCAGCGTGGGACCGGCAACGATCACGTGTTGGAACGCCGACCAGTTGCCGATCTCGCCGCGCTTCATTGGGATGAAGGTGACCTCGTTGTTCCAGCCGATGCCGATGGCAGTGCCTGTAACGCCATGGCACTGGACGGAGCCATCCACAACGATGTCGCCCGTCGGATGGAGGGAGCGAGTATCGAAGAAAGTACCTGTGATGGCGGCAGTCGGCCGCGCGCGGTTGATCATCCGAGCCCAGGACTCGGACCGGCCGATACCGCGCAGCGGCACGACTGGTGAGAGCCGTACGTCGAGGTCGTTCAGATCCACCGTGACGACGTGCACCGGCAGCCCTGCGACCCAACGTTTCTCGTACGCTACGCTTGCCCGGCCGCCCACAGCCGTCGGGGCTGCCAGAGTCGTTGAGATAAGCATCCCAAGCCAGAGGTATGCGGTCGGCCTATGCCTCATAATCTACTGTCCATGTTCCACAGCCAGCATCAAAGCGGCACAACCGAGGCGGTCGTCTCGACAATCTGCTCAGCTCGTAATGGTATTGTACCGTACGAAGAGAACCGTGTAAACAAGAACCTGACCATTAAGTCGACAAATTATAAAACTCTATGTAAGCGCCAGGCCTATGGCGGCGCATACTCCCCGGCAGCCGGCTGCGCGGTTTGGCCAGGTCTCCATCCGGGTAGACAGGCAAGCGTACCCGCGGGGGCTGAGGCAAGAGGAGGCAGCGGCGGAAGCCGTTGGAGAACAACGACCGCGGACGGAGGGCTGGGACGGCTCGGTGCGTCCGGCCGGGGCTGGGCTGGTGGTGCGAAAGAAGGTGCGGCGAGGGCGGCGGTTGTGGTCAGGAGGCGAATCGGTGACAGGTGGGCTAGCCAGACATTACGGCCCGCGGTTTTCTCTTATTACCTATTTCCCTGTTCCCGCCTTCGCCTCGCCGTTGCTTCGTGCGCCGAGCGCCCGAGTGGCCTTGGCGAGCAGCGCCTTAGCGCTGTAGTTTTGGGGTTCGAGGTCGAGCGCGATGCGGCTCTCCCGCTCGGAGGCCTTCAGGTCGCCGTGCTTGAAGTAGACGTAGGCGAGGTCGATATGCACGACGGGGTTACTGTCGTTCAGTTCTGCCTTGAAAGTGTCTCGATCCTTGGGACAGATGAGCAGGCTCCAGTTGCCGTGCCGCTCCCAGAGTGATTGGAACTTATCGTAGCCGAGCTGATTGGCCTCGGGTTCGTAGGGATCGTTTACAAAGACAACGCGGGAGTCGTCGTCATAGCCGGCAGCGACGCGGTAATGGCCGGACCTGTCCGTGGGGCTGCTGTCCTGGAGCACGATCACGGGAATCCCGAGGGCGAGCTTCTGCTTGAGGTCCTGCAGGCTGCTGTTCCAGGAGTAGGCCGAGAAGCCCTTGCTCCTGGCGTAGAGCATCATGTCGGCGCCGTTGGTGGCCTGCAGGCTGTTGTCGTAGACGGCCTTTCCGACTGTCTTTTGGTCGGTGGCGAGGCCCCAGTGCTTGAGGACTGAGGTCAACGCGGCCGGCCCGCAGTAGTTCTTGATCTGTTCGACGCAAGGGACGCCGTCTATTGCCACGCGCGTAGGCACCTTGCCGCCCGCGAACAAAGGCGGCAGCCCGGCGAAAACCAGAGATAGCGCTGCTGTGAGAAGAACCCTAGGGGTTTTCGCTTGCTTCATCCTCTGCTGCACTGCGGAGGCTCGCCCATTGCAGTGTCTGTACGCATTATACATAAGGATGAGGCAGTTTGCAAGGGCCAATTTCGCGGGATTTGCCGGCAGTCACGGATATCTGCGCCGTTGTCGGGGTGATATCGCTGTTTGTGCGGCTTACGTGGTCGGTGCCGTCGAGCGTTCTGCGGAAAGCAAGGGCAGCAGACCGCTCGTTACGTCCAGAGCGCTCGGGTGCAACGGTTGGTGAAGCGGGCCTACGGGTGCGCTCAACAGGAGTTGGCGTGAAGGCGAAGGCGCTGGCGGCGATCCTGCTCGCTCTGTGTTCCGTCTGGGCGCTTGGGCGGCGGGCCGATGCCCAGGCGCCGCCGCAGGCGGCGGTCCAGCTCGTTCGCCACAGGCGGCAGGCCGATGTCTACCAGGTCACCTTCCCCAGCCCCGTGCAGAATGCCGTCCCACACAATCCGACAGTCTACGTCGAATACTGGGTGCCGAGGGCGGCTGGCCCGATGCCGGCGGTGATCCTGCTTCACCACTGGGGAGTGGTCCGCCCGATCGTGGAGCGCGAGCTTGCCGCTGTCCTCGCCGAGAATGGGGTGATAACGGCAATGCTTACGCTGCCCTACCATCTCCAGAGGACTCCGCCCAGACTGGAGAGCGGCGAAGCGTTCATCAGCACCGACGTTGCGCGGATTGTGCGGTCTGTAGAGCAGACGGTCCTGGAAGTTGGATCGCTGCTCGACTGGCTGAGGTCGAGGCCCGAGGTGGACTCCCGGAGGATCGGGCTGGCGGGGGTGAGCCTCGGCGCGATAATCGGCGCGCTCGCGCTCGGCGAGATCGACCAGTTTGCAGCCACCGTGCTCATCCTCGGCGGCGGGAACGTTGCGGACATCTTCTGGCGTAGCCCGATCACGCTCAAGATCAGACCGGGCCTGCGGCGGCTGGGGTACACGGAAGAACGGCTGAGGGCCGCGCTTGCTTCTGTCGAGCCGCTCAGCCACCTCTCGCCGGCCCTGGGCCGGCGGGTCCTGATGATCAACGCGATACACGATCCCGTGATCCCGCGGCGCGACGCTCTGGCGCTGTGGGACGCGCTCGGCCGGCCTCCGATCATCTGGGTCGAGTCCGGCCATTTCATACTCCGCCCGGGCAGGACCGTCGTCGATCGCCTGGCAGCCGACTTCTTCCTCTACCAGTTCGGCGAGCGGGCCTCGTTCAACCCGCCGGCCGTGGTCAGGCTCCGGCGGGTGAAGCTCGGAGTTCTCCTGGATCGCGCCCCTCTCGTCGGGATCGGCGGCGCTGCGGAGCTTCTCAGGCCGCCGTCCGGACGCGTGTCTCTCGATCTCAACCTCACTACCGGAGGGGCATCGATCGGAGGGGCTATCAACGTAAGCACCTATCTCGCGATCGGGCTGCAGCGCAAGCTCTTCTCAAGCGAGCGCAGGCTGCTTCCTTACGCGATGGTGTACTTCACTCTGTAGGGCCGGGCCGGGATGCCGAGCGACGGTTCACGAACGCGTCGAGCAGGACCAGCACCAGCCAAAGACAGAGGCCGATGAGCGCGCCGAACAGCAGAGACCATAGAAGCTTTGCGGGAGTGCCGCTCGGGGCCGTCTTCCAGCGTTTGTAGACGAGCGCGGACATCGTGACGCCACCCGCGATCAGGTGGGGACCTTGGATCAGCCAGGTCGCGGCGCGCTCAGCCCTGCCGCGCGCACGCCTGAAGTCGAGCCACGTCCGGACCCAACCGGCAAACCAGAATGCGAACACGATCCCGCCGACTGCGAGAATGATAGCCGCCGCTAGAGTCCAGCCAACCGCCGCGCCAGGTTGCGCAGCGCTTGCAAGCGGCATCTCGGTCAGGGACATCGGGAAACCGTTGCTGGGGGCGTGCGCCATCATATCTCGCCTCTGCGAGTGTGCGATCTGCGGCTAGAGCTTCATCGCCGCGATACGCCGAACGCCCTCGCGCACGCGCTCGCCGTCCTTATCGCCGGTTACGGTCAGGGACATGCGGATATAGCCCTCGCCGTACTCGCCGTAGCCGGTGCCGGGGATCACCAGAACGCCGGCATCCTGGAGCAGCTTCTTCGCGAACTCGGCCGATGTGCTGCCTTCCGGGACACGCACCCAGACGTAGAGCGAAGCGAGCGGCTTGCGAACGTTCCAACCAAGCTCGTTCAGGCCGTCGACCAGGATGTCGCGCCGTTTCCGGTAGAGTGCGAATGTGTCTGAGTTGTCCACATGCTCCAGGGCATACGCAGCGGCGACGGCAATGGCTGGGAACTGCTTTGAGTCCACATTTCCCTTCAGTTTGTTGAGCGGCCGGAGGAGGTCCGGGTTGCCCAGGGCCATTCCGATCCGCCACCCGGTCATGTTGAACGACTTCGAAAGCGAATGAACCTCGATTCCGACATCCTTCGCACCTTCGGCTTCGAGGAAGCTCGGCGGGCGGAAGTCTTCATAGTAGACTTCGCTGTAGGCACAGTCATGGCAGACAGCGATGTCGTGGTCTTTGGCGAAGGCGACGGCATCCCTGAAGAAGTCAACTCCAGCCACGGCGCCGGTGGGATTGTTGGGGTAGTTGAGATACATGACCTTCGCCTTGCGAGCGATGTCTGATGGAATCGCCGAGAGATCGGGCAAGAAGCCGTTCTTCTCGAGCAGAGGCATGGCCACCGGCTGGCCCCCAGCGAGGAGTGTGTTCGCCCTGTAGACCGTATAGGCAGGATCCGGCACGAGCGCAATATCGCCTGGATCGGTCACAGCCCAGGCGAAGTGCGCAAGGCCGTCCTTCGAGCCGATCAGAAGCATCGCCTCCGATTTGGGGTCGATCTCAACTGCGAACCGCTTCCTATACCAACGGGCAACAGCTTCCAGGAATATTGGCCAGCCGGCCTGGGTCTCGTCATACCTGTGGGTCGCGGGGTCCGCGGCCGCCTCGCACAGGCGGGCCACGATCGGCTCCGGCGTCGGCTGGTCGGGATCGCCTACGCCGAAGTCCACCAAATCCCGGCCCTCGGCCACGGCCTGCTCTTTGAGCCGCGTTATTTCTTGGAACAGGTATGGTGGGATCAGGTCAAGTCGTTTCGCGTGCCGCAATGGAGCCTCCTTTGATACAGGATTATCGGGAAGGTCGCTGTGGCGTTGCTGCCACCGACCGAACCCAGGGAACCGGGGCGATCTCGATCAGGAAACCGGACGGTCTCTCGTCCAGATGAGCATCGCCGCCGGGCCGACCTCGCCGGTGAACACCTCAACAGCGGGGCCGGTCATCACGACTGGGCCGTCTTCGAGCCATTCGATCTGGAGGTCGCCGCCGCTCAGATGGACTGTCACTGCCCTTTCGGTCTTACCATTGAGAACGGATGCCACGACCGATGCGCAGGCTCCCGTCCCGCACGCAAGCGTCTCGCCCGCTCCGCGCTCCCAGACACGCATCCGCATCTCTCTCCGGTTCCTGATCTCGACGAACTCGGCGTTGGTCCGCTCCGGGAAAAGCGGGTGGCGCTCGATCCGCGGCCCCAGCTCGCGGACGGGAAACGACTCCACGTCGCCGACGAAGGTCACACAGTGAGGGTTGCCCACGGAGACGCAGGTAACGGAAAGGTTCCGTCCGTCGAGTTCGAGCGGCTGCGCAATCACCGGCCCCGACCCTGGCATGGTCGTCGGGATCTCCTGGCGCTCGATCTTTGGTCTCCCCATATCCACCCGAACAGCCTCGACGGCGCCGTCCACGACCGAAACCTCCAGCGTCTTCCCTCCGTCGAGCGTCTCGACACGAACCGGGTTATTGCGTGTTATGCCCCGTTCGTAGGCGAACTCGGCAACGCAGCGAATGCCGTTCCCACACATCTGGGCCTCGCTGCCGTCCGGGTTGAACATCCTCATACGGTAGTCGGCGCTCTCGGACGGCAGAACCAAGATCAAACCGTCCGCCCCGACTCCGAAGTTCCTATCACAGATATTCCTGGCCAGGTTGCCGAGTACCGAATCGTCCAGATGCTCGATGAAGCCATTCACAACGACGAAGTCGTTGCCCAGGCCGTGCATCTTCGCAAAGATCACTCCTGCTGCTCCTCTACCTCCGCTGGCTCGGCCTGCTCCGCAGGCGCCGCGGGGCCCTCAGCGGGCGGCCTTGCTGCCCTCTCCCTCTCCTGGGCCATCTCCCGCATGCCGATCGGCTTCATCGGCACCACGGACGCTACCGCATGCTTGTAGATCAGCTGGGGCGGCTTGCCCTGGCTCTCCAGGACCACGGTGAAGGCGTCGAACCCTTTGACCATCCCCTTGAGCTGTACGCCACCGGTCAGGTAGATGGTCACTGGTGTGTTCTCCTTCCTCACCTGGTTCAGAAACAGGTCCTGCAGGTTCATTTGGGTCTTGTTCATCTTATGCTCCCCTTACTGCTGCTCGGCGGTCCTTCGCCCCCGCTCCGAAAGCTTCCGAAGCGGCCAAAATTGGGCGGAGGCCGTTAGACAGGGCCTCCTACGTCCTGTCCCAGAACCTGCGCCCTCCGAAGCTTTGCCTCGAGCACTTCGGCGACTTCCGACGGCGACAGGCTGTCAACCTCTATCCATTCAACCCGCGGGTCGGCGCGGAACCATGTATACTGACGTTTGGCAAACCGCCGGGTGTTACGTTTCATGACAGAGACGGCGGTCTGCAGATCGCACCTGCCTTTCAGGTAGGCGGCTATTTCCTTATACCCCAGTCCCTGAAGCGCGGGCAAGCCGACATCGTAAGCCTTATCGAGCAGCGCCTTCACTTCCTCGACCAGCCCGGCCCGAATCTGCTCGTCCACCCGCTCTTCTATGCGCCGGTAGAGCGTCGCTCTATCCAGAGTAAGCCCAAACTGGATCGCGTCCGGATACCTTGGCGCAGCCGGCTTCGTGCGCTCGGCAGCTACCGACATGGGAACGCCGGTCTGCTTGTAGACCTCGATAGCCCGGATGATCCGCTTCCTGTTGTTCGGATGTATCCTCGCGGCTGCGGCTGCGTCCACGCGCGCAAGTTCCGCGTGCAGGTAGGCGTTGCCCTTCTCATCGGCAAGCCTCGAAAGCCGTGCCCGAAGCTCCGCATCCGCGCCGCGGCCCGGTATGTTCAGCCCGTCGATCGCTGCGCGCACATACAGCCCCGTGCCTCCCACGAGAAGCGGCACTTGGCGCCGGGCCAGGACCTCATCGATCACCTTCACCGCCCGCTCCTGGAAGTCCGCAACGGTGAACGGCTCATCGGGATCGACCAGGTCGATCATATGGAACGGCACCTCAGCGCGCTCCTTGCGCCCAGGTTTCGCCGTTCCGATATCCAGCCCTCTATAGACGGCCATCGAGTCGGCAGATATGATCTCAGCCCCGATCCTCTTAGCGAGTTCGTAGGCTGCTTTGGTCTTACTCGAGGCCGTCGGTCCTACAATGGCAACCGGTCCCTTACGGCCGCATTGCCCTCTTCCTGCCCCTTCTCCCATTTGGACACCAGAGTATACCACATCGAGCAATCGAGGGCAAGGCGTTTGACTCCGTCTCCGGCCGGTGGGATAATCTCAGCTGGAGCAGAGAATGGAGTCCTACGGCATAATCCTTGCCGCCGGCAAGGGCAACCGGATGCGAGATGAGGCCGCGCCAGCGGAGTTCCCCAAAGTGCTCCGGCAGGCCAACGGGCGGCCCCTTATCGGTTACGTCATTGACGTGCTCCGCGGCAGCGGTATCCGGGACATAAGCATCGTGGTGGGATTCGGGGCGGACTACATCCGCCGGACACTGGGCGGCGGCTACCGCTACATCTTGCAGACCGAGCAGTTGGGGTCCGGCCACGCTGTTGCCTGCGCGAGAGAAGCCCTCGGCGGCCGCCGCGGGCAAGCGCTCGTAATGTGCGGCGACAGCCCGCTCCTCACCGTGCAGACGGTATCGTCTCTGGAGGATCGTCAGGCATCTACGGGCGCAGTGGTGGCGCTGGTCTCGGCCGTGCTCGACGACCCAGCGGGCTACGGCAGGATCAAGAGGGCAGGAGACGGGGGTATAATGGGCGTCATCGAGGAAGCGTGCGCTTCCGATGATGAAAAGGCGATCCGCGAGATCAACGGCGGAGCGTATGCGTTCGACTCGGCCTGGCTCTGGGCCAACATCGGTCTCATCGAGCCGAACAGAGCAGGCGAGCTGAACCTGACGGACCTCGTGCGGGTCGCGGTGGCTCAGGGGATGAGGGTGGAATCCGTGCCGGCATCGCCGGAAGAGGTGATGGGGGTCAACACGCCGGCTGAACTTGCGCGGGTGGAGGAGACGCTGCGGCGGCGAGCGGCCAGCGGCGGGCGCTCGCCTGCACCCGGCTAGTCATCGACCTCAAAGAGCCTGTTCTGCTCGGGCCTTACCCACTTCAGCATTCTGACTCGGCCGCCGCGCTCGTCCTGGAAGAACTCGACCACATCCATAGCCGACTGCATCAGCCTGAGGCCGAGTGCGGACCCGTCATCCGACGCATTCGACCGCTGGGCCGCTTCAGCGCTGACTCCGGGGCCCTCGTCCACAACTTCCACCACATAAGCACGGGGACAGGCGAGACACCTGAGTCTGATCTTGCTCTGAGCGCCTGCCGGCGAACCGTGTACGAGCGCGTTCTCGAGCGCCTCCGTCACTGCAAGCTGCACATCCGCCACAGACTCGGGCGCCAGTCCGGCCTCGCGCGCTGCGTGGACCGCCTGATCGCGAAGGGGAGGAAGCAGCTCGGGTTCCGCGAGCACAACCGACTCGGTTATCTGCCAGTCCTGCCCGCGCAGATCGGGACCTACGTCCGGCTGACCCCCCCGTATCTCGACCAGCGCCAGGCCAAGCGCCGGCCCAAGCCCACTCATCTGCAGGATGCGCCTGATCCTGCTGCTCGCGCCCGCCAGGGCTATCTCAGCGCCGGCATCACGGGCCTGCCGGTGCGTATGGAAAAGGCACGATAGAGCCCCGGAGTCCAGCGAATCGGCACGCGATAGATCGACTACTACCTTCCCACCGGTCTCGAGCGCGCTGGCGAGCGCAGCCGCGAACTCCTCTCTGTTCGACAGCTCCACGCAGCCGACGACCCTCACGATCTGCTCGTCGCCAAACTCGACGTCGATGGATGAGTCTGTCATGTCCGGTCGAGAGTTCAGTGGTCAGTGCTCAGAGACTGCCCGGCGGGTCGGGGCCCGACCGAGGCAGCGATGACAGCGATGTCGTCACGCAGTTCCGTATCGGCCAGTCCGCTTGTCTCCTCGCATATCCGCTCCACCATCTGACGCGGGGACAGATGGGCGTGTCTGAAGAGCAGGTCCTGCAGACCCTCGATGGAGACGGCCTGGTCTCCTCGCTTTGCCTCCACAATCCCGTCCGTGTAGAGGAACAGCGTGTCGCCCGGGGACAGCATCACGGACTTCTCTGCATACCGGGAGTCAGGCGAATAGCCGATGGGCATGCCGGTACGGTAGAGCATCAACTGCTGTTTGCCGCCTCGGGTGAGTGCGATGGCGGGCGGATGGCCGGCATTGGCGTAAACCATGTTCCCCGTTTCGGGATCGATCACCGCGTAGAACACCGTTACGAACGCTCTGGTGCCAAGGTGGGCTGCCAGGGCGCGGTTAAGCAGGTCCAGCACAACGCCGGGTGAGTCCGGCCACTCGAACGCAAACGCCCGGCCCATGTGCCTGATCATGGCGGTGTGCACCGCGGCCTGGATGCCTTTGCCCGATACGTCGGCCACGACCAGGCCGATCTTGCCGTTCGGCAGTGTCAGGACATCGAGCATATCTCCGCCTACTCGCGCCTCGTCCAGCGCCGGCAGATACTTGTGGCCGAAGGCGAACCTCCCAAGACGATCCGGGACTGGTGAGATGAGCGTGGTCTGCAGGATTTCGGATATCTGGTACTCCTTGCCGAACAACTTGGCGTTTGCTATGACGGCGCCCGCGTGACCGGCGATGGACATGAGCAGATGGATCTCAGCAGGCTTCGCGTGGTATGGCCCGGCCATCCACACGTTGAGCGTCCCGATAGCTTCCTCACCAGCCACGAGCGGAGCGCAGATGTAACCGTGAAGCCCCTCTCGCTCCACCAGGTCTCGGAGCCGCAGGTCGGTCTCCGTGGCGAGGTCCACCCTTGCGATTGGGCGCTTCTCCGAAAACGCGATGCCTGACCAGCGCTCGCCGGGAGCGACGACAAGCCGCTCTCGGAAGTTCGCGCCCATATTGTGCGCTTCGGCGACAGACAGCCGTCCGCCGCGTCCGGCGAGCAGTATGGCGCAGGCCTTTGCTCCCATCACCTCTGCCGTTGTTCGGACAAGCGAGCGCAGCACCTGGTTCAGATCGAGGGACGAGGACACAGCCTCGACAACGCGCCTGAGGCAGTCCAGGGCGTGGTTCAACTCCTCCGTGCGGCTATGGATGTACGCGTTCTCGACCGCGACGGCGGCCGATGAAGCGAAAGTATCGAGAAAGTCCATCGCACCCTCGATGTCCACGCTGGAGTTCTCGCCGCCTGGGAACGCAGCGGTCAGCACACCCGCCCTGCGGCTTCCCACCACAAGCGGCAGCGCAACTACCGTACAGCCCTCTCCCACCGAGCTTGGATAGATCACAGGCGCAGGAACCGACACCGACTTCGGCGCGTTCAGCGCGTGCTCCGCAAGGTCCAGCATCGCCGTCGGGATTCCTTCGGCCTCCGGCTGCCGCGGCAGAATCGGCACCAACCTGGCGTCCTCGCCCTCGGTGCGGAATATGACCACCCGTCTTGCCCCGAACTTCTGTTCCAAGGCCTCCGAGATGGCAGCGGCCACTCTGTCCAGATCGAGGCTGGCCGTCATCGTTCTTGCCACGTCCAGTAGGCTCTCCAGCAAGGCCGTCTTTGTCCGCAGTTCTCGGTCGTGCCGCTCCAGGCTGGCGGCCATCTGGTTGAAGCTGTCGGCCAGCGACTGGAGTTCGTCGCCAGTCCGGATATTCACCCTGCGCCTGAGATCCCCGACCGCAACGGCAGCCGCCGCGCGCGACAGTTTCCTTATCGGGCTTCTGATCCGGCTGCTAATAACCAGGAGAATGGCCAGGGCTGCGACTGTGATCGAACCGGACCAGATCAGCCACCTGACGTTCCCTGCAAGTCCCATCGCGGCCGCCTGCTTGCTCACGACTGTTACACGCCATCCCGACGCAGGCGACGTGAGGGAAGCGGCGCGAGTCCGGCCGACCAGCGCGGTTTCCTCCGGCCTAGGCCCGCCAGCGCGGTCGGACTGTCCGAGATACCTCACTCGGCGATCCTTGATCTGCAGGCCGAGCTGGCAGGCCGCCAGAGCGTTCTGGTCGGTCACGACGAGCGCGCAGGACTGATCGAGAGCGCGCTCGAGCGCGCGGGCGAGCGCGTCCGTGGTCACGACAGCGTACAACACACCCATCCGGCCATTGACCATCTCGACAGGGACGCTTACGGTGAACACGCGCTGACCATGGAACAGACTTACAGGAGAGATGCTGGGACGGCGGAAATCCCCGGCCGGGAGATCGGCTTCCCGTTCTTGGTGACGGAGCGGAGGCCTGCGGACGCGGCTGCCTGTGTAGGTATCCAGCAGGCCTACCCCGAGGAGATCGGGATCTTGCGTCACCAGAGAATCAAGTACGGCGTAGGCCGACTCCACCCGGACCGGATGCCCTAGAGCAGACCCGGCCAGCTGCAGCTCTTCGATGAGGTCCTCGAAGGCATCGTCAAGGGTCGCCAGAGCGGCACGGGCGGCAGCATATCGTCTGTGATCGGCCTGCTCGCGCAGGCCTCGAGCGTAGTCGGAGCGCGCATAGTACTGCAGTATTGCCAGCGGGACGAACACCGCCAGAAACACCGCCAGGATCTTGCCTGTGATGCTTCGGAAACCGAATCGCGCACGCACCGGTCGATCCACACTCCCTGCAGCCGAGCCTGCCGGACGCCGCAACAGAAGTATAGTCTTGTCGGTTCAAGCTGTCAATCTCTATCCACAAAAAAGTACGGGCCCGTGGTTCAGGCGCAGCTGTGTGACAGTAACAGAGCTCGCGCCCGGGCGCGGGAACGCTCCGAGTTCGTCTGCATTGGCTGACGGTGTGACGATTCGCCTTGTACCGGGGACCAGACGGTCACATCTGTACCCAATCTGCAGGCTTAGCGCGGCGCGTGACAGTTCCGCTGGTTGCAAAGACCGGCAGCAGTATGCTAGAGTAGCACGGTATTGCTAACATTGGCAGGGAGGAATACGACCAAAGAGGAGGTTGTTGATGCGGTTCAAAGCTGTCCAGAAGTCTCTGGTTGAGTCCAAATGCGACGTTCTCATTCTCAGCCTGTTTGAGGGAGCGAAACCGGCCCGAGGCACGGCCTTGGGCCTGGTGGATAAGGCGCTCGGCGGGGCTATAAAGAAGCAGATCGAGAAGGAGGGTTTCGAGGCCAAGATCGGCCAGACTACCGAGCTTGGCCCGTGCAGCGGAGTCGCTGCCACGAAGATAGTGGTCGCCGGCTTGGGCAAGAAGGAAGAGTTCGACTCGGACAAAGTCCGCAGAGCTTCGGCCGCCGCTGCCAAGCGCGCAAAGGACCTCAAGGCCAAGACGATACTGACTACCCTCCACGGGGACGAAGTCGGAGGCATAGATGCGGCCACGTCGGCTCGCGCGCTTGTCGAGGGCGCCATCCTTGGCACTTACCAGTTCCTCAAGCACAAGACCGAAGACCTCAAACCGAACACGATTGAGACTGTGGAGATCACGGACCTCGGTCCAGGCAAGGTCAGGAAGGCCAAAGCGGGCATCAACCGCGGCCAGGCGATGGCCGAGGCGATCAACTTCGCGCGGGATCTTACCAATGAGCCTGCAAGCGTCGTGACGCCGACTTACTTCGCGGAACGGGCCGAGGCCGTTGCCGGAGAGACCGGCCTGGAGTGCCGGGTGATCGGCCGCGAAGAGATGCAGCAGCTCGGGATGAACATGCTCCTCGCCGTAGCTAAGGGCAGCATCCAGGAGCCGAAGTTCGTGGTCATGCGCTATAAAGCGCCGAACGCTCGCAAGACCGTAGCGCTCGTCGGCAAGGGGATAACCTTCGATTCAGGAGGCTTGAACCTGAAAGGCGGCGGCGGACTCGAATGGATGAAGGATGACATGTCCGGAGCCGGGGTCGTGCTTGCCTCGATGCGGGCCGTAGCGCAGCTCAAGCCCAAAGTCAACGTGCTCGGGCTTATGCCTCTCACCGAGAACATGCCCGGAGGCAACGCGACCCATCCCGGCGACATAGTCCGCGCCCTCTCGGGCAAGACCGTCGAGATAAACAACACCGACGCCGAGGGCCGGCTGATACTGGGGGACGCGGTGGCCTTCGCCAAACGCGAGAAAGCGGACGAGATAATCGACATTGCCACACTGACCGGGTCGGTTGTCACAGCTCTGGGCCGGTCGATAGCAGGAATCCTCGGCTCCGACCAGGGACTTGTCGATCGTCTTATCCAGGCGGGGGAACAGGCCGGCGAGAAGCTCTGGCAGCTTCCGCTCTTCCAGGATTACGAAGAGGCCACAAAGAGCGAATTCGCTGACATGTCGAACGTCGGCGGAGACGGCGCCGGCACGATTATGGGCGCTTGGTTCATCAAGAAGCATATCGAGAAGACTCCTTGGGCGCACATCGATATAGCCGGCACATGCACAAGGGAAAGTGGAACGCCGCTCGGGCCTAAGGGCGGCACAGGCTTCGGGGTCGGCACGCTGGTCGGCTA